>Ga0194125_10002074_pt1 | contig 33528 bp, 33 predicted proteins | sample TA2KigC250mmetaG_FD_148626 | JGI IMG/M metagenome (GOLD analysis project Ga0194125, IMG submission 148626) | Freshwater microbial communities from Lake Tanganyika, Tanzania - TA2015034 Kigoma Deep Cast 250m | ecosystem: Environmental > Aquatic > Freshwater > Lake | place: Tanzania: Lake...
ATCCGCAGGCTCGTCGCTACGCACGGCCGAATCGTGTTCGTCATTATCCTACGGACTGCATGTTCGTCTCGGGTTGCTCTCCACCCCGCGTTGCGGCGACGCAGTTACCTTTGACTACCCGGGAGCGAGCATCTCCCGGGGAGGGGACTTTCGCCCCTCAGATCGCGCCTGCTCCCAGGCGCGCGGATTCCGGCTTGCGCCGGAATGACGAAAAACCGCATTTTCATGCTTTTTACGAGATCATCAAGTGTTACGATATTGTTAATATGTTATCTCTGCAGTGAAAGTTTTTCCCTTTTATAGGAGGATCTATGAAACGGTATTACGCTCTTTCGGCCATCGGAAAAGATAGGCCGGGAATCGTGGCTGACGTAGCCGGGTTGATCTACGATTGCGGGGGAAACCTGGAAGACTCCAGCATGACCCTCCTCAGTGATCAATTTGCGCTTCTCATTTTGCTTTCGGGAACTGGCGAAGAATTTCAATTTCGTCTTTCAACCGGATGCAAGAGGTTGGAGTGGGAAAAACACCTTTCCGTTTTTCTCACTCCCGTGGAAGAATCTGAGGAGACTCCCCGGCCGAAAGAAATCACGGATACCTATGAGCTTTCTACCACGGGCCTGGATCGCATGGGTATTGTGTACCATGTTTCCCGGCTGCTCGCCGACCAGGGAATCAACATCGTAGACATGCATACTAAAACTTCCCCCTCGCCCGAGAGCGGTACGCCCATCTTCACCATGAAGATCGTCCTGCAGGTTCCGGTGGAGATATCCCCCGCCGCCCTTTTAGAGAAACTCAACCGGGTAGGAGAAAAGCTGGCGATCGAAATCTCTTTGAGGAAGGTGGACTAAAATCAAAACTACAATTCGAACCAATACCCCAGGTTATTCTTTCTTAAAAATTTCACTGGCTTTCCAATCTGCATGGTCTCCTCAGGTTTTTTATTGATCCGAGCCGTAACCTTAATCCCTTCCTCCAACTGGACCAGTGCGATCTCATAGGGAACTTGCTTTTTAAAGGCTTCCGGAGCAACCCAGATGGTGGTGAAAGTATAAATGTTTCCCAGGCCAGACGCGGAGTGTTCCAGCAAAACTTCATGTCCACATTTCGGGCAGAGAACCTTGGGGTGAACATGAAGGGCCCCACATCCCGCACAACGCAAAAGGGTCAAGCGCTCTTCGCCCGGCATATTCATCATTACCCCCTCCTTTTAAAAATATGCACAGTGCATACTTGCCCGGTGGCTCCCAGGTTGTGGGAGAGGCCGATTTCAGCATTCCGAACTTGATTTTCATGCTCTCCCCGCAGTTGCTTAACGATCTCATACACTTGCCCCAACCCCGTGGCCCCCACGGGATGCCCCTTAGAGATCAAACCACCGCTGGGATTGATGGGAATCTTTCCCCCTACCTGGGTCAACCCATCCTCGACTGCAAAGCCCCCTTTTCCTTTCTCAAAAAACCCTAAGTCCTCACTGTCCACAATCTCGGCGATAGTGAAGCAATCGTGGAGCTCAGCCAGATGGATGTCTTGAGGGAATAGACGAGCCATCTCATAGGCTTTCTTGGCCGCCATAACGGTGGCCATGAGGATTGTGGGGTCATCCATTTCGTAGGTGGTACTGAAGCCGGTGGTATGGGCTGATGCTAAGATGTCAATGGGCTTGCGCGAGAACTGATGAGCAATATCAGAAGGGCATAGCACCGCTGCCGCCGCTCCATCACTGATGGAACAGCAATCGTAGAGTTTGAGGGGATCGGCGACCATCCTGGAGGCCATCACTTCTTCAACCGTGGCCTTCTTGCGAAACCGAGCCCTCGGATTCGCCGTACTGTTGCCGTGGTTCTTCACCGAAACCAAAGCCAGGTGCTCAATCTTAGTTCCATATTGGTGCATATGCCTTCTGGCGATCAAAGCAAAGAACCCGGGGAAAGTCAAACCCGTTTGGCCTTCTGTCTCCTGGTCGAATGCCGAAGCTAAACCTTCTGTATTTTTTTCCGTCGTGGCCGAAGTCATCTTCTCCACCCCGGCCACAAGGACAAAGTTGGCTAACCCTGCGGCAACCAGGAGGTATCCCTGGCGGAGGGCAATCCCGCTCGAACAACAAGCCCCCTCCACTTTGGTGCAAGGAACTTGCTTGGGTAAACCCAGGCTGTTGGCCACAAGAGGGGCAATGGTTTCTTGGCCCAGCAGTATCCCCGAAATAAAATTTCCTAAATAGAAGGCTTCAACAGCCTCCTTTTCAATTCCTGCATCTTTGATCGCTTCGTTACAGGCAATGGTAGCGATCTCCTTCAAGGATTTCCCTTCTAAAATCCCAAAGGGAGTAGTCCCGATCCCAATGATGGAAACTCCTCTCATAGTCGCCCCTTTCTTTTTTATCTTACTCTTCTGGCTTCACCCACCCAGTATTTCTCCCGTAGCTTCCTCTTAAGAACTTTGCCGTAAGGGTTTTTCAGGATGGCGTCAATAAATTCTACCGATTTGGACTTTTTATAGCTTGCTAAATACTCCTTACAAAAGTTAATGATTTCTTCTTCCGTAGCTTTTCGTCCTTCTTTTAATGCCACAATGGCCTTGATCGCTTCCCCCCATTTTTCATCTGGAACCCCAATCACCGCCACGGCTTCCGAGTTGTCGATGATGAAACTGCACTCTTTAGAATGGAGACGAAAATTGATGGGAACCATTCCCAGGCCAGCCTTGAAGCAGGCATAGAGGGCTTCCAAGAATTCGGGGCAATTATGCAAAAGGATGGCCACATTCGAACCCTTCTCAATCCCCAGGCCTCGGAGGGCATTGGCCAGCCGGTTGATCCGCTGATTGGCTTGCTGGTAGGTTAATTCATAGTCGCCATAAGCAATCGCCAAATTGTCCAAAAAACTTCGAGCCGCTTTGGTAAAAAGGGTTCCGACGTTTATGGCAAGTTAATCATTTTTCTCCGCACATTCACAAAAACTAAGAAACTTGGTCATCATTTCCTTGGGAATTAGAATGGGCATTGAAAAAATTTATCCAGTCGTGTGCCCCCCATCGACCACGAGCACGGACCCGGTCATGAAGCTCGAGGCGTCGGAAGCCAAAAGGAGCGTAGCTCCCCGAATTTCCTTCACATCTGCCAGGCGACGCATGGGGATTTTGTTGATGACCTTCTGACCGGCTGGTGTCTGGAAAAAATCCCGGTTCAGATCTGTATAAAAATATCCAGGACAGAGGGCATTAACCTGAATGTTATAGCGGACCCATTCCAGGGCCAGCGTCTTGGTGAAAAGGATTAAGCCCGCTTTGGCCACAGCGTAAGGGCTGTTGTAAACCGCCGCAATAATGCCGATGATGGAACCAATGTTGATGATCTTTCCATATCGGTTAGCAATCATATGGCGGCCGACCGCTTGGGTGCAGAAGACGTGTCCCTTCAAGTTCACATCCAACACCCGGTCCCATTTTTCTGGAGTCATCTCGGCCACCGGTGTGTCTCCGGCAATCCCGGAGTTGTTGATCAGGATGTCGATGCGGCCGAAGGCTTTGACCGCCTCGTCCACAGCCCTTTCAATCTCATCCAATTTCGCTATGTCCATGGGACAGATCAGCCCCTCTCGGCCCATTTTTTTTATCTGGGCTGCGGTCTCATTCAGCCCGGCGATATTACGCGCCCCCAAGGCCACGTCGGCCCCGGCTTCGGCCAGGGTCAAGGCCATCTCCCGGCCGAGGCCCCGGCTGGCCCCGGAGACAAAAGCTTTCTTCCCCTGCAGGGAAAAAATCTCTATCATGGTTCTTGCCTCTTGAAGCCCTCCCCCCTTCTCCTTTCCCCCAGCGAAGGAGAAGGACAGGGTGAGGGGGCAGAAAATATCAGAGGGTTAAATACGCTTCCCTTCGTTTGGGTTATCTAAATTTATCGTCCCTTGAAGAGGGGAGCACGGTTTTCCACGAAAGCCGTGGCCCCTTCCAGAAAATCCTCTGTCTTGGCGACCTCATGTAAGAACCGCTGGCAGGTGATCCGAAAATCGTAGAGGTGTCGTCCCAGCACTTGGTTGACCGTTTCTTTAATGATGCGCAAAGAAGCGGGGGAGGATTTCATGATCTTGCGGGCGATCTCCACGGTGGACTCTTGCAATTGATCCTGTGGAACCACCCGATTGATGATCCCTATCTCTAAGGCTCGCTGGGAGCTGATCGGCTCTGCGGCTAGCAGGAGTTCTTGGGTGGCCTTGATTCCTACCATGGGTGGCCCGAAAACAGCGAAGATAGGAGGCCAGGCTCCGATGCGGGCTTCGGGCTGGGCAAACCGGGCGCTTTCCGAGGCCACAGCAATGTCCGTCAGTAGGACCAATTCGCAGCCGCCGCCATAGGCCAGGCCATTGACTGCGGAAAGGAGGGGCTTTTGGAGGCGGAAAATGCTATTTACTAGGCCGTAGATGCAATCCAAGAAAAGGTCCTCAGCGTCCTTTGGGTCTTGCAAGCGGGTGAGCTCGCCGATGTCATCTCCGGCGCAGAAAGCCCTTCCGTTTCCGGTCAGAGCCAGGACCGAAACCTCATCGGCGGCATCCGCCTCCTCCAGTGCCTTTTGCAGTTCCTTCCAAAGGGGCCGATTAAGGGCATTCAATTTTTCGGGCCGGTTAAGGGTAATCCAGGCGATCCGGTCTTCAATTCGGTAGAGGAGATATTGGTATTCCATGGAACACCTCCTTCAATGGCCAAAGGGGGATGGCATCACTTCTTTTTGAGCAATTGGTAGACCTTTTCCGCACCTCCGTAGATTCCTCCTCTTAAGAACATCACGACCACGATAAAAATGACCCCCAAGACTAATAGCCAAGCCCCTGCTTTGGACAGGACCGTGAATTTATTCAAAAAATCCGCCAAGAAGATGAATACCCCAGAACCGATCAAGGCCCCAGGGAGGACAAAGGTGCCTCCCAGAAGGGCCATGATCGCAAATTCCCCCGATGTGTGCCAGGTAGCGAGATGCTCACCCACATATTCTTGATGAAGGGCAAAGAGCGTTCCTCCTAAACCGCAGATCAGGCCCCCAATGATGAAGGCAATCCACTTGTAGGTCTCTGGATTATAACCGATGGCTGTGGCGCGAAGCTCACTTTCCCGCATTCCCATGAGGACTTTGCCGAAGGGTGATTCGATCAGCCGCCGGACAAAGAGGAAGAGTAGAAGGAAGAGGATGAGAACAAAGATATAAAAATTGAAGGTTGGTTTTAAGTTAATGGAAAAAATTCCCAGCTCTAAAATCTCTCGTTTGATTCCCCAAATCCCATCCGGTCCACCGGTAAAGCTCTTCCACTGCCAGATGATGAACCAGATCAACTGGTTGAAGGCCAAGGTGAGTAAGGCGAAGATGAGTCCACCTCGTTTGATGCAAAAATAGCCCATGATGACAGAGATGATTCCGCTCATCGCTACCCCGGCTATAATCGCCAGAAGAATATGCACGTTATGACGGGCCAAGAGGATGCCGGCAGTATAAGCCCCCACGGCGAAAAGACTGCCCGTTCCGAAGTTGAGCAATCCTGTATATCCAAGCAGCAGGATAAAGGCCAAGGTAGGTATGGCCATGATCAGGATTTCGGCAGCCATCATCCTGGAAGGAAGGACAAAATAAACAGGGACCAGGATAGCAGCCATTAAAAAAACCGGAAAAAGCTCGGTTGAAAAACCTTTCCCCGGCCGTCCCTCTCCTGCCTTCATCGAGCCACCCCCCTTCCGAGCAATCCTTGAGGCCGAAGCATCAAGATGATGCCCATGGCAGCGAACATGACAAAGTCCGAAGCTGGGGCCCAGAAGACCCCAGCCAAGCCCCGGACAACGCCCAAGAGAATACCTCCCAGAAGGGCTCCCCGGATGCTGCCCATACCGCCGATCACCAACACGATAAAGCAAATAAGCAGGATCTCTGTGCCAATCGTATGCTGGAGGCCACCAATCATAGGGGCGTGCAGCCCACCCCCTAGCCCAGCGAGGGCAGAGCCCAGAGCAAAAGTCCAGGTGTACACCTTACGAGTGTTGATTCCCAGGGTCCTGGCGGTCTCGGGATCTTCAGCACTGGCGCGAATGATGGCTCCCAAAGCACTGCGTTCTATGAAAAACCATACGCCGAGGATTATGGCCAAGCCGAGGATCATAGTAAATAGGCGATAAACGGGATAGCGAAACAGGCCCAAGTTGATCTCTCCTTCAAAGGAGGGAGGCATCCCTAACGGAAGAGGTACGGTGCCATAAATTAAGGCGACCCCCTGCTGGATCACCAGCAGCAGGCCAAAGGTGATCAGAATTTGATAGACCACGGGCTGGCCATACATCCGGTGCAAGAGAAATCTTTCTATCATCAATCCCACGATAGCCATCAAAGGGAGAGTGATAACTAGACCCAGCCAGAAATTTCCTGGAATGGGCAGCACCTGGACACAACTCCACACCAAATAGGCCCCTAACAGATAGAGGGAACCGTGAGCAAAATTGATGATCCCCAGCATCCCGAAGATAAGGGAGAGGCCAGTGGCCAGCAGGGCCATCAGCACCCCGAACTGAATGCCGTTGAAGACCTGAGCTAAAATAGCATCGATATTTACCATTTTATTTTCGCCCCGATTTCATCAAAGGTTAAAGCCCAGTTTCACGTTTAATCCTTCAAGAGGATAGGGGTGACGAGCTCAAGGCCCGCCCCCTATTCATGAGCGCCGAGAGATTACAAAGGATCTTTAGTCCGGTCGAACTCAAACCCCTTCTCCCCCTGCTTGGGATAAATTCTACCCGCCCCGATGACTTCAACAAAATCGTCCTCATACTTCTTCTCCCCTGGGGACTTGCCCCGGAGGAGTAGGAAATCGTGGACGATCTGGTGCTGCCAAGCGGCCATATATTCCTTGCCCGTGGGTCCATCAAACTCGCCGAGCTTTTCCAGGGCAGGGATAATCACCTTGGGGTCAGCACTGCCGGTCTGTTTTACCACTCTTTCCATGAGCTGGCACTCCAGATACTTTTTCGCAGCATAATCGCCAGGGATAACGCCCCACCTTTTTTTATACTTCTCGACGAATTTCCGACTCCATTCATTGGGCATGGCATGATTCCAGTGGTCTGCCAAATACATCCCTTCAAGAGCATCGGACCCTATGCCGCGAAGCATATTGAGCGTGCCTGTAATGGAGAAGACCTTCATCACCTTCTTGAGGCCGAATTCGTGGGCCTGCCTCAGGCCAATGCCGAAAATCTTGCCGTACAGCCCGATGATGTAAGCATCGGCTCCGGACCCCTTGGCCTCGGTCATGAAGACACTGACGTCAATGGCGGTCGCCGGGACATATTGGGTCTTGAGGAGCTTAATCCCCCTCTCTTTCAAGACCGCTTCCACGTTCTCGGCCATATCATAGCCCCAGGCGTAGTCCATTTGAATCTGGATAACCTTCTTGACCTCGGGGAACTTGTCTAAAAACCCGGAAAGCGATGCCCTAGCTATGGTGTAGTTGGGGCTGGCCCATCTGAAGGTGTAGCGGTTACCCTGAGCACCGGTGAGGCGGGTATCCCAGCCATCGGTCCAGAAGATCGGCCCCTTTGTTTTGCCGATGATGTCGGCCATGGCCAATTGCACCGCGCTGCTATTTCCAGAGGAAACGACTAGCGGCTTGGCCTCGTCAATCACTTCTTGCAGGCGGCGCACCCCGACAGCCGGCTTGAGCTCCGTATCCCGGGTGACCAGCTTAACTTTATAGGGTCCCATTTTATAATTGTGCTCTTCCAGAAACAGAACTGTGGCCTTGTGACCTTCATCGCCGGTCGCCGCAAAGGGGCCGCTGTAGTCATCAACGATGGCCCAAACAAACTCCTTCTCCGCTGCCTGGGCGGCCGGGTAGAAAACCAATCCCGCAGCTAAAAACAACAGCAATAGGATAAAACTCGGAAGGCCGATTTTCATCATTCCACTTTTCATAAGCCACCTCCTTAAAAAAATTTCCATAAGTTCAGCCAATCCGTTCAACCCTTCTTCTGCTAAGCCTTGATCCTTTCCTTAATCCCCCCTACTCACCTCCTTTCCCCCCATTAAGAATTGCGATCTTTCGTTAGAGTTTGAAGTATTTCCTGTGCAATTCAACATCTTCCAATATTTCCTGAGAGCTGGCTTCACGAGATACCAGACCGTGGGCCATCACGTAATGGCGGTCTCCCAAATTCGACGCCATGGTCAGGTTGGCTTCCACCAAAAGCATGGTCAGTCCGGATTTTTTCAACTCCCGGATTGTATCCGTGATGGCACCTACCAAAAGGGGTGCCAATCCTTCAGAGGGTTCATCGAGGAGGATCAACTCTGCCCCGCTGACTAAAACCCTGGCGATCGCCAGCATCTGCTGTTCACCCCCGCTCAACTCATTACCCCTATTATTCAGCCTTTCCCTGAGGGGTGGGAAAATATTCAATACCCATTCTATCTTCTCCCCATCCTGGCGAAGGGAAGGCAATCTAAGGTTTTCCGCCACGCTGAGTCTGCTGAAAATGCGGCGACCCTGGGGAACGTATCCCAGGCCTCGACGAAAAATTTGATGAGTTTCCCTCCCGAGGATATTTTCTCCCTTATACCGGATAGAGCCAGAACGGACCAACATCAAACCCATGATGCTTTTCAGGGTCGTCGTCTTGCCGGCGCCATTTCGGCCCAGGAGGGTAACCAACTCTCCTTTATTCACCTCGAGGCTGACTCCGTGGAGGATATGACTTTTACCATAATAGGCATGGACCTGATCCAATTGCAGCATCATCGTACCCCCAAATAAGCTCTGCTCACCTCTTCGCTGTTCCGGATTATATCCGGAGGGCCCTGGGCAATGACCCGGCCGAAATCCAAGACCGTAATAGAATCCGAAATGGATAGAACCATGTCCACGCGATGTTCGATGAGCACCACAGTGTGCTTTGGGGTGAGCTTCTTTATGGTCTCGCCCATGATGGGGATTTCATCGTAGACCAGCCCGCTGGTGGGTTCGTCTAACAGCAAGAGATTGCTCTCGCCGGCCATCGCTACACCGATATCCAGGAGTCGCTGTTCGCCGTGGGAAAGCTCGCAAGCCTTATGTTCGGATTTCTGGGCCAACCCCAGCGTGCGCAAAATCTCATAGGATTGAACTACGAGCCCCTGGAGGTCCGAGGCCTTTTTAAAAAAGCTGAATCTCTCCTTCCCTTCTGCTTGGATGGCCAACCGGACATTTTCCAGGGCGGTCAACTCCGGGAAAATGGTAATCACCTGGAAGGACCGCTTTATGCCCAGGTGGGCCATTTGATAAGGGGGGAGGTGAGTAATATCCTCTCCTTTATATTCTATTTTTCCTTCGTTGGGCTTGATAAAACCAGAGATGAGGTTAAATAAGGTGGTCTTGCCGGCGCCATTGGGACCCACCACAGAGTGCAGACTTCCCTCTCGAACCTCCAGATCGACATGATCCAGCACCCGCAGGGCCCCAAAGTCCTTTGTCAATCCGATGGATTTCAATAAGGCCATTAGGCTTTCCTTTCCTCCATCTGCTTTGCTCCTGGGAAGGTGCTTATACCCTTTTCCGCAGTTCCCTCCTCATGATCTTTCCGCTGGCTGTCTTGGGCAGTTCCGATAAAAATTCGATCTCCCGGGGGAAGGAATGCTTTGATAATCTTTGCTTCACGCTCTCCTGGATCTCCTTCGCTAAGCTGTCCGGAGGCTTGATCCCTGACTTGAGCACAATAAAAGCTTTAATGACCTCTCCCCGGATTGGATCAGGTTTGCTGACGACCGCTGCCTCCGAAACCGCCGGGTGCTCCATCAACGAGCCCTCCACCTCGGCAGGGCCCACCCGATAGCCGGAGAGGGACATGAGGTCATCCGCTCTCCCTTTGAAAAAGAAATAGCCCTCTTCATCCTTTGCAGCCAGGTCGCCGGTATTGAACCATTCCTCTTTAATGAAACACCCCTTCCACTTCTCTGGTTGCTTCCAGTAGTTGGTGCTCAGAAAGTATGAGTTTTTCTTGGCCACAATCAAGCCTGTCTGGTTGGGAGCGACCTCGTTGCCTTCTTCGTCCATGAGGGCGATCTCGAAGCCGGGGAAGGGTTTGCCCATTGAACCGGGTTTCGGCTTTGTGCCTGGGTAATTCCCCAAGAGCATGCCCACCTCGGTGATTCCATATTGGTCGGCGATAGGCACCCCCAAGTTTCTTTCAAACCAGACCATGGCTTCGGCATTCAGGAATTCTCCCCCGCTGGTGAGGCGTTTTATTTTCAACCGATAGCGCTTAGGAAGGTCTTCCCCCGCCGCCAGAATGGTGCGGTAAGTCGTCGGGGCGGCTGAAAAATTGGTAACTTCCCATCTTTCCAATATCTCATACCAGCGCTGGGCTTCCAACCGGCCTTCATCGACCAGCAGCGAATTACCAAGGCATAGGAGGGTGCTTCCCACAGTAAGCGAACCGTAAACCCAGGCCGGGTCAGCGTACCCCCAGAACATGTCCTCGTCTCTCACATCGAGCATGTGCTTTGGATAAGGAAGCACGGTGATAATCCCTTTATGGGGAATCGCTGTTCCCTTGGGCAAACCTGTAGTGCCCGAGGTATATTGCAGGATCGCAATATCCTCTGCCGAGGTTTCTACGATTGCAAATTCCTTGCTGGCTTTGTCCATCTCCGACCAGAAACTCAAATCCCCGCTGCGCATCCCCGAACTTCGATCCCTGGATACGACCATCACTGGCACGTCCGCCAGGCTTTTTTCCGTCCCCCCCACTTTATCCCGGTTTTCGGGATCTGTGACAATCAGCTTGGCCCCGCTATCCCCCAACCGGTAATCGATGGCCTCCGGGCCAAAAGCGGTATACAGCGGGACATCAATGGCTCCCGCTTTCCAGGTTCCAAATAAGGTGATGTAGGCTTCCGGGATTCTGGGAAGTAAACGGGCAACGGCATCGCCCTTTTTGATCTCCAGCCCCTTCAAGACATTGGCGAACTGGGAAGTCAGGTTTCTCATCTCCCGGTAGGTGAATTTCTCCTCTTGGCCTTCGCGCGAGATGCAGAAGAGGGCTACCTTTTTGGGATCTCGGGCATGGCGATCGATGGCTTCGTGGGCAATGTTCAGCCTTTCCGCCGGATTCCAGTCCAAATATTGTCGGGAGAATTCCTCCCATTTGAACTGCCGGTGAATTTCCTCTGGCGTTGCATAACCGATCCGGTTCATTTTTCCCTCCTTTCCGGGTACGGTGTATGCCTTCCTGGCTGCTCTCATGGGCGGGAACGATCAGCCGGTTCGATCTGCTTGGATCTCAGATTTCTACTCTCCTTCTGGGGTCCTTTCAGGAATAGGTCGGAAAATAACCTGGCGATCTCTTCGCTTTTCATCTGCCCATTCGCCGCATACCAATGGACAAGCCAATTCATCATTCCCAAAAGAGCTAAGGTAGTGATTTTAACATTCACATCCCGAAAGAGCTTTTCCTTCACACACTCGGCGATAACCTTACGAAAAAGAGATTCGTATTGGTCTCTGAGCTTAATGATTTTTCGCTGGTTGTTTGCGTTAAGAGCCCTCAGCTCCTTGAGCATCGTGGAGTGTAAATCGGAATTTTGAGCAATGCCAATGAGGTGGGTTTCAATCATTTTTTGCAGCCTTAGATCGGGTCTCAGGTTCAATCGAACGATGGGCTCAATCGCTTCCAAACTCTGCAGCATACTCCATTCGCAGATGTTGTAGAGAAGGTCTTCTTTGCTCCGGATATAATGGTAAAGGCTGCTTTCGCGAATGCCGATGGCCCGGCAAATCTGTCTCATGGAGGTGGAAGCATAGCCGTTTTTATTGAATAAAAAGGCGGCATTCTTATAGAGTTCAGCCTTCCTCCCGCGAAGAAATTCTCTTGCCATTCGCCTATTCTTCTCCCCAATTTTCCCTTGACAGGATGGGAGAACAGAGGTAGGATAGTCAACACTAACGAACGTTAGATTCGTTTATAACCCAAACGAAAAATCCTGTCAAGAATAATTTTTGGTCCACTTTCCCAAAAATTGATCAAAGGGAATATGAAAGTTTCCCGATAGAAATCACTGTTAGAAGTTATTTGAATTCCTATAATTAAGAAAAAAATCTTTCGTCTGGTGGATTAAAAAGCTCCCCAAGACTAATTCATTGCCCTGATTAGGAGAAGATTTAATGGCTTTAATGACTTCCGAGGAATACCTCCAGAGCTTGGGAAAGATGAAACCCACCGTTTATGTAGATGGCGAGCGGGTGGGAAACTTTGTGGATCACCCCCTGATCCGGCCGGCCATCAACATCACCGCCAAGATGTATGCCATGGCTCAAGATCCGGATTATGAAGGAGTGCTCAACACGACCTCGCACCTCACCGGCCGAAAGATCAGCCGGTTCAACCATATCTACCAGAGCACGGAAGACCTGCAGAGAGCTCTTTCTATGCTCAGGGTGACCAATCAGGCCGTGGGGGCTTGCAACATGCGCTGCCTGACCAAGGAGTTGATCAACCCCCTCTATGATACCACCTTTGAGATCGACCGGGAGTGTGGGACTGACTACCACCGGAGGTTTAAAGATTACCTGATTTTCCTCCAGGACGATGACCGGATGGCCAGCGCAGGAGTCACGGATGCCAAGGGGGATCGGCGCCTTCGACCCTCGAAACAATTCGACCCGGACCTCTACTTACGGATGGTCGACAAAAATGAAAAAGGGATCATCGTGCGGGGAGCCAAAATGCATCAGACGGGAGCGCTTACCGCCCATTATCTGAATGTGGTCCCCACCACCATCCTGGATGAAGACGAGAAAGATTATGCCGTTGCCTTCGCAACCCCTTCGGATGCTCCGGGGCTTATCCATGTGTTCGGCCGGCATGCGCTTGATGAGAGGAGATACACGGGGGCGGACCTGGGAAATATCAAGTACGATATGCATGAAACGATGATCATATTCAACGATCTATTCGTCCCCTGGGAGCGGGTCTTCATGTGCGGCGAATATCGGTTCACCGGGCCCCTGGTGGAGAATTTCATTGCCAACCATCGGTATTCCTACGGAGGCTGTCGGCCGGGCACCTTCGATGTCCTCATCGGGGCTGCCAAGCTCATTGCTGAATACAATGGCATAGATCGGGCCTCGCATGTGCGGGAAAAACTGACCGAGATGTCCTTTCTGAACGAGACTATGTGGGCTTGTGCGGTGGCGGCTGCCGTTCAAGGAGTGAAGAAACCGTCGGGCTGGTATCAACCCGACAAGCTATTGGCCAACGTGACGAAACTTCATGTCACTAGCATTCCTCATGAACTGGGCAAACTGGCCATTGACCTAGCCGGGGGGATCGTGGCCACCTTACCGTCAGAAAAAAATTTAAACAACCCAGAAATTGGGCCACTAGTCAGGAAATACCTGCGGACGAAAGCTGAGCTTCCGGTAGAGGATCGGATGCGCATCATCCGGCTGATCGAATTCTTGGTCCAGGGGGTTACGATTCCAGCGGACTACTTCGGCGGCGGCGGTCCGGCCACTCAGAAGATGATCATCGAGCGAGAGACCAATTTCGAATACAAAAAGCGGTTAGCGAAAATCATCGCCGGCATCACCGAAGAAGACAGCGAGAATAAGGCTGGCAAAATGATGATTGATGGTGTCGTGGCTGGCTGTTGCGATGCCTATGGGAGAGAGAGCTGTCCTTTAACGCAACGCTCATAAGGCTGCCATCTTTAATTTTTTTCCCCGCAAATACAACCCTGAAGAAGGAAGGGCAACAAAGAGTATATCGTCTTCAATCCCTCCAGTTTTCTTATTCTTCGAACTCTTGCCCCAGGGTGCCCCAAATGGATGGCGGCGGATCTTTCAGCGTGCTCCAGGAGATTATCGCGGTGGCCATGAGCGGCGGATCCAAAGAGATGGGGCGGGAAAGAAGCGAAAGGGGAGGAGATTTATGAGATTGAGCGGCAAAGTCGCTATTGTAACCGGAGGGGCAAAGGGTATTGGAGGGGCCATTGTTACGGCCTTTGCCCGTGAAGGAGCTTCAATCGTTATCCCAGATCTCGACTTTGCAGGGGCTAAATTAAAGGCCCAAGAAGTAGAATTCAAAAGAAGGGAAAGATTATTAACATTGCCTCAGTAGCCGCCCAAGTGGGTCTCAAACGATCTTCGGCTAATACAGCTTCCAAGGGGGGAGGGATCATAGCCTGGATACGGGTCCTGGCCATTGAATTGGTTCCCTATAACATCAACGTCAATTGTATTGCCCCTGGTTTTATCATGACCGAATTAGCCAGAAAAATTTTATCCGGAACTGAGATTCAGGCCTGGCTGAAGAGGATCCCTTTGGAACGCTATGGGCAGCCGGAAGATGTCGCTGGAACAGCAGTCTTTTTGGCCTCGGCAGATTCCGACTACATCACCGGAACAACGATCTTTGCAGGCGGAGGATTCACCTGCGCGGGAATTATGTAGAAGATTCGCTTTAGTTTCAAAGGGGATGATCCCATCCTGCAAAGGAAATCAATGCCTTTTTCAACGGAAACACCATGAAAACTGAAAAATTAACGGCGCAAGTAGTGGTGATTGGGGGTGGGGGAGCTGGCTTAGTAGTGGCTCTGGAAGCTCGACGGGCTGGAGCCGAGGTCTTACTCCTTAATAAAACCTCCTCGAAGGGACCCTCATGTACCTCGCTAAGCTTTGGGGCATTTAGGGTGGCCAACACCGTTACCAGCCGGGAAGAGCATTTTGCCCAGAGCATGGTAGCGGGGAAGTTTCTAAACGACCAAAAGCTGTTGAAAATTTTGGTGGAACAGGCTTTCGACCGGGTGCGGGGTTTGGAGGAATACGGCGTTCCCCTCCTTCTTGAAGATCCCTATTTTTATGTTTTAGGCGAGGCTCCATTTTATGGTCTGAAAATGATCGCCGCCTTGCAAAAAGCAGCGACCGAATGGGGAATTATGTTAATGAGTCACACTCTGGCTCTCGATCTGCTCAAAGTCGACAATACCGTATGCGGGGTGCTGGCCTATAACACCAGCCAAGACACCCTACTCATTATTTATGCCAGATCCGTTATCCTGGCCACAGGCGGAGCAGGTGCTTTGTATCCATTACACGACAATTCTCCGCGGACGACAGGGGATGGTTTGGCCTTAGCTGCGAGGGCCGGTGCCCTACTGCGGGATATGGAATTTGTCCAATTCTATCCCTTAGGTCTGGTGGAAGGAGGCATCTTTCGGTTTATCGTTCCACCCTTCTTGGCCGACAGTGCTCCCATTCGCAATGCTTTAGGGGAGAATATATTAGTCAAATATCGAATCAAAGAGCGCCCAGCCGCTGTGAAGGCACGGGATTCCCTCTCCCAGGCCATGTTTCGAGAGATCTCGGCAGGTCGAGGGTTTGGGCCTTGCCTGGAGATCGATCTCACCGGAGTCCCGGAAAAGGAATGGGATCAAAACCGACAATTGCGTCACTATAAAAAGATCCTCCAGGAAAAATATCCAGGCCTGGAACGCCCGCTCAAAATTGCCCCTGTGTGTCACCATTTCATGGGTGGGGTGACCATTGATGAGACCTGTCGAACCAACCTTCCTGGGCTCTTCGCCGCCGGTGAGGTAACCGGAGGGCTACACGGTGCCAATCGTATGGGTGGTAACGCGCTCTCCGAATGCGTAGTCTTTGGAGCTTTGGCTGGCAGGCAGGCAACCCAATATGCCGTACTTGCCAAGGGATTTCCGCTCGAGACCGGCATGATCCAAAAAGCAGAAAAACAACTGGCGCATTGGAGAGAGAAAAGCCTTGATCCCTCACAATCACCCCAGGCATTCAAGAAGCGTTTAGCCCAGATTATGTTTACCCAGGTCGGGATAATACGAAACGGCGAGCAACTCGAAAAGGCCCGGAAGAAAGTAGAATCTCTGGCGGAAGATGCCCAAACAGCAATGGGCTGTCAAGGACCCAGGGATGTCATGGAAGCTATAGAGATGATCAACTTGACCACGACCTCCCGACTGGTTATCCGGGGAGCGCTGAGGCGAACTGAAAGGCGAGGTTCCCATTATCGGGAAGACTATCCAGAAATCAATGACCGCCGCTGGCGGATTCCCATTATAAACGAGGAACATCTGACCTAAATTGTTAAAATGACGAAGAATTGGAGCCGCAGCAATAATGTTTCAACGTATTTCTGAGGCAGAAGAATAGGGAATTGGGCTGCCATGTTGACCTTGAGAGAGTGGAATTTGGGAGAGTGATAACTTTCCGTTGAAATAAGGGATGAGAGGAAAAAATTGTGGATAGCAGGCTGACAGAAAGGCTTAAAAGGTTGGCCAAAGCATCGGGGGTCGATCTAATAGGAATCTCGCCCATCGAAAGATTTGAGGGGGCTCCAAAAGGACACAAACCTCAGGATATTTTGCCCAATGCCCAGGCGGTCGTTTCCATTGCCTTAAATGCTTTGGAAGGGACATTTTCCACTCCCGTATTCCATGTCTATCAACTCTCTTATGCCCTATTGCGAAGCAGGGCAAACGAAATTTCCTACCAATTGGCCAGATTTTTGGAAGAGAGAGGGTACCGCAGTGTAATCATTCCCGGAACCATGCCTCTGGATATGATCGAAAAGAAAGGACTCTTTGGAGCTTTCTCCCATCGACATGCCGCCCAAGCAGCAGGTTTAGGCAAGATTGGGCTTAACCAACTGCTGGTTACGAAAAATTTCGGCCCCAGAGTGTGGCTGGGAACAGTCATCACCAGTGCTTTATTATCTCCTTCCCCTCTGCTGGAAGAAGACCCATGCCCGGGGGAGGAATGCGGCAAATGTTTGGCGGCCTGTCCCCCTGGGGCCTTATTCCTAAATGGAATTGATAAGAAGAAATGTCTGGAAGAGGGAGTCCATGCTCAGAATTTAAGTGGTTTATTAAAATATCTCAATAAAATCCTGGTGGCAGAAAATTTAGAAGAGAGGAAAAAACTTCTCTGGAGCGCGGAGATGCGAGTTTTGTATCAATCCTTGGTCTGTGGTATGATTCCGGCGTGTGATAGTTGCCTTTCCGTGTGTTCCGTAGGCAGGCGCTGTGTTTGATCGAGGCCACCATATTACGTTCCTGTAACCCATTCATTCCTAAAACCAGAAAAGAGTTGAAAGCCATGGCAGAGATAAAGAGAATTGGGGTGATCGGTGCGGGCCTTATGGGGAGTGGCATAGCCCAGGTGGCGGCGCAGGCGGGATTCAATGTAGTCATGAGAGACGTGGAGGATAAATTTCTCGAGCGCGGTTTTAGCTCCATTAAAAAAAGTTTAAACCTCCGAGGTTCTTGCAAATCTCAAAATCTGTTGCTCAATCGTCATTCCGGGCAAGCGAAGCGCAACCCGGAATCCAGGTTTTCAGGCTGCCCTGGATTCCCGCTGAAGTTTACCCTCGCGAAAGCGGGAGCGGGAATGACGGTGTTTAGGACTTTTGCAAGAGCCTCCTCCTTTTGGAAAAAGGGAAGATAACCCGGGCGCAAATAGAAGCGGCCTTGGGGAAAATCAAAGGAACCCTCTCTTTGGAGGAGGCTGGAAGAGATGCTGATATTATTATCGAAGCCGCTCCGGAAAACCTGGAATTGAAGAAGAAGCTATTTAAAGAGTTGGATGAAATATGTCCGCCTTCAAGCATCTTGGCGACCAATACCTCTTCCTTTAGTATCACCGAGATTTCCACCGCCACCCGCAGACCTGATAAGGTCATCGGGATGCATTTCGCCAGCCCCGTCCCGGAGATGCGGCGAGTTGAAACCATTCGCGGCCTCGAAACCTCTGATGCTACGGCCGAAATTGTGGAGTAGCTCTCCCAGAAGTTGGGCAAGGAGATTTTTAACGCTAAAGATTTTCCGGGGTTTTGTGTCAACCGGTTGTTTCCCCTCTTTATCAATGAGGCTTTCTATGTCCTCATGGAAAGGGTAAACACAGGAGAGGACATCGATAAGGGGACTTGCCTGAATTTACGGCATCCCATGGGCCCCCTGGAATTGGCCGACTTCGTGGGATTGGACACCATATTATCCATCTTGGAGTATTTACATCGGGAAATAGGCGACCGATATCGGCCCTGCCCTTTACTGAAAAAACTAGTCCTTGGAGGACATTTGGGAATCAAAACCGGCAAGGGTATTTATGATTATACGGCAAGCGTGAAAAAAGGCCGGGTATTATGAAGGACGCAGAGGATTTTAAAGATGGTGCTGAAAAACATCTGGGGGGTGATCTTATGAATTTGGCCGCCATTTCTTTGGAATACCAAGCCATTCGCCGGCCAGATAAAACTGCGGTCGTATTCGGGGAGAAGGGGTATTCTTATTCTCTTCTGAATGCCGAGGCCAACAAGGTGGCCAATGCGTTTGTGTCCCTAGGGGTTGAGAAAGGGGACCGGGTTTCAATGTGGCTCCCCAACTGCCTCGAATTCATCACTTCTTTTTATGGCATCCTGAAGGTGGGCGGGGTGGTTGTCCCAATGAACATTCTCTTCAAGGCCAGAGAGATTGAATACCTCCTGTCTAACTCGGAAGCGAAGGTTCTTATCACAATGGCCCCATGTTTAGAGACAGTGAGGCAAGTGAGGAATAAACTGCCCGCTTTGGAAAAAGTCATTGCCGTAGGTTTGGAGGACCACGCGGCCGATGCTCTCTCTTTTGAAAAATGGATCGGCCTATTTTCAGAAAATTTCTTCAGCATCGATCTTAGCCTCGATGATACCGCCACCATTCTTTACACCTCTGGCACCACCGGAAACCCCAAAGGAGCCATGCTGACCCATCGCAATCTGTATATGAATGCCGAATATTACGCCGAGGGTCTGGGGGCCAATGAAAATTGGGTGGGAATCTGCCTGCTTCCCCTATCCCATCTGCTTTCCCTGGCTGCAGGCCAATTCGTGCTTTTTGGCCGGGGCGCTACCCTGCATGTAATGGAGCGATTTGTGGCCGAGCAGGCGGCGATGATCATCGCCCGGCACAAGATTAATTATACCTTTGCAGTGCCTACAGTTTATGCCACGTTCTTGAACTTGTCTGATGAGCCGCAGTATGACCTTAGCTCTCTGGATGTCTGTATCACCACCGGGAGCATGACGCCTTTGGATTTAAGGAAGAGATTTGAAGAAAAGTATAATTGCACAACCATTCAGGCCTATGGCCAGGTGGAGAGTTCACCGGTCATAACCATGGATCGATTGGATTTGCCGAGAAAGTTCAAGAGTGTTGGCTATCCATTGCCGCAGATAGAAGTGAAAATTGTAGATGACGACGATCATACTCTCCCCCCCAATACCCATGGAGAGATATGCTGCCGGGGTCATTGCGTAATGAAGGGATACTGGAAGAACCCGGAAGGGACCGCCGAAGCCATAAAAGATGGTTGGTTGCACACCGGAGATATCGGGGTGATCGACGAGGAGGGGTACGTTTACATCTTTGACCGCAAGAAAGACATGATTATATGCGGGGGCTACAATATCTATCCTGTCGAAATAGAGAATTTGCTCTATGAAAATCCCAAAGTGCTGGAAGCATCAGTGGTGGCTGTTCCCGATGAGAGGCTGGGAGAAATTCCCAAGGCCTACATTGTTCTGAAGCCCTGTGAGACCGCCAGCGAGCAAGAAATTATGGATTATGTAAAGGATAAGTTAGCGGCTTACAAGAAGCTGCGGGCCGTGGAATTCTTAAAGGCCTTGCCCAAAGGTCCAACGGGGAAGATCCTGCGCAGGGCTCTTCGGGAGAAGGCTTGACTTTCTAAAAAGATGGGGTTCCGGTCAATTAAAAAATGAAGCAGATCAACGATCTTTGAAGGCCTGCTTGAAATTTCCTCTGTGCTGCTGGCGCCGATTTAATGGGCGGTCGATCCTCAGCATGGAAAATCTTTTTGCCCCGCCCTTTATAACTTCCTCGAGCTAAAATAAAGATTGCTTCGCTTTGCGCGCAATGACAGAATAAATAATAGTGCTATCATGCGAGGATTCTGCTTCGGCAAGAGATTAGGCTATCTCTAATGCAGACCTTTAAAATATCATGAAACCAATAATCGCCATCGTAGGCCGGCCTAACGTCGGGAAATCAACCCTTTTTAACCGCCTGGCTAAAAAGCGCAAGGCCATCGTCGAAGATGAACCCGGGGTGACCCGCGACCGTAACTATGCCGAGGCCCTTTATGAAGATCGCCCTTTTATCCTGATCGATACAGGCGGTTTTGAACCCGCGGCCAAAGCGCCCATCCTCAGACAGGTCCGGGAGCAAGCAGAAGCGGCCATTCAAGAAGCCGACCTCGTCCTTTTTCTAATGGACGGGAAAGGAGGATTGAATCCCGCGGACATTGAGGTTGCCCATTACTTAAGGACAGTAGCCAAACCCGTCTTCTACGTGGTCAACAAGATCGATGGAGAGCGGCATGAGGAGAACGTTATAGATTTTTATCAACTGGGAGTTCCCACGCTGTATTCCATCTCAGCCGAGCATGGCCGGGGCGTAAGCGATTTGATGGACGGGGTTTTTAAGGCGCTTCCTCCCGCCCCTCTGCAAGAGGAAAGAGAGGAAGGAGAAACCCGGGTTGCTATTGTGGGCCGGCCCAACGTCGGGAAATCTTCCCTCCTGAATAGACTCATCGGGCGCCCCCGCGCCGTCGTTGATTCTACGCCAGGCACGACCCGGGATGCGATCGACACCCCATTCAGGCGCGAGGGCCGAAAGTACGTCTTTATAGACACTGCCGGAATCCGGCGTAAAAGCAAGGTATCCGAACGATTGGAAAAGTACATGACAATAAGGGCCCTGAGGAGTCTGGAACGCTGCGACGTGGCCCTGATCCTCCTGGATGGCTACGAGGGGCTTACCGATCAAGATGCCCGCATCGCTGAATTTGCCGAGGAGAATGGCCGGGCTTTGATTCTCGTGGTTAACAAATGGGATTTGGTAGGAAAAGACACTTCTACTCTGGAACAATATAAAAAGAGAATCCGCAAAGAGATCAAGACCCTTGATTATGCACCCATCCTTTCCATATCTGCCCTGACCGGCCAGCGCGTATCCAAAATCTTCGCAGCCGTTGACGATGTGATCGCCTTGCACCGCAAGCGCATTCCCACAGCCGAACTGAACAAATGGCTCAAAGAAACAGTTCTAAACCACCCCCCTCCGCTTTTGGGCAGCCGCACTGTGAAGATTTATTATATTTCCCAGGTGGATGTGGCCCCGCCAACTTTCACTCTTTTTACCAATGAACCCCGGGGCATAACCGAACATTATCAGCGGTATCTAACTCGCCAGTTGCGGGAAAGGTACGGGTTTGCCGGAACCCCCATCAGGTTGTTGTTGCGCCAGCGGAGAAAAGAGGAAAAATAGAAAAATAGTTGACACCGTCCCTGAAGGAGAATATATTTCCGCTAAAATCATTTAAAACCGGATCATTGGGGTGCGGAGATGAAGAGGACATGGCTTAGCAAGGTCGGGCTCCTTAGTTTGCTCTGGATTGTTTTGGTATCTCCATCCTGGGCCGGGCAGGTGGTTACGAAAGATGCCAGGTTGTGGGCCAAAAAGGCCTTGGCCGAGGAAAAAGCACTTCCCACCCTGACTGCCCCGAATACCCTCGCTGTCCTATATTTCCAAAATAAAACCGGCCAATCAGGCTTAGACCCCCTGCAGAAAGGCTTAACCCTTATGTTGATCACGGATCTTTCTGCGGTAAAAGGCCTGCAGATCTTGGAAAGGGTTAAGCTTCAGGCTCTGGTAGAGGAAATGGGGCTGGGAGCCTCTGGATTGGTGGAAGCCGGCACAGCTCCCCGGGTAGGAAAATTATTGGGAGCTCAATGGTTAGTAGGCGGGGATATACTGGAAGGCAAGTTAGAACAACTTAAGATTGAAGCCAATACTCTGGATGTGCCTACTTCTAAAATGCTCGGGCCTTCTCTAACGGAGGGCAAGTTAACCGAATTGTTTCGCCTGGAAAAAGAGCTTCTTTTTGAGATCATTAAACTGCTAAAAATCGATGTCAATCCCGAAGAAGAGAGAGCCTTAAAAAAACTTTGTACGACTAACCTCCGCGCCCTTACAGATCTTTTTAGGGGAGTGGAAGCGAGCGACCGCGGGAATTATGAAAAGGCGGCTGAATATTACGAAAAGGCCTTAAAGGAAGACCCGAACATTTGCATAGCCAAAGGCGCTCTGGATCAATTAAAAGACCTCGGCCTCATTAAGGCGCCCAAAAGAAGCCGGGAAATGTTACGATCCTTACGGGAACGCACTTCGCTAACCGATCAATTATCTCCGGAAGATGCCACAAAAAGAGAAAGAACACTGAAAGACGTTCCAGCCACGGTACAGATTGATTTGTTTTTCCCATGATCATAAAGAGGACTGCTATGAAAAGGTTATTATTCATGGTAGGGGTTCTGGCCTTGCTGGCCATCAACATTTATTGTGGGGGTAATTCCTCTACGAATCCATGGGGCATAACCACGGTGAGGATCAATCTGGGAGAAACAAGAACGGCCTCTCCAGAACAGGGAGGAATCCTGAAGCAAACTTCCGTCGTACCGTCCAATGTGGCGGCTATCCGCTTTACCATCAGCGCCCCTGATATGGTTACGATTCAAAAAGTGGTGACCGTGGCCGGAAGGACAACTATTATCGAGACCTTTGAAGTTCCCAGCGGGTTGAACAGGCTTTTTGTGGTGGAAGCGCTTGATGAGTCGGGAAATATCCTATACAGGGGAGAAACCATAGTAAACCTGGACGGCAGACTTGTCACACTTAGGATCGTTCTGGAAGCTACCCAAGTGGAAGCTCCCATAGACCTTTATATCAGCAACGTAGTCAATAACGAAATCGACTTAAGTTTTGAGGTCAACAACAGCGGAAATGTTGCGGCCAATAACGTTTTGGTTTTTATTATTTTAGGTGGTGCCGAATCCCAAACTTGTCAAAGCTTCTCGCTTACTGTACCTGCGGGCGGTTCCGTCTCTCGAACTCTCTATTCAATTTATGCTTCTTATTATAAGATCATAGTTGACCCGCTCAACACGATCTCCGAAACGAACGAAGAAAATAATGTCGAATGCAATTGGGCCGAGGAGGTATGCTCCGCTCCCCCGCCCACTAATTGCCCGTGATGGCGGGATAGGTAAAGGGAGTTGGAGTTTGAGATCGCAGAGCAATCTTCTTTATCAGAATTTTAAAGGGTCCGAAAGGGTGATGAATTCGTAAAAAGTCTGAAAATGCGTCTTTCTGTCATTCCGGCCCCGATTTTCATCGGGATAAACTCCAGCCGGAATCCAGTTCTTTCAAATAGTTATAATTCTCTGGACTCCGGTTTTCACCTGTCTGCCAGGCACAGGCAGGCCGGAGTTACGACTTTTTACGAGATCATCAAAGGGTGGATCGTCATGAAAAAACTCAAGTGGTTGTTGCCGCTGGTCATGGTCTCCTTAGTTGCCGGGATAAGTTCAGCGGCCGATTTCCAGGTGCAAACGGGTTTTCAGTTTGACCGGTGGGATGATACCACCAAAGCCAAAGGAAGCCAGGTTTATATTCCCTTCCGACTTGAGGCCCAATTCCAGCAGTTCTCTTTCAGTGTGCTCGCCGGATATGCCTACACGTACTATGACCCATCTGCCGGAGAAAGCCGATCTTTGAACCATGCTCTCGACACCAAATTGAATTTTTCTTACGAAATTTTAGAAAAGCTGCCGGTTGATGTCCTTATCGGGCTGGATTTCAATCTACCAACGGGCAAGACCGCTCTCAGCCAGAAGGAATTATCCCTGATCATGGATGCGGAACTCGTCTCCATCAACCGGTTTGGCGAAGGATTGAATATCAATCCCACTCTGACGGTAGCCAAAGAATTGGGGAATTGGGTGGCTGGTATCGGCATCGGATACATATGGCGGGGGAAATATGATTACAGCACGAATATGAAGGAATATGACCCAGGGGATATTTTTAATTTTAATGCGGAAATCCGCTATGACTTTTCCGGTTACTGGAAGGCTCGGCTCTTTGGCAATTACACGTGGTACGAAAAAGATCAGGTGCTTTACACCGACCACTATAAAGAAGGCGATTTTTTCCTGGTCGGCTTAGGGGTCTATTACAGCCCCCAGAAGTGGGATGCCGGCTTTACCCTGCGAAACATTATAAGGATGAAAAGTAAATTTCAGGCGCTCCCGTCCGGGGTCCTGGCCAGTGAAGAAAAAAACAGCCATGGGAATGAATGGATCGCGGATCTTGGGTTGCGATATTTTTTGAGCGAGAGGACTACCTTAAAATCCTATCTCCAGGGGCTTCTAATTCAGGCAAATGATTACCCTGCGGATTCCAGCCGTTATGTAGGAAAAAGAGCAAAGCTTTCTCTGGGGCTTTGCGCTTCCAGAACATTCAATCCTCATCTGGAAGCAGAGCTTTTGCTTAAAGGCTTCGTCATGCATGATGATGAAGCCCGGTTTCCCGAGTATCGGAGCGCCCGCACTTACCGGGGGTTTTCCGTGGGGGCCCAACTGACCGGCAGGTTCTAAACTGTGCTGCAATTCAGAAGCGGGAGACCCAGGCCGGAGGGCATTCTCTCGGAATCATAAGGCAGCGGTCCTTCCTTGGATCGAGGCGGGGTGAAAACAAATATTTCCGCTGTCCTTCGAATCCGCCGTTCCTTTGCGGAAACTCGCGAGAGTGCCTTGAATAACTTCATCTCCCGCCGATGCTTCCTCGTTCATGCCCTCCTGCCTGGGTTGGGACACAGTCTCCCAAGGAGAGAGAGAGTTTTCGGATGGAAACTAACCGGCGGCGATCAAAGCTCCTCAGCTGCTTTTTTGGCCGTATCCAGTAAGGCCGGTAAATCCGTAGCCGACGCGGTTTTTTTAACGGCCTTTAAAACCTTTCCGCTCTCCACCTCCAGCAGGCGCAAATCGAGGCGCATCTGATCTCCGATGATTTGATACCCGCCAAAGATCATGCGGCGCGCTCCCATTAACCTGCCCAGCTTTAATCGAGTCTCCTCATCTACCAGAGAGGTCGTTCCCAGACGAAGTTCTCCGAGAGTTAGGATTAAACGCTCTCTTTCAACGACCACGTAATCTCCCTTTTTTTGGAGGGTTTCGATAATCTGCATCGAAAGAAGCTCTCCCAGCGGCGGCCGGGGAATGGCCGAGGGAGTCAGGTCATCTAAATCCCACACGGCAACCGTTATCCCTTTTTCATGCACGGGGGTTTTAGCAGCGCAGGCCATGAAAAAAACAGCTACGCTTAGAAGAATCCCGCATAGAGCTTTTCTTAAGAGCATGCCTTCACCTCAGAGCAGTTTCTTCGATCTTTTCCTGAACTTTAGAATCAGGCTGAAGGGCCTTCTCCTGTTTCAGGACCCGGGCAAAGCAAAGGTCGGGCTCCACGCGCACAACCTCAACCTGAGCGACGGCTTTGGGAGAAGTCTGAAGTGCTTTCCCTTTATATTTTATTGGCTCTGCCTCCTCCAGGACGTCAAATTTGGTCCCGGATACAACTCCTTGTTTGGCGCCAAGGTTTACGATTACCTGGTCGCCCGTGACCCTGACTAAATAACCCCGCAAAGGATATTTAAGGATGACTGTTTTAAGGATTTCCCGATTCAGTTGGAAAAGCTCTTTTTCTAACGCTGCCTGCATACCCAATTGCCTGGTGGTCACCTGCGGAATGGCCGAGGTTTCCGTATCAATGAGCCTTAAGCTAAGTAAGGTTCCCTGTGGAAGATAATAGAGCGAACCTGTTCCCATGAGTTTGGCCGCCAGGATTTTCCCGAGTTTGAGAGCTGTCTCGGGATTGGCCAGTTCGGATGAGCCCAGGTTCAACTCTTCCAGGAGCCGGTCGATGAGGACTCGTTCGACCACCCGCACCCGGCCCGAGGAATTGAGATGATCCGCTAATTGGGTCATCAGCACCGTGGAAAAACCATCTCTTTCAGCCAGCCCGCCCTTTTCCTGAAAATCGACGAAGGAAATAACCATGGGAGGAGAAGTCCAGGTGTCTTCAATTTTGGGCGCAGTTTCCTTCTGCATACGGTATCGGGCGGCCAGGTCTTTTACTAATTGGTCTATTCGTTTCTTGCGCTCGGCGTCTCTCTGAATTTCTAACATCTCCTGCGCTTTTTTGGCCAGGATGGCTGCGAAAGTATCGCTCTTGTCCAGGGATAGGGATTGCCGGTAAGTCTCCAAGGCCTTGTCCCACTTCCCTTCTTTTTCGTAGGTAATTCCCTTATTCGTCGTTCCTTCGATGTAGTAAGGATCGACAGTTATGGCCCGATCATAAAAATCCCGGGCCCTGGAATATTGCCCTAAATTGGCATAGTACCTGCCCATTTGATTGTACCGTAAGGCATCCTGGTAGGGTTCAACGTCTTCCTTGCGGATGGCCGCTTGATATTCGGCCTCGGCCTCTTTCTTTTTATCCTGAGCATAAAGAAGGTCTCCCTTGATGACGTGAACATAACCTCTCTGGGGAGCTTTTTGTTCTACTTCCTTAGCCAATTGCAGGGCTTTTTCCGCTTCTCCTTTTTTAACATGGACGGCCGCCAACCCTTCTTTCCCTAAAACTTCCCCCTCCATCCCTTTCTGAGCCAGGTCCTTAAATTCCTCTTCCGCCTCCTTTAAATTTTCCTCTTTAAGGGCGGCGTAGCCCCGGACTGTTTTAGCTTTTAAATTTTTCGGGTTCCTTTTGACGACTTCGGCGCTTATGGCTTTGGCCACCCTGGTCTGCTTCTGCTGCAACTGCCTTTCCGCCAGCCTGACCAGCATCATTTCCGTGGTTTTGCCTCCACCTTGAAAATAATCGAGCACTTTCAGGCCGGGGCCGATCAGGCAAACAGTTGGCAGGATAACCCGGCCGTGGTAAAGATTGCTGACATTGGTTAGGTCAGGAAGAATCGCAAAGACAAGACCAGCGCTAACGGAGAATTTGGCGGCTCTTTCCTGGGAAGAGAGGGTAATGGCCCATACAGTCAGGTTGGCCTCTTTATATTGTTTGGCCAGTTGATTGAGGCTTAGCAGCCCTTCCTGGCTCGGTCTGGAGTCCACGTCAAAAAAATAGAGAATGACCATCGGCCGTTCTTTCATTTGCGACAGATCATGAGTCTGACCCTTCAGGTCTTTTAAGGAAAAAACCGGGGCCGTTTGCCCTGGAGAGAGTTGTCCGTAGCAGACTTCTCCTCCCCATAGGACTCCTAAAACTACCATTAATAAAAAAACTGGGTTCTTGAGTGATAGTTTCATCTGGCATTCCTCCCTTTGCAGGTTCAGGGTTTTTTTTCGGCAATGGGGATTAAGCGAACCGTAAGAGGAGTCTCGCTCTCCTCTTTTAACTGAACCTGGGCTTCCCAGTCATAGTGATTGGGGAAGATCAGGCGCACTTCATGTTTCCCCGCTGGCACTTCCAGCCTAACAGGGGTTTTCCCCTTGAATTCTCCATCTACAAAAATCTGGGCTTCATTGGGCGTGCTTTCCACTATTAGAAAAGACGGGCGAACCTTTTCGGCAACAGGGGATGATATAGCAGTAGGTGGCGGGGCAGTCTTGGGAGCAGAGAAATAGTAAAAAAGCCCCCCGATCAACCCGACTAATATTACGGCGATGGTTGCAAAAAATAAAATATTCTTTGTCGTTTTGGGGGTGACTCGTTCTGCCCCGGCAGGCGCTTCTATGTTTGCCAGGAAGCTTTTCAGGGATGCGGCCAGGGCCTGGCCGGTTTGAAATCGTTCCTCTGGTTTTTTTGCCAGACATTTCATGACGATCTGGGAGAAATCCTGAGGAAGGGAGGGGTTGATCTGGGAAGGCGGAGGGGGATTCTCCCGGGTAATGGACTGGAATATGGCGGCCAGGTTTGCGCCGCTAAATGGCCTTTTGCCCGCGCTCAGCTCGTACAGAATGATTCCCAGGGAGAACAGATCAGAGCGTCCATCTATAGGCTGACTCAGGACTTGCTCGGGGGACATGTAGGCCGGGGTCCCGAGAATTTCCCCGGCCTGGGTTTGTACCGGGGCAGAAGGATCTTCAATGTGGGCAATGCCGAAGTCGGTAATCTTGATCTGGCCGTTGGCCTGTAAAATGATATTGCTGGGTTTCACATCTCTGTGCACGATTCCTTTTTGATTGGCGTAATCAAGGGTCTCGGCCGCCTGGATGCCCAGGTTCACGATTTCCGATATGCTGAATTGTTTCTCGGCCAGGAGGCTATCCAGAGGCTTCCCTTCCAGGAATTCCATGGCGATATAAACTGTTCCGTGATCCTGGCCCACGTCATAGACCGCCACAATATTGGGATGGGACAGCCGGCCAATAGCCCGGCTTTCTTTGAGAAATCTCTTAACAAAGGAGTCGCTGGTGAGTCGGTCCTCGCGCAGCGCTTTAATAGCGATTAAGCGGTCGATTTCAGGGTCGTGGGCTTGGTAGACCAGGCCCATGGCCCCCCTGCCCAATTCTTTAACAACCTGATAACGGCCGTAATTCATAGGTGTTCCCATCATTTTGCCACAGAAATCACAGCGCGGCAAAGCCGCAACCAAAAGGGTCCAGTAAATTGTAGGGGCAACCCTCCGTGGTTGCCCATTTTACGGGCGGCCACATAGGGCCGCCCCTACATTTTTTTAACAAAATTTCCAGATGTTGCACGTTAGTAGGACAGAGAACACTGGGTTTTAAAAATATTAATTAGTGTCCATCCGGAAACCCAACTTTTTCCCTCCCCCTTCGACGGGGGAGGGGAGGGTGGGGGTGATAAGGAGTTAAAATTTCTATGATTTCCATTTTTATCCCCCTCACCCCAACCCTCTCCCGCAAGGGGAGAGGGGGTTTCCGGATGGGAACTAATTAATTTTTTCTGTTAGCAAATTTACGAAACTTCTCTGTGCTCTCTGAGGCCTCTGTGGTTAAAAAGATCATTCGTAACAGTTTAGCGATTTGAAAAAATGGTATTTAAGCCTCTGTTGAGGGCCGGGGGTTAGAGTTGAACGCGCCGGAAGCATCGGTTGGGGTTCCGCTTGGCCACGAAGGCAGAAGATCTTTTCCTCCGGAGGAGGCGGGGGTTCTTGCCCGCCCCATATGCGGAGAAATAAGCGCCTTATGATTCCAAACGTTCCGCTCTGGCCCCCGGCCCCTGGAATCCCTTGGCCCTTACAACACACCTTTTTTCAAAGAGCTAAAGTGTTACGATCATTCTTTCAGAAACTCTATGACGGTCTCGGTCGGAATCAAAAAGCCCACTGAGTCGGTCCCGCGGTATCGACCCTTCACCATTCCCACCAGATTACCCTTTGCGTCAAAAACCGGACTCCCGCTGCTTCCCGGGAGAGTTTTCATGGCCACCTGCCAGAGAGGCAAATTGTCCGCCTGCCTGAGCGGCCCTTCGATAACGCCTTCGTTTATCTTTCCTTGATCATGGACGGAACAAGCGACCATATACACCTTTTCCCCGATCCTAATGTTGCTCCGTCCTCCGCTCAGAGGAATAAAAGAATTTAATTTTACGCTGACAGCGATCAGGGTAAGGTCCCGGGCCGTATCCCTCCTGACCAGGCGGCCTTTGATTTCCTGCCCGTTCTTCAGGATGACCGTAATCTCCCGTGCACCCTGAAGGTCATGGGCCGTAGAAATGATCAAGCCCTTCCTGTCTATGATAAAACCTGAAAACTGAACGGGATTGTTTCCCACCCAGGCTTTTATGCAAACCACCGAATCGCGCTTAGGGGCAACCATGACTGCTTCCCGTTTAGGAAAAAGGACTTCTTCTTTAGAAGGGTCTTTCGAGTAACCCTGAAGATAAAGCCATAATTCTTCGAGTCGAACCGGATCGGGCTTGCCTTCTTTTGTGTACTGCGCCTCAACTTGAGAAGCCAGGGGAGAATGGGGCTTTAAAACCACCTGCCAGGTTTCTTTTCCTTTCCGGGCTATTAAGCGCACCTGGTCAACCTCCGCAGAAGTTCGCCACACTTCGAACCCATGATTCTTAAGCCAGTTGGAAAGGGCCTCTTCGGCTTCCACGACCGGAAAAGGATACAACTTGGCCGAACCTGAGGCGTCGGCAAAAAGATAGGCGCCCGCCAGGAGGTGAGAAAGGAGGAGCACCCCAAAAGCTTTGGCTTTCAAGGATTGGCCATGACTTCGCATAGGATCGCCGTAATATTGTCATATCCGCCGGCTGCCTTGGCTAATTCAATGAGCTTTTGTACTTTTTGAGGCAGCATCAGTGGGAGAGAGATGGTTTCTTCAATGAAGGGATCATCTACCATATCTGTTAAGCCATCCGAGCAGAGAAGAAAAAGATCACCTGGCATAACCTTGCCTCTGATGAAATCAACGGCTAACGCTTCCTCGACTCCCACAGCCCGAAGGATTATATTCTTAAGAGAGTGTTTTCTGGCTTCCTGCGGGGTAATGAGACCCTGATCGATCTGATCCTGCACCACGGAATGATCCCTGGTCATTTGTCTTAACTTCCCCTGCCGTAGAAGGTAGGTACGGCTGTCTCCCACGTGCCCCAGAATGTAGGTTTGATCTTGAAAAGCGATCAATTCTGCCGTACATCCCATGCCCTGGTGGCGCTGGTTTTCCTTTACATGCTGCAAAATCCTTTCATTGGCCAAACGGAAGGCTGATTGAACCATAGCCAACTTTTCTTGATATGAATGTCCTTGGCCTTTAGAAAAAATCTCCACGGAAGTTTCAGTAAAAATTTGGCTGGCTACTTCCCCGGCTGCTGCTCCGCCCATGCCGTCGGCCACCGCCCATAAACCAAGCTCAGGTTTTAAAACAAGAGCATCTTCGTTGTTGGAACGTCTCAGACCGGCATCGGACTTGCCGAAGGAGTTGATTTTGAGCATAGGCTATTATAAAAAAAACCAAAAGGATTGGAAATAATTATTTTCTTGACGCGAAAAATTCCTGGCGTATAATTTAAACGAAATGAAGCAGCCGCCGGTGATTTTTGTTCAATTAATTCATATCCTGGGTCCTCTGAAGGGTGAGATTCAGGAATTCGCTGAACCTGTTATCTCCATTGGCCGTCATTCCTCCTGCCATCTTCAGTTCCCGTCTGATTTAACCAGTATTTCCCGGAAACATGCTGAAATTATCCGGGAAGGAAATCAATTCAAATTGATTGACCACAGCGTCAATGGCACCTATGTCAACGGGAAAAGGGTCAAGGAAACGTACCTGAAAAATGGAGATGTTTTAACCTTTGCCGAAGAGGGGGGGCCCAAGGTAAGTTTTTTGACCCAAATTAAAGAAGGTCTGCCGGAAGTGGAAAGTATGCCGCCTCCGCCGCCTGCGCCTCCTCCCCGGGAAAAACCAAAAGTAGAGCCGGGGCGTCCTCCGGAAGTAAAACCCCGGGCGGCCCAACCCCTAATGGAAAGGCCGGAGGAGGTGCCCATTCAAAGTGTGAAGGCCTCCCTGGTCATTCAGTATGGTCCTACCCTGCGTTCATTCAAGCAGCTCCCCATCACCATAGGAAAAAATCCTCAATGTGATTTCAAACTTGAACATCCATCTATATTGGATCACCATATCCAGATTTTCTTCAGCCAGAATCAATATTGGGTAAAAGACCTCACTGGGCAAAGGGCGGTCCGGATCAATCACCAACCCATCTCCATGCAGGCTCCCCTCAAACTCAACGATGATCTCTCCCTGAGCTATAACGGGCCTAACTTTCGCTTCATCGGGGAGGGTCGCCTGGTTGAAGTAGCCGAACCTTCCGGAGAAGAGCCTGGGAGTTTTCCTGACAAAAGGAAAAAGGAAACTCCGCCAGAACGCTCTGAAGATAAACCCCCTCAGAAGGGCGCCTCCTTTTTTAAGAAGTTATTCAAACCGTAGCCAAAGATATTTGAAATTTCCATCCGATCCCCTCCCCCTTTGATGGGGGAGGGTGAGGGTGGGGGTGAATAGAAAAATGATCCCTCTCCCCTTTGTCCCCTCCCGTCACGCCAGGGCGTGAAGGGGAGATTTTAGGGATATTATTAAAGTCTTAGAAGAAAATTCTCAGATTGAAAAATGTAAGAATCTAACCCCCCGGGGAAATACCAAACCTTGACTCCTCCAGCGAAAGTATGAAGGGGAATTAAAATTGGGATCACAGGAGAAAACGATGGAGATTCCTTCTTTTCCTTTTAAGGTTTTAGCCTTGGCCCCATTCAGGTTCCAGGGAAAAAACTTTTGGGATCATGAACCTGTGCAGCTTGATAAGACGAATGTGGATCAGGTGATGGAAGACTTGGGACTTGCGCTTGATGTCCCGCTTCCCAAGAATCTTTGCCCGGCGGGAGGTTTGACCATCGGGTTCCAGGGGCTAAAAGACTTCAATCCGGATGAAATTATCGCCAACACCCCTTTCCTTCTGAACCTGCGGGACGCCATATAAGTTATTAACACCCCCACCCTAACCCTCCCCCATCCAGGGCATAAGCGCTAACTTAACGCTTGACTTATTTAGGGGAGTTTTGATATATTTGTCACCCAAGGGGGTGACAATGGAAAACCTAAAATGGTTGGACGAAGAAGATGACTGGCAAGTAGTAAAGAGCTTTTTACCGACCGGATGGGAAAGCAAGGCAAAGGAGTTTGGGGCTTTGCGACGATGTCGTAAGTTTGAAAATGCAGAGGCCTTGCTCCGAATCTTTTTGATCCATCTGGCCGACGGGTGTTCTTTACGCGAGACCGTGGTGAGAGCAGAACAGGGCGATATTGCTTCTATTTCCGATGTGGCCTTGCTTAAGCGTTTCAAGGCCTCCGGAGAGTGGTTTCGTTGGATGGCGGTAGGGGTTATGGAAGGCTGGATCGAGAAACAGCCGACCGCTCTTTTTGGGAGAGAGTTAAGGGTACGGGTCATTGATGGCTCCACGGTCCAGGAACCGGGCAGCACCGGTTCCACTTGGCGGATTCATTATTCAATCGGGTTACCCTCCTTACAATGCGATGAAGTGTATGTCACAGCCCCTGAAGTGGGAGAGTCTTTCCAGCAGTTTACCGTCCATCCGGGGGATTTGTTTTTAGGGGATCGAAATTTTGGCCGTCGAGCAGACGTCCGACATGTCGTCCAAGGGGGAGGAGAGGTCTTGGTGCGGATCAATTTGACCAACCTTCCTCTGGTGGATAAGAAGGGGAACTCGTTTCCTTTGTTGCGCCATTTAAGAACGCTGACCAAGACAAAGCTGGGAGATTGGGATGCATGGGTGCCATACGGGGACACGCTCATTGCGGGCAGGGTTTGCGCATTGAAGAAAAGTAAAGAAGCGGCGGAGAAAGCCCGACGTAAAGCACTCCAGGAAAACAGCCGAAAGGGAGCGGAGGTTAAACCTGAAACGATCGAAGCGGCAGGATACACTTTTGTTTTTACGACCCTGGATCGACGATACACTCCAACGATAGTGCTGGAAGCGTATCGAGGGCGTTGGCAAATCGAAATTGCCTTTAAGCGGTTGAAGTCGCTCATCGAACTGGGCCATTTAAGGAAGACAGATCTTGAGGGGGCGAAGGCTTGGATCCACGGTAAGCTCTTGGTGGCGTTTC
>Ga0194125_10002091_pt1 | contig 33427 bp, 29 predicted proteins | sample TA2KigC250mmetaG_FD_148626 | JGI IMG/M metagenome (GOLD analysis project Ga0194125, IMG submission 148626) | Freshwater microbial communities from Lake Tanganyika, Tanzania - TA2015034 Kigoma Deep Cast 250m | ecosystem: Environmental > Aquatic > Freshwater > Lake | place: Tanzania: Lake...
GTGAACGGATTCAGGTCGGCCTCGAGCCGCAAACCGGTGAAGGTACGCCGAAACACGAGCGATTCGAAGTCGGGGTGGCCGCCTGCACGGCGGCGATGGAGATAAAAAGGAGCAGGCCATGTCAAGACCGGTAACACTGTTCACGGGCCAGTTCGCCGATATTCCGTTCGAGAAACTCGCCGCAAAGGCCGCCGAGTGGGGATATGACGGGTTGGAACTCGCCTGCTGGGGCGACCATATGGACGTGGCGCGCGCCGCGCGCGACAAGACCTACGCTAAAAGCCGCCGCGAAATCCTGGCGCGCCACGGACTCGAAGTGCACGCGATAAGCAACCATCTCGCCGGCCAGCTTGTCTGCGACTCCAACAACGACTCACGCTCCGACGTCTTCGCGCCAAAGTCGTGCAAGGGCAAGGCAGAGGCCAAGCGGAAGTGGGCAATCCAGGCGATGAAGGATACCGCGCGCGCCGCCCGTAACCTCGGAGTCGAGGTCGTAAACGGCTTCACAGGTTCGTCCATCTGGCACCTGTTATACAGCTTCCCGCCGGTTTCGGAAGAAATGATCGAGGCCGGGTTCAAAGACTTCGCAAGGAGATGGAACCCTATCCTCGACGTCTTCGACAAGAGCAAGGTACGCTTCGCGCTCGAGGTACATCCAACTGAAATCGCTTTCGACATCATCACCGCCCGCCGCGCGCTCTCGGCGATCGGGAACCGGGAAACGTTCGGATTCAACTTCGACCCCAGCCACCTGCACTGGCAGATGGTTGACCCTGTCCGCTTCCTGAAAGCCTTCCCGGACCGCATATACCACGTGCATATGAAGGACGCGGCCGTAACGCTGGACGGCGAGAGCGGCATCCTTTCGTCGCACCTGAACTTCGGCACGCCAGGACGCGGGTGGGATTTCCGCAGCCTTGGCCGCGGCGGCGTGGATTTCGAGGACATCGTACGCACGCTGGCGGCAATCAATTACGACGGCCCGCTGTCGGTCGAATGGGAAGACGCCATGATGGACCGCGAATTCGGCGCGGCGGAAGCCTGCGCCTTCGTGAAATCGCTCCAGTTCCCGCCGTCCGATCGCGTGTTCGACGAAGCCTTCGGCGACTGATCCGAGCCCCTACTCCCGTGGACCAACGGCCGGCGCAACGCCGGCCGCTGCATCCGAGGGACGCGCATGACCGTTCTTCCCGGACACGGCCTTCACCGCGCTCTCGATAACACTTACGAGCACGGGCACCAGCACGAGCGTCAGGACCGTGGCCACGGACAGCCCGAATATCACGGCCACTGCCATCGGCGCCCACCAGGCGCTGGATTCCTGCCCGGCCACGATTGCCGGCGGCCACCTGTGAATCTCCAGGCTGTAGCCCACGGCCATGGGGATGAGGCCGAGTATCGTCGTTATCGCGGTGAGCAGCACCGGTCTCAACCGCGTGCGCGCGGCCTCGACAATGGCCTCCGTCGTTGCCATGCCGTCCTGCTGGCGCTTGAGAATGCAGTCAACCAGCACGATCGCATTGTTCACCACGACGCCGGCCAGGCTGATCACACCGACGCCGGTCATGATGACGCCGAACTTCAACCTGCAGATCAGCAACCCCCACATGACGCCAACCATGGACATGATTACAGATGTCATGATGACCGACGGAAGAACCGCCGAATTGAACTGGAGCACGAGGATCACCGCTATGCCACCGATGGCCACAAGAAACGCCTTCGCCAGGAACGCCCCCGATTCCTGCATCTCCTTGGTGTCGCCGGCATAGGTGACGGCGTAGCCGGTGGGAACACGCAGATCTGCCAGGCGCGTACGGACATCAACCATGATCTCGTCAACGCCCCTCCCGTCATCGTTGCCCATCACGGTTATGGTTCTTCTCCGGTCCTTGCGAAGGATCTCGCCGCGGCCGCCCCGGTATTCCACCTTCCCGAGCGCCGACAGTGGAACGCTGGAACCGCCTGGCCTGGGCACGAAGATGCCGTCGAGCAGGCTCATGTCGTTCCGCCTGTTTTCCGGCAGCCGCAGCCTGATGTCGTACTCTTCCTCACCCACCCGCAACTTGCCCGTTTCACGGCCGTAGATGGCCATCCGCAGGAAGTCGCCAATGTACGAAGTGTCAAGCCCATGGAGCGCCGCACGCTGCCGGTCCACGACGAAGCGCACTTCCGGCAGCGCGTCCTCCATGTCGTCGCGGACATCGACAAGGCCCGGGATCGTTCTCAGCCGGCGGACCACTTCGGCCGCCAGCCCGGACAACGTCGAGTAATCGGCCCCCGAAATCTCGACCGAAACGGGCGCGCCTGTGGGCGGCCCTTCCTCCTGTTTCTCCACCGTGACCTCGGCGCCGGGGATTGCGCCTATCTCCTTTCGGATCGCGGCCACCTGCTCGGAGGAACTCCCCTTCCTGTCAGCAGCGTCGCGAAACTCGATGAAGGTCGACCCCAGGTGGCTGCCAACACCTCCACCCAGCAAACCGTTGTCGCCGCCCTGCCCCACCACCGTGAGATAGAACTCTATGTCCTCGTATCCGGCCAGCACGGATTCGGCATGAAGCAGCGCGGCATCAGTCTTCTCAATGGATGTTCCCTGCGGAAACGCCACGCTCACGGTGGCGTTTCTCGGCTCCGTTTCCGGGAAGAGTTCCAGCCCGGCACCGAACAACCCGTAAGCAAGCGCTGTTGACGCAAGAGCCGCGAAGGCTATCAGGACAACCTGCGTCCTGTTGCGCAGCGCGCCCCTCAAGAGCCCTTCATACCACTCCAGAATTCCTTCGCCGGCGCTCTTGATCCGCTCCCTCTTGCCCAGTTTAGGCTTCTCGACCATCCATGAACAGATGGCCGGGTTGATCACAACACCGACAAACAGGGAAGACACCAGCACCACGATGAGCGTCTTGGGCATGAACGACATGAACTGCCCCATCATGTCGGGCCAGAAGAGAAGCGGGCAGAAAGCCGCCACGGTCGTCAGGGTGGACGTTATGACAGGCCAGGCGACTTCTCCCGCTCCCCGTCGGGCGGCTTCCAGGCGTGAGACACCCTCCGTTCTCAACCTGAACGTGTTCTCCACGACGACAATCGCGTTGTCAACCAGCATGCCCACCGCCAGCACCAGGCTGAAGAGCACGATCATGTTCAGCGAAAAACCCGTGATAGCCATGAACACGAAGCCTGTGAGCATGGACATCGGTATAGCCAGTCCGACCAGCAGGCTGTTCCTGAGCCCCATGACAATCAGCAGCACGGCAACAACCAGGATGAAGCCGGTAGCGATGTTGTTTTCCAGCTCATTGACCATCATCGCGATGTGCTCGGACTCGTCGTATACCGCCGTCACCTCATGGCCCGGCGGCATGATCGTTTCAGCCACGGCTTTCTTCACCGACCGGATCAACGCGACCGAGTTCTCGCCGACACGCTTCTTTACCGCGATGGAAACACCGGGCGCGCCGTTGAGCCGGGTAATGCTTTCCACGTCCTTGAACCCGTCCACGACCGTGCCCAGGTCGCGCAGAAACACCGGCCGGCCGCCCCGGTCCTCGACCAGGATGTCGCCTATCGGGGCTGCCATCCCGAACTCGCCTGGCACTCGAACCTGGAACTTGTTGCCGCTGACCTCGATGTTGCCGGCGGAGACTGTCCGGTTCTCGCCCATGATCCTCTGCATGACGCGCTCGACGGGAATGCCGAACGCCGCCATGCGGGTGGGATCAAGTTCGACGCGAACCTCTCTCTCCCGAAGACCGGATATCACCGCGTCCTTGACTCCCGGAAGTCCGTCGAGCCTTTCTTCAATTTCCTCGGCCAGTCCGCGCAGGCGCCCCACGTCCGGCCCGGACAACGCAAGCCTGAAGACCGGGAAATCGGAACTCGTGTTGAATGCGTCAACGTAGGGCTCGTCCAGGTCGCTCGGAAGCTCCGCGCGCGCAAGGTCGAGCTTGTCTTTGACCTTCTGCTTAGCGCGCTCGATATCCTGCCCGGCACGGAACTCGATCGAGATGCTGCACACGCCCTCGCGCGAGACCGACCTCATTTCCTTCACGCCGTCCGCCTCGTTCACGCGCTTCTCGATCGGGATGGTGATCAGCTTCTCCATCTCCTCCGGAGAAGTCCCTTCGTAGAAAGCGCTGATGAAGATATAGGGGATCGTTATGTCCGGCATGCCTTCCCGCGGAAGAGTCACGTAGGCGATGGCTCCGGCTATCGCCAGAACACCGGCAAGAAAAGCGACCGCTGTGCGGGTCTTTACGGCGTAGTTGGTGAGGATCATTCCCCGTTCCCCGGAAGCTTCCCGGCAACCTCAACCGGAGCGCCGTCGCGAAGCCCGCGATGCCCCTCCACAACAAGCATGTCGCCGGGAACCAGCCCGGACGAAATCACCGCCGTACCGCCCGTAATGCTCCTGAGGACAACCGCCCGCCTGACAGCCGCATCACCTTCGACGACGAAGACAACATGCCCGTCCTTCTGAGGAATCACGGCCGATAGCGGCACAGCCACCGCGCCTGCCACGGATGGACGAACCAGCTCCGCCGAAACGATCATCCCGGGAAGGAGGCTGCCATCCGCGTTGCCGGTCTCCGCCTCGCACAGGAACGCGCCCGTCCCGTCCCTGGCTGCGCCGGACGCCCTGGTTACCGTCGCCGAAAACGACCTGCCCTGAAGCGACAACACCTTGAAGGGCACCTTCGAGCCCGGCGCTGGAAAGTAGGCCCTCAACTGCTCCGGCACCTCGATCTCAATCTTCAAGCGGCTGGAATCAACAACCCGGAACGCCGGCGCCCCCTCGTGAATGTACTCGCCTCCGTCCACAAAACGGTCCTCGACGATTCCATCCACCGGGCTGGCAATCTCGTGGTTGGACAGAAACACCTCCGCCTGCGAAAGCGCTATGGCAGCCGCGTCTCTTCTCTCCTTCACGGTGTCCCAGTCGCTTTCGGATACCGCGCCCGTCTCCTTCATCGCCTCCCAACGCGAGACGGCCTTTTCAGCCTCGCGCAACTCAAGTTCAGCCCGCTTTTTCGTCAACTCGGCCATCCGCGAATCCATGCGCATCAGGATATCGCCTTCCTTCACCGCCTTCCCCTTCCCCGCCGGCGCACCCACCACCCGTCCGCCAATCACCGCAGGAACCCGAACGTCCGCAACAGCGGCGATGCGGCCTGGAAGCACCACGATTTCACGAACCTGCTCGCCGGACACTTCCATGGCAACAACGACCGACGGCTTCTCGCCCGACGGTTCCAGCTTCTCGCGCTCCCTCGTCAGCGCAAAGATTGTCAACGCGACAAAACTGGCCGCAAGCAAGCCGAAGACCACCCAAAGCACTCGACGGGCATGTCCCGTCGCTGATCCGTCGGATTTCATTGAATCTCCTTCCCCGCGTAATCCGCGGACCCGCTCCCGCACGCATATTCGATCGCTGCAGAGGCCTTTGCCAGGTCGCATACGGCGGACAGGTATTGAAGCCGGGCCACCCTGTATCCGACGCTCGCCTCCGAGAAATTCAGGAATGTCGTCATTCCGTTGCGAAATCTCTCTCTGGCGATATCCACGGCCCTGGCGGCGAGTTCCACGTTGCCGCGCGCGGCATTCACCACGAGCAGCGACCGGTCATAGTCAAGGACCGCCGCGCGCAGTTCCATCACCACCGACCGCCTCATCTCCTCGCGCTCGGTCTCGGCCCGCTCCAGGGCGATCTTCTTCTCGCGTATCTTCCCGCTCGTCATCCCGCCGTCCCACAGCTTCCAGTCAAGCGCCAGCCCCGCAGTCCAGCGCGACTCCCACTTGTCGCCGAACGATGGCATGGAGCTGTTGGAGTGACGCCAGTCGAAGAAACCGCGCAGTTCCGGCAGGACTCCGGACCGCGCAACCCGGACCTCCTCGGCCCTGAGCGCCGTCAGCACATCCTGCGCACGTATCATGGGCCTTCTCTCAAGCGCGTCTTTCAACAGCGACTCGCTGTCACGGCCGCCCCCCAGCTCCGAAAGCCCGCCCGAAACCTCGAATCCATCGGACCTGTCCAGCCCCATCCGACGGGCCAGTTCCAGCTTCGCAAGTTCCTGTGCGTTCCGCGCCCTTATCGCCTCCGGCCGCTCGTTCCCGAGCTTGACCCCGGCCTGAAGAACGTCGAATTCCGACGCGGCGCCGTGCTCGCGACGCCGTTCGGAATCCGCCAACACATCCTCCAACTGCCTGACGGCGGCATCACGAACAACCACCGACTCGCGGGCCAGCAACAAGTCGTAAAATGCGCTGCGGACATCACGCACGAGGCGGTTCCTGCGTTCGGCCTCCAGCAGACTGGAATACTGCTCATACTTGCCCGCAGCCCGCAGCCCCGCCTTCACCCGCCCGCCCGAGTAGACAAGCTGGTCGACGCCCGCCCCGATTTCCCATGCGTCCGGCGTGCCGATATCCATCTCCGTTCCGCCGAAAGAGAAGCTGTCCACAGAATCCAGGCGCGTGTAGCCCGCCCGCGCACTGAAGTGAGGAAAGAGCTCCGACCACGCCTGGTCGGAATAGGCATCGGCCGTTTCCTTTTCCAGCCGCGCCAGCCGCGCTTCGGACGACCGCTCGAGAGCTATGCGTATACAGTCCGCTTCCCCGTAGACCGGCAGGGATGGCCTGTTCGTTTCAGACTGTGCCGACACAGCGACGCCGGCCAGCAGAACCAATGCCGCAAGTCCCTTCACGCAGCGCCCCCTCTTCCATGCTTCCTCGTCTTCAGGCCGTTCAGGAAAATGCCTGTCGCGGTGTCTACAACCCGTCGCACAAACGAAGCCGAGTACGCATTCCTTCGTCCGTCCGTCACCAGGGGTTCCAGAAGGATATAGGCCGCCAGCATCCCGAAATAATTCCACGCGGCCACCTCCGTGTCGCATTCCCCGAAAACGCCTTCCTTCTGCCCCTGCCGCACGATCGCCGCAAAAGCGGCGTTGCGGCGCCGCAGAAGATTACGCGCGCGCTTCGGCAGGCGGCTTGACCCGGAGACGCACTCCGCCAGAAGAACCCGCAGACGGGGGCGCTCCCGCAGAACTCGCTCGGCGTAGAACCCGAGCATGAACTTGAGCTTCTCCTCCGGCGATTGACCCGACACCTCAATCCCGGAGACCGCGTTCTCGAACACTTCCATCTCGCGGCCAAGAACCTCCGCGAAGAGGCCTTCCTTCCCGCCGAAATGGTACGTGATCGCGCCCAGGTTGGCCTTCGCCGCCCCGGTTATGTCGCGTATCGAAACCCCGTCGTAGCCTCGTTTCGCGAACATTTCACCGGCGGTCTTGAGAATCCGGTCCCTCGTAGCCTTCTCCGTCCGCCTTCCCGCCCTGAGTCTGTTCATACGTTTGTATGGTACAACCGTGCCTGTACCAATCAACCAGAAAGCGAGCTTCAGACGGCATGCGGGTTCATGCTGCCGGTCCTGTATCCCTCCAGGTCGGCCGCGATGTGACGGAAACCGAGGCGCTTCGCCTCGGCGCAGACGGCAGAACGCATCGAGTCATCCGCAAGACGGCCGAACTGGTCGGCCGACACCTCTATGCGCAGTATCTCGCCGTGGTGGCGCGCCCGGACCCGAATGAACCCCATCCCGCGCAGGAACTCCTCCATGGCGTCGACGGCCGCGAGGCGCCCGGTCGTTATTTCTTCGCCGTGAGGAATACGCGATGCAAGACAGGCCATCGAGGGAGCATCCGCCGTCGGCAGTCCCATCGCACGCGAGGCGCGCCGGACATCGTCTTTCGTGAAACCGGCCTCCAGCAGCGGCGACAGAACTCCAAGTTCGCCCAGCGCGCGGCGGCCGGGGCGGTAGTCCGACAGGTCGTCAACGAGTGTTCCGTCCGCAACGATGTCCAGCCCCTCATCCTTCGCCAGCGCCTTCAGGCGGCTGAAGAGTCCGTGTTTGCAGTGATAGCAGCGGTCCGGCGGATTGTGCCGGAAGTAAGGCTGATCGAGGTCGTCGCATTCGAGAATCCTGTGCCGTATCCCTATCCCGGCGGCAATCACCGGCGCTTCCTCGCGCTCTATCCTGGGCTGCAGCGGCGAGATGATCGTCACCGCAAGCGCATTGTCGCCCAGTTCCTCCCTCGCAACCGCGGCGAGGAACGTGCTGTCAACTCCGCCGGAAAATGCAACCACCATTCCCCCGGTTGACCGCACTATTTCGCGCAGTCTCTCCATCTTCGCCGGATCACTGATAGCCGCCATACTCTTTCCCACCGTCCTTCTTTTCGGCTGGTAGCCGCCGCCCCCATAGAATACCGTACGCCAGCCCCGCCGATACAGATCATTCCGGGGTTCCGACTACCAGCGAGGACGGCAGACTGATGAGCGACAAACCCGGCGTTTCGATAGTCATCCCGGTATTCAACGAACAGGAGAGTCTTCCCCACCTCGCGGAAAACCTGCACAGGGCCGCGTCGGCGCTCGGGCATTCGTACGAGGTAATACTCGTGGACGACGGCAGCAGCGACTCCACGTGGGAAGAGATGCTCAAGGCGGCCTCGACCTACCCGCACTTCCGCATGGCAAGGCTGCGCAGGAATTTCGGGCAGACCGCGGCGATGAGCGCCGGATTCCACATGGCTCGCGGAGACGTGGTCGTCACGCTCGACGCCGATCTCCAGAATGACCCGGCTGATATTCCCCTCCTGCTGGAAGCTGTCCGCAACGGCGCGGACGTGGCAAGCGGCTGGCGCAAGAAGCGGCGCGACCCGTTCATCAACCGCAGACTGCCTTCAATGCTGGCCAACGCGCTGATAAGCAAAATAACGGGAGTGCGCCTTCACGACTACGGATGCACACTCAAGGCGTACAGGCGCGAAGTTATCGCGAACCTCCGCCTCTACGGAGAAATGCACCGATTCATCCCCGCCTTGGCAAGCTGGGTTGGATGCACCGTCGCCGAGGTGCCGGTCCACCACAATCCAAGGCGGTTCGGATCGTCAAAATACGGCATTTCACGCACGCTCCGCGTGGTTCTTGACCTGATGACCGTGAAGTTCCTGCTGCGCTACAGCGCACACCCGATCCAGATGTTCGGCAAAATCGGCCTGGCGTTCGGACTTCCCGGCGCCGCCATGCTGCTGGCGATCATCGCGGCCCATCTTTCGTTCCGGATGTTCGGAACACACATCGGAGCCGACCTGGTGAAGCGCCCTATCTGGGTCATCGCGCCTTTCATGCTGATACTCTTCTGCATCCAGTTCATCATCATGGGGCTGCTCGCGGAAATCCAGATCCGCACGTATCACGAATCGCAGGACAAGCCGACCTACGTAGTCCGGGAAACCGCTGAATCACCGCCTTCGGCCGTCTGAATCAATGGAATCTGCAGCCCTGCCAGTTCCGGAACCTGCTCTGACGGCCATCTACACGGCCGTGTTCTGCATTGTCGCAACGGGAGTCGCCATTGATGCGATACTCCTTGTGCGCGCCGGAAGAGGCAGGTGCAAGCTGCGACGGGCCGGGCTTATCAGGCGCAGGGGCTCGCTGCTCGGACAGGACGGTCCACTGCTGCTCTCGATGCTCGCCGCCGTCTATGTTCTCCTGCTGTCCGTACTCTCCAGGAACATCGCGATTGATGAAGGTCAGCTTTTCAGGACGCTGGCCATGCAGACGCTCGGCATCCACGGCACTGCTGTTGGCGGCGCCGTCGTCCTGCTCCGCCTGCGAGCGACGTCGTGGAAGAAGGCCTTCGGGATCGGCCGACGTCAGACCGCCGCCGGAATCATGCACGGAATCGTCGCCTACCTGGCGGCCGTTCCGGCGGTGGCGGCCGGAACCGTCTTGTGGAACATGCTGCTGGACAGGGCCGGGGTTTCACCCGGCCGGCAGGAAGTGGCTCAGGTCTTCGTCGAGACCGGCCATTCAGCCGGCGTGTACATCCTAATTGCCGCACTCGCGCTTGTCGCCGCGCCTTTCGCGGAAGAACTCGTCTTCCGCGGCGTGGCCCTCCCGCTTCTCGCGCGCATGACAACCCCCCTGCTGGCGATCGCCGCGGCATCCGTTGTCTTCGCGGCGCTGCACTTCCACATGGCATCGCTCGTGCCGTTGTTTATCATCGGATCGGCGCTCGGAACGGCCTACGTGTGCAGCGGCTCGCTCGCAGCACCCGTCACGGCCCACGCTCTGTTCAACGCGGGGAGTCTCGCCGCCTACTACGCCGTGCGCCTCTTCCCGGCACTCGAGTCAGGGGCGCTGTCTGTGCTGATGCCGGCAATGGGCATGCCCGGCCGCTAGCGCACATTATTCATGTTCTTCGTCGCGAGAGGGCGCAGGGTGCGTCAGATCAACGGCTTGCCGAAGAGGGCCGGATGGCGGCGTGTTGACACACGTCAAAGTCGGTCATCAAGGTAAGTCGCTGAGATGGCGTATCATGTGCCCTCGCAGCAGAAGGTTCATGAATAATGCGCGCTAGATTGAGCCTGTCGGGGGAAAAGCAAAAGTGGAAGGTGGGAGCGAGCAAAAGTGGAAAGAGGATAGAGGGAGGAAGAGCAGGATGCTGGGAGGTGGGAGGGGTTGATGGGCAGTGGGTTGTGAAAGGGAGAGGCGAGGAGGAGGCGCCCCCGAGGGGGCGAGCGCCCGTGGAGCGAGCAAAAGTGGAAAGCGGCCTATGATGGCCGCATGAAGAAACAAATTGGATCGCGGTTGGGCTTGCCGCACGTCCATGACGTGCTCAAGCAGGTTTGTGAGCAGACGATCTCGGTCGAGCAGGCGTGCGAATCCCTCGGGGTGGGCAAGAGCCGGCTCTACACGTTGCGCAGCGTATATCTGAAGGCGCGGGCGGCGGGAAAGGTCGAGGTCTGGTGTCCTGGCGTGTCCGGCGGTAACCATGCCCCGCCTTGGGGTGAGCGGGTTGTAACCTTCCTGCGATCGGCGATCCACAAGGGCTACAACTATGCGTTCGCGGCCAGCGAGGTGGACCGTCTCTACGGTGTCGTGCTGGCCCGTTCTCAAGTCCGGCATTGGGCAATACGGGAGGGGATCTGCCCGGTCCCCAAGCCGCCGCGTCTTCCTGCCCATCTGAGGCGCTGGCAGCGGCAAGCTGTGGGTGAGCTCTGGCAGATGGATGCGACGCCGGACTATTGGTTCGGGGCTGAGGAGCCATCGTACCCCTTGCTGGATATGCTCGACGACTGCAGCCGTCTGCAAGTCGGCTGTGCGATCTACCGCCATGAGAACGTGCCTGCCTACCTGCACTTCTTCCACGACGCCTTCATGGAGTACGGCCTGCCTCTGGAGGTCTACGTCGATCAGGCCGGTATCTTCACGGGCAACAAAGAAGACAGTGTGACCAGGATCGGGCAACGCCTGAAGTTCTACGATGTCTCGTTCGTGGTCGCCAATACCCCTGAGGCCAAGGGCAAGGTCGAGCGCATTCATCAGGTCTGGCAGGATCGCCTGCCGCCCTACTTCGCCCTGAACGGCGTGACGCCGTCTTCCGATTTGGAGGACGTCAACCGCCACATCGATGCCTTGCGTGAACACCGTAACCGGCGCGAGCGGCATCGAGAACTGGGAATGACACCGCAGACGGCCTGGGATGAAGCCACGGCACAGGGGCGCAACAAACTGCGCCCCGTGCCCAAGGAACCCTGGTGGAACTACGTCTGGTCCCTATGGCATCCCGTCACCATCGCCGTCGGCGGCCGCGTCTACTTCGCACAAGACTCTTTCCCTACTCAAGGCATCCCGGGCACCAAGGCCGTTCTCTATGAACACCTGGACGGAACCATCTCGATCCTCAGGGAACGCCCAGATAAGAAGAAGCTGCCTGTCGTTCTCTTCACCAACCGCCCTCGCTGAACACAGCTTCCTCGTTCCACTTTTGCTCGCTCCAAGAATTCCACTTTTGAAAACTCCCCGGCAGGTGACAAGAAACCTCTTGCAGTGGGTCGTGCAAACGGCTATTTATTACGGACTTTGCAGGGAACATGGCTGCCGTTTCGCCGCACATTCAGACCTATCCGAGGTGCCTGTATAACCATGGCCAAGAAGAAGACGCCGTCCGGGAAGAAGACTGTCAGCACAAGCAAGAGCGGGGAGCCGGTAGAGCGCAAACCGGTGAAGAAGCCTCCGGCTGCCCCTGCGAAGCCCGCAAGGAAGGGGACGATTGCTCCGACCGCCGCGAAGCCGAAGCCTGATTCGAAGAAGACCGTCCCTTCCTCGGCCAACTCGGAACCTGCTGCTGAAGAGACGAAAGTCCGGGAGATACGTTCCCATCACGCGCCGGTTCGTGAGCGAGATATCGAGGACGAAGCCTACGTCGAGCCGCAGGAGGATGAGTCTTCTGAAGCATCGCCCGAGGACGACGTTGAGCCCGGAGAAGCTGTTCCCACCCGCGAGGAGCGTTCTGAACGGCTCAAGGACCTGATCAAGCTTGCGGAGGATCAGGGGTACATCACCTACGACGATGTAAACGAGGTTCTTCCCGACAACGTTACGAATCCTGATGAAGTTGAATCATATCTCATGCTGCTTCGCAGTATGGATATCGAGATAATCGAACCTTCCGCGGTGGAGAAGCACCGCAAGGACGCGGAGAAGCAGGAAAAGGCCACCCGAAAGGCCAGGCTCGATTTCTTCGACGACCCGATCCGCATGTACCTGCACCAGATGGGGCAGGTGCCGCTCCTGACGAGAGACCAGGAGGTGGAAATCTGCAAGAGGATTGAGGACGCGGAGACCATGTGCAGAACACTCTTCAACTCCGTCGGGTTTGCGCCGTTGCTGTGCCTGGACCTCATAGACCGGCTGGAGCAGGGAAAAGAGCGTTTCGACCGCATCGTGACAGACAAGTTCGTTGACAACCGCGACAAGTACATGGTGGCCCTGCCGAAGACGAAGGATTCGATACGCAAGACACAGACGAAGATGCGGCAGCTGTTCACAGTGGCTTGTGCGTCGAAGGGCACGAAGCAGTCCAAGGCAAAGGCAGAGAAGGCGCTCGAGGCGGAGAGGCGCCGGATGTCGTCCCTGCTGGACTCGCTCCATCTGAAGCAGAAGGTTATTGAGGCGTTGGCGGCATCGGCCGGCGAACTCTACAGGCGGTACGCCGATGTCAGCCAGGAATTCAGCCGTCTCGAATCGCAGCGCAGGAGCAAAGGCCGCGAAGCTGCCATGCGCGCACTCAAGGCGGAGATCAGGAAACTGACGGCGGACGTGTGTCTGCCTCGTGAGCAGTTCGAGGGTCAGTGTGAGCGGCTGAAGGAGGTAATGCGGAGCGGGCAGCAGGCGAGAACCGAGATGGTTGAAGCCAACCTGCGCCTTGTAATCAGTATAGTGAAGAAGTACATGAACCGCGGGCTGTCGTTCCTGGACTTGATTCAGGAAGGCAATACAGGCTTGATGAAGGCGGTTGAGAAGTTCGAATACCGCCGCGGCTACAAGTTCAGCACCTACGCAACGTGGTGGATACGCCAGGCTGCGACCAGGGCCATAGCCGACCAGGCCAGGACGATCCGTATCCCGGTTCACATGATTGAAACGATCAACAAGCTCCTGCGCGTTCAGAAGAAACTTGTACAGGAGCTGGGTCGCGAACCCACCCCGGAGGAAGCGGCGGCCGAGATGGAGATGCCGGTCGAGCGTGTGCGAGCCGTATACAAGATGGCGCAGCAGCCGATATCGCTGCAAAGCCCCATCGGCGACGGCGAGGACGCGCATTTCGGCGATTTCATCGAGGACAAGAGCGCCGAGAATCCATCGGAAATGACGGCCTTCAGCATGCTGAAGGAACGTTTGCAGGATGTTCTGCACACCCTTACGCCGCGCGAAAAGTCGGTTCTGGACTACCGTTTTGGCCTTACCGACGGCTATTCGCGTACGCTGGAAGAGGTCGGCAAGCAGTTCAACGTCACGCGCGAACGCATCAGGCAGATCGAAGCCAAGGCGCTTCGGAAACTGAGGCACCCCACGCGCATGCGGAAGCTTGAAGGCTTCCTTGAAGTTAAGTAACCCGGTTCACACCTTGAGGAGTTCTCATCAATGATTGCTACGTTGTTTTACGGTATGACGTCTGTGCAGGTATCGGTTCTGGCGCTTCTTCTGGTTGTCCTGTCGTACTTCCTGGGGGTCCTGGCCGGCCGGAGATCGGCGGGCGGAGGCGGGGCCGGCCGTTCTTCAGCCGGAAGACCCGACATTGACCAGGACCTCGAGCTCTACGTCGGCAACCTGCCGTACGACACGAGCGACAGGGACCTGCAGGGCCTGTTCTCCAAGCACGGCAAAGTGACGAGCGCCCGTGTTATCCGCAACCGCGGCAGCGGCAAGTCCAAGGGCTACGGTTTTGTCGTGATGGGCTGCGCCAGGGACGTGGAAACGGCGGTAAGCGCTCTCGAAGGCTCCCAGTACAAGGGACGGAAGCTTGTCGTAAGCGAAGCCAAATCCCGGGCGCGCGACAACGAGTAACGCGCACGGAAAGACGCCGTCATGCGACCATTCCGGCCCTGACCCGTTCAGCCGCGGCGGGGCCGTCCGTGTGTTCGATCACCGCCAGGGCGAACTCCACTGCCGTTCCGGCGCCCTGGCTTGTCAGCACGTGCCCGTCAACCGCGACGCGTGTACCAGTCAGTTCCACGCCCTTCAGCATGCCTTCGACTGACGGGTGACAGGTGATGCGCCGGCCCGAGAGGATGCCGGCGGCCTGCAGAACCAGCGGAGCGGCGCAGATCGCGGCGACTGTCTTCCCTGCCCGGTCGAACTCCCGGACGATCCGGACGACACTTTCCGACTCCTCCATGGTTTTTGTTCCCGCCGCGCCACCGGGCAGGACCAGGACATCAAACTCATCGGGGGCGACTTCCTCCCACGGAACGTCCGGGAGAATGCGCACGCCGCGCGAACAGGTGACTGTCCGGCCGGTCAGTCCGGCCACGACAACCCGCCATCCGGCCCTGCGCAGCGTGTCTATGACGGCTACGGCCTCTAGTTCTTCCGTGCCGTCCGCGAGCGGAACGAGAACGCTTGTAGTCATTGCTGCCTCTCCGTTCGGGATTGTAGCCGTCGGGGCGCGGCCTTGCAGCCGAAAAAGAGGATACGGGCCTGACCCGACTTCCCCGGCGGAAGCCCGCTGAGACGGGGCGTTTGAGCTTGAAGGCCGAAGTCCCTGTCTATACCGTCCGGCGAATGGACTACATAAGCACACGCGGCTTGAGTCCGGGCGCAGGTTTTTCCGACGCCGTGATGACTGGCATGGGGCAGGACGGTGGATTGCTCCTGCCAGCGTCGATACCCGAGGTCGGCGACAGGCTGAATGCATGGCAGAACCTGTCCTATGTCGATCTCGCGTCCGACTTGATGAGCCTCTACACGGACATTCCATCCGCCGATCTACGTCGGTTGGTGGATGAAAGCTGCGCAACTTTCCGCGATCCGGAAGTTACGCCCGTGAAGCGTGTGGGTGACGTCTGGATACTTGAGCTCTTTCACGGCCCCACGCTGGCTTTCAAGGATGTCGCGCTTCAGTTTCTAGGGCGTCTCTTCGAGCACCTGCTGAAGGAGCGCGGGGAGCTTCTGAACATAGTGGCGGCAACCAGCGGCGATACCGGAAGCGCGGCAATTCACGGTGTGCGCGGCAGGCCCGGCATGCGGATATTCGTAATGCATCCGCAAGGAAGGGTAAGCGCTCTGCAGGAGCGCCAGATGACGAGCGTTCTGGACTCAAACGTGTTCAACGTGGCTGTTCGCGGCACTTTTGATGACTGCCAGCGGATACTCAAGACGCTGCTCGGCGACCCGGCGTACAGAAAGCAGCATTCGCTCGGCGCCGTGAACTCGATCAACTGGGCGCGTGTGCTGGCGCAGATGGTGTACTACTTCTATTCCGGTCTGAGGGTCATGAAACAGACAGGCGCAAAGACAGTCAGTTTTGCCGTGCCGACGGGTAATTTCGGCGACATTCTTTCCGGCTACTTCGCGGCGCGGATGGGTTTGCCGGTCTCCCGTCTCGTGCTGGCCACCAATGAGAACGACATACTTGACCGGTTCCTGACCACCGGCATCTACTCCCTTGGCCAGGTGTCGGCCACGTTAAGCCCATCGATGGACATACAGGTAGCGAGCAACTTCGAACGGTATCTCTACTACCTGGTCCGTCGTGATTCCGGCCTGCTGCGTTCGCTCATGGATGCCTTTGAACGCAGGGGTTCAATGGAACTGCCCGGCGGATACGGCGAGCCGGGCGGCGGTATCTTCGTCTCGGGTTCTGCGCGGAGAGATGAAACACTGCGGACGATAAAGCGCTTCATGGAACAGCACGACTACCTGCTGGACCCGCACACCGCGGTCGGCGTTGCCGTTGGCGAGCGGCATGTCGGGGCAGAACCGATGATCTGCCTTGCGACGGCGCACCCGGCAAAGTTCCCTGATGCGATAAGGGAGGCGGTCGGCCGTGATCTTGCTCATCACCCAATCCTCGACGGGCTTTCAGGTCTTCCGACCCGTTGCGACACCCTTCCGGCAGACGCGAACGCGGTGCGCGAATACGTTGCCGCGAGGACTGAATGTCCGTGAAACACAAGGCTGATGCCGGCTTTTCTGTTTCTGCCGATCCGAGTGACAACAGTGAGGTCAACCCGGAATGAAACACGACGCAGTCAAGTCCGGCATCGTGCGCCTTCTGCTTGAGAGCGGCAGGGCCATGAGCGCTTCCGAGCTTTCATCACGCATGGGACTGCGTGGAGCGGCCAAGAAGAAGCTACAGGGCTACCTCGTGGAACTGTCCCGTTCCGGCGCGGTAGTCCCCGCCGGGCGCAGTTCCTACTCGCTGGGCCAGGGAAATGGCGCGCTGACAGGAGAGCTTGCGATTGTACGTTCAGGCAAAGGCTACGTTGAGACGGGCCGCGGCGCCGCGGTACGGATCGAGGCGACGGACACGGGCACGGCCCTGCCGGGCGACCGTGTTCTCGTGCGGTTGGACTCTGGCGCCGGCAGCGGGCACGGGGAAACGCCCGCCGGCAAGATTGTCCGGGTCGTTGAGCGTGCCCGTCGCGACATAGTGGGCACTCTGCGCCTCACGGACGGCGTTCTGCGGGTTGTTCCTATCGATCCGGCCTACAGACAGCCGTTTATTGTTCACAACGCTGATCCCGGAGATGCGGGGAAGCGTGTCGTGATGCGTTTCACCAGTTGGGATGAGCGCGGGACGGATCCGCAGGGCGAGATCATCGAAGTCATGGGCGTGCCGGAGAAGGTTTCCGACGAGTCCGATGCGGCGGTACGGCATTTCGGCCTGTGCGCCGAGTTCTCCCCGGAGGCGCTGAGGGAGGCAGAACAAGCCTCGCGCCTGATGGATGACTTCGGGACGCGAACCGACCTGAGGGGCAGGGGAATAGTGACGATTGATCCGGAAAGGGCGCGCGATTATGACGACGCGCTTTCGCTGGAGGTTCGCGATGACGGAATGCGGGTGTTGGGGGTTCACATCGCCGACGTGTCGCACTTCGTGACTGAAGGCAGTGCGCTGGACATGGAAGCCCGTTTGAGAGGGAACAGCACTTATCTTCCGGACAGGGTGCTTCCGATGCTTCCGGAGCAACTTTCCAACGGCGTGTGCAGTCTCAAGCCGGATTCCGACAGGCTGGCATTCTCGGCCTTCCTCGTTTTTGACGAGGATGGCGCCTTGAAAGAGAAATCGTTCGCGCGGACGGTCATCCGGTCAGCCTGCCGGCTGACATATACGCAGGCGATGGTAATTCTTGACGGCGGCGCGGGGCCTGATGGCATGCCGCCGTTCGTTCCGTCGCTTCTTGAAGGAATCAACACGCTGTCAGGGCAGTTGAGACGAAGACGCTTCGCGGCCGGCGCGCTTAACCTCGATACGGCCGAGTGCGAGATACGGATAGGACCGGACGGGAGAATTGCCGATGTCATCTCCGTGCCCGACGACGATTCGCACCATCTGGTTGAAGAATGCATGGTGGTGGCCAACGAGGCCGTGGCCGATGAGTTGCGGTCGGCGTCGGTTCGATACATAAGCAGGCGTCACGATCCGCCTTCTCCGCTCAAGATCGAGGCGCTTGAAGAGGAACTGTCTGAACTCGGGCTCAGGCCGGGCGACCTGCGGGACAGGCGAAGGATAGCCTCGCTTCTCAAGGAGACGCAGGATCACCCCCTGGCGCGTCACATACGCTTCGCGGTGTTGCGCAGCATGAGCAGGGCTGTCTATTCCGTGGAATCGGACGGACATTTCGGCCTGGCCAAGAAGTGTTACGCACATTTCACTTCCCCCATCAGGCGCTACCCGGACCTGACCCTGCACCGCGCGCTCGCGCGGCATCTTGCTTCGAGGGACGCGGGCAGCCGGCCTGTCGGCAGGGTGGTGAATGGGAAGTCAGGGGCAACCGACGATGACCCGCTGGCGGCCACCGCGAACCATTGCACGAAAACCGAGTACATGTCCGAGATGGCGGAGCGCATGGTGGACGAGATAATGAAACTGCGGTTCCTTGCTCAATCGGCGGCGTCCGACAGCCCGAGAAGTTTTGATGCGGTTGTTGTTCGAGCCACACCTTTCGGCGTCTTCGTGGAGCTTCCCGATCTTCAGATCCAGGGCCTGGTGCATGTTTCCGCCCTGTCCGGAGACCACGCGGGGTTTAACAGGAAAAACCGGTCACTGTCGGTCGGCGGGAAGGTGTACAGGCTTGGAACGAGCCTGAAGGTCCGTCCGGCGGCTGTAGATACGGAATCCAGACGTGTCGACTTCAGGCTGGAGGAGGGGCCGGCATGCACTCCGCCGCCGCGAAGGCCGGGAAAGAAGACCGGGGGCATGCGGGGTCCGAAGGGTGCGCGGAAGAGGATTCGCGGCCGCGGACAAGTCCGCGCTTGATCCCGAAAGGGCGCGCGATCATAATCCCGCCCTCGTTTCTTGGACAGCCTTAGCGCGAGGAGACCATGGGCACAGACAGACAGAAGCTCAAAGCGAAGCCGGGCAACCGCCCGAAGAAGTCGGAAAGAGAACGCAGGCGGCGTGTGAAGAACCAGGTGAAGCGGCTCGTCGGTCTTGGCTGCCAGGAAGCGGATTTGAAGCATATGAATCCCTCCCAGATGCGGGCCAAGCTGCGTCAGCTCGAGCGCAAGTAGCCCGTCTGCTACACCCGGTGCTTCCATGGCGGCGCCTGCCGTGGCGGAGGGCGAGCCATGTCCGCAACGGGGCAGACGAATCTTTCTTCCGCGAAACTCCCCGGCCGGGGAAGCGTACTCATTCGTCGTCTGGATTCCTGGCAACTGTTCAGTAATCCGCGGCGGATCCTGACGGCATCGTCGCCAGACGAAGTGATGCCGGTCATAGATGAGGCCGAGGCAGCCGCCTCGGAAGGGCTGTGGGCATGCGGGTTTGTCGCATACGAGGCGGCGCCGGCGTGTGATCGGGCTCTTGTGTGCCGCCCGTCTGCAGGAGTGCCGCTTGCATGGTTCGGCATCTACGATACGCCGGAAGACGCCGGAGATCTGTCGGAGCATGCCGCCGCCTGCATGGTCAGCAGTCCTGGTTTCGCCCCTGATCGTGACCGCTACACGGCCTCGGTCAACAGGATACTTGACTACATAAGGGCCGGCGACACTTACCAGGTCAACTACACGATCAGGCTCCGCGCCGGGTTTCGAGGAGATCCCCTGGCTCTATTTGCCGCAATGTACCGTGGTCAGCCGACCCGCTACGCGACGTTCATCAATACGGGCACGCACGCGATATGTTCGGCCTCGCCCGAACTGTTCTTCGAACGTGATGGCGGGGTACTGCGGTGCAAGCCGATGAAGGGAACGGCAGCCAGGGGGATGCGGACCGTGGATGACCTGGCAGCCTGCCATGCACTTGGCGTCTCGGACAAGGACCGCGCCGAGAACGTCATGATCGTTGACATGGTGAGGAACGACCTGGGACGGGTTGCTGAGCCGGGGTCTGTCCGTGTGGTGAGTCTGTTCGATGTGGAGAAGCACCCGACGGTGTTCCAGATGACATCGACCGTGGAGGCTCTATCCGGGGCTGGACTGCAGGGCGTATTCAAAGCCCTGTTCCCGTGCGCCTCGGTGACTGGAGCGCCCAAGGTCCGCACCATGCAGATCATCGACGAGTTGGAAACAGCACCGCGTGGTGTCTATTGCGGGGCGATTGGATATGCGCATCGTGACGAAGTCCGTTTCAGCGTGGCAATACGCACCGCGGTGGTGGATCTTGCGGCCGGGACGGTCGAGTACGGGACCGGCGGCGGAATAACGGCCGGATCCGCCCCGGCATCCGAGTACGAAGAGTGTCTTGCCAAGGCGCGGGTGTTTTCCTCGCGCCCGCCGCAATTCGATCTGCTTGAGACCATGCGGTGGGATGCCGAAGGGTACTACCTTCTGGATGGCCACATCGCCAGGATAAGGGATTCGGCTGAGTTCTTCGGGTTCCGTTTTGACGAAAGAGCCGCAAGGGAACTTCTTGGGCGGGAGAGTGCCGGCTTCGGCCGCGCAGGTATGCGTGTGCGAATGACTCTGTCTCAGTCCGGCGTTCTGCGGGTATCGTCATCCCCGCTGGAGCAGGATGCAGTCCGGTTTCGCATAGCCCTTGCGGCGGAACCGGTTGACGCTTCCGACCGCTTTCTCTACCATAAAACGACCTTTCGGACCTTGTACGAGAAAGCCAGGAATGCGCGCCGGTCGGCTGACGACGTCATTCTGTACAACGCTGCCGGCGAGGTGACTGAAAGCACCATGGCCAACGTGGTTGCCGAGCGTTCCGGGCGGTTTGTGACGCCGCCGGTCAGTTCGGGATTGCTGGCCGGCGTCTTCCGGGAGCACCTGCTTTCGTCCGGGCGGATCGAGGAAGGCTTGATCAGGGTTGAGGATCTCAGGGGGTTCGACAGGATCTGGCTTGTGAATTCGGTGAGGGGCTGGATCGAGACCGAGTGGGCTGACGGTTCAGGGGGAGTCTGACCAGGGGATGCGCGGACTTGCATATTCGGTGTGGCTGAGGCGCGAACTTCTTCTAACGCTTGTCCTGCGCAACCTGAAGATCCGGTACAAGAGTTCTGTTCTCGGCTTCTTCTGGTCCTTGCTTACGCCGTTGTGTTTCATACTCATCTACGGGTTTTTCGCCGGGATTCTGAAGTTCAACGACGGCCGGCCGAGATACTTCGAGTTCCTGGTTGTCGGCATAGTCTGCTGGCAGTTCTTCCTGTCGTGCATGAACGATTCGCTCCATGCCGTAACGGGCAACGTTAACCTGATCAAAAAGACTTCGTTTCCGAGGATTGTCCTGCCTCTTTCCACCGTGCTTGCGAACATGGTTAACTTTCTGCTGACCTCGGCGGTGCTGCTGGCCTATCTTCTCGTCTCGGGCGTTGTCCCGGTCAACTTCCTGTGGCTCATTCCGGCGCTCGCGGTTCAGGCGGTGCTTTGCCTTGGCATCTCTATGCTGGTCTGTGCCGGAAACGTGTTCTTCCGCGATACGGAGCATTTTGTCGGGATCCTGTCGCTGGCATGGTTCTTCGTGACGCCCGTTTTCTACCCTCTGGAGCTCCAGATGGAGCGGCTGCCGGACGGACTGGAGTGGGCCGCGTTTCTGAATCCGATGACGGGCATAGTGTGTCTCTACAGGCGCGGGTGGATGGGGCACCCGTTGCCGCCGGGCGCCGGCCTGTTGGTGTCCGCGGCGGCGGCATGCGCGCTGCTTGCGGCCGGGCTTGCAGTGTTTCAGTCAACGCAGTCGCGTTTTGCGGATGAGCTGTAGAAGATGAACGAACCCGTCATAACCGTCCGGAACCTGCGCAAGGAGTACAGGCTCAGGGCCGCGCAGCGTACGCTCAAGTCCAGCGTTCTCGGCATGGTCCGCGGCGGCGCGGCGCGCGGTCGCAGGTTCGTCGCGCTCGACGACGTTACCTTCGATGTCTTTCCTGGCGAGACACTGGGCATCATAGGGGCGAACGGCGCGGGGAAGAGCACGCTTCTATCCCTGCTGACCGGCACAGTGAAGCCGACGTCGGGCTCGCTGAGTGTCAAAGGCGCGCTTTCCTCGCTGCTTGAGCTTGGCGCGGGTTTCCATCCGGACCTGACCGGCCGGGAGAATGTCTTCCTTTACGGCGCAATAATGGGAATCGGCAGACGGCAGATGCGAGAGAGGTTCGACTCGATCGTTGAGTTTGCCGGGCTTGAGCAGTTCATAGACCAGCCGGTGAAGCACTATTCTTCGGGGATGTACGTTCGTCTGGGGTTCGCTGTTGCGGTCGAGGTAAACCCGGACATTCTTCTTGTTGACGAGGTGCTTGCCGTCGGCGATGCCGATTTCCAGCGGAAGTGCATCAGACGCATGGGCGAGTTCCGAGATTCGGGCAAGACGATGCTAATCATTTCGCACGACCTTCCGACCATCCAGTCGATCAGCACACGGATACTCTTCCTGGATAAGGGCGGGATACTTGGCATCGGCGACCCTCAGCACATGGTTGAGGAATACGAGTCTCTCAACCGGTTGCGCGCCACCCGTGACGTAAGGCGCGAGTGGGGGACTGGGGAGGCTCGCATTGCCGGCGTGCGATTTCTCGACAGCGGCGGCGCACAGGTGGAAAGGGTCGCGTGGGGTTCGCCTGTAACCGCAGAGGTCTCGTTCTCTGCCATGAAGAAGATAGACAACCCGGTTTTCGGTTTTGCTCTTTCCGATTCAGCCGGCCGGTTGATCTACGGCAACAACACCCAGATAGAGGGATTCCGTATCCCGTTCATCGAGGGCGAGGGGCGGATCAGGCTGGTGTTGGACGGGGTTCCGATGTCATCCGGGCTGTACCTGTGGTCGTTCTCCATACACTCATCCGACCACAAGGTGAACTACCACCGTGCGGACAACTGCTTCCCGCTCGAAGTGGAGTCTGAGAAACAGTTTGAGGGGCTGTGTCACGTTCCGTGCCACTGGGAGGGGCTGGAGAATGGCTGATCCCGGATGGGGCCTGGTTCCGGAAAAGGAATGGCGCCGGCTGATTGACAACGCGTTGGCGGAGGATCTGAACGAGGCCGGAGACGTCACCTCAATTGCCACGGTTCCAGCCGATGCGAGGTGCACGGCCGTGATAGTTGCCCGGGAACCGTGTGTCACCGCCGGCATTCCACTCGCCGTTGAGGTGTTCCTGAAATGCGAGCCGTCGCTGAATTTCTCCGGGGCCGTGCGGGATGGCGAGGCCGTCAGGGCAGGCGCCGTTCTGGCCAGGATTGCCGGTTCTGCGCGCGGTGTGCTGGCGGCGGAAAGAACCGCATTGAACCTGCTGCAGCGTCTTACGGGAGTTGCCACCCTGACGCGCCGGTACGCCGATGCGGTGGCGGGACTGCCGACGCTGATCCTCGATACGAGGAAGACTACGCCGGGATTGCGCGCCGTCGAGAAGTACGCCGTACGCTGCGGGGGCGGCGCGAATCATCGCATCGGGCTGTATGACAGGGTTCTCATAAAGGACAACCACCGCGCCCTGCTTGGCAGGGAAGGTGAATCTCTCGGGGCAGCGGTCAGGCGGGCGCATGCGTGCTATCCGTCGCTCGAGATCGAGATAGAGGTGGAATCGCTTGATGAACTCAAGTCCGCTCTCGAGGGGAGGCCGGACTGGGTGCTTCTCGACAACATGCCGTTGCCGCTGATGCGCGAGTGCGTTGGTCTGTGCCGCGGCAGGTGCCGCACCGAAGCGTCCGGCGGGATATCGCTTGAAACCGTCCGTGCTGTGGCGGAGACGGGGGTTGACGCCATATCCGTCGGGCGTCTTACCCATTCCGCTGTGGCGGCCGATCTTTCGCTGGAGATCGAAGCGTGAGCCGCTGCCTGCTTGTTGACGTCGGAAACACCAATACCGGCATGGCCCTTTACGTCAACGGCCGGATGGCGAGGCAGACGTGTATTGCCACGGAACCAAGGAAGGTTTCCGCGGCCGTGTTGAGGAAACTGGCCGGAAGAACCATGGCCGACGGGGGGATAGTCAGTTCCGTTGTTCCCGGCATGGCTTCCCGGTGGGTTTCACTTCTGGCCGGTCTGTCCGCGGGACGGCCGATGGTCCTGGACGCAAGCCTGGAACTCAACGTGAAGCTGGACTATCCGCGGCCCGGGACTCTCGGGCCTGATCGCATCGCGGATGCATGTGGAGCGTACCTTCTCGCCCGCGGGCCCGTCGTGGTCGTTGACGTCGGGACCGCGGCCACGGTGGATGCCGTGACCGTTGACGGGCGGTTTGTGGGCGGTGCGATAGCGCCCGGACCCGCGATGATGACAAGGGCGCTGGCAGAGGGCACTGCACTGCTGCCGAATGTGAAGTGGGGCGGGCCGTGCGGCGCCGTGGGACGCAGCACGGTGAGCGCGATCAGGACGGGTGTGAGAATCGGCTATCGCGGCATGATAGACGCTCTGATCGAATCGGCGCGGTCGGTTGCCGGCCGGGGCGCGGCCGTGGTGGCAACGGGCGGGTGGGCGGCGCGTGTGTTCGGCGCGAACCCGGCCGGGGTCGAGATACGTCCGTGGCTGACATTTGACGGGATGGTCCACATATGGGAATTGAATCGCTGACGGCCCGGCGGCCGCGCGAACGGGAGGTGCTCCTTGGGTAATGTCTACGCAATTGTCCTTGCCGGCGGCCGCGGTGTGCGCTTCTGGCCGCTCAGCACGCGCGAGCGTCCGAAGCAGGTGCTGGATATCTTTGGCGGAACCCCGCTCATCCGCATGGCGGTCGAGTATCTGGAGGGTATAGTCACTCCCGACCGCACATTCGTAATTACCAGCGAGGAGCTTGCCGGGCCCCTGCGCGAGACGCTGCCGGGCGTGCCGCCCGAGCAGATCGTCGGTGAGCCTGTCGGACGCGACACGGCGGCCGCCGTTGCCGTTGGCATGTCGCTTGTCGCCGCGCGTGACCCGGAAGGCGTGGCGGTGGTGGTCACGGCAGACCACATCATCGGCGATCTTCCTGTCTTCAGGACAACCATGCGGGACGCCGCCTCAATCGCTTCCGGCTCGGATGTGCTTGTCGTGATCGGCATGCGCCCGTCCGCCCCGTCCACCGGTTACGGCTACATCGAGGCAGCGGATGCCGTGGAGGGCGGGGGTGGAACGGGGTTTCGCAAGGTGACTCGCTTTGTCGAAAAGCCGGACCTCGATACGGCCAGGCGATACGTCGAGTCCGGCAGGCATTTCTGGAACTCGGGCATGTTCGTGTGGAGCGTTGCCGCTTTCCGGTCGGCCCTGGGCAGGTACGCCCCGGAGTTGAGGGAGCTGATGGACTTGATTTCGGCAGCGGGCCTCGCGGGCGTCGGCGAAGTCATGCGGCGCGCATATCCCGGTTTGCAGAGGATCTCCGTGGACTACGCGATAATGGAAAAGGCGCGCAACATCGTGATGGCTGTCGGCGAGTTCGCGTGGGATGACGCGGGCACATGGTCTTGCGTCGAGCGCCACTTCTGCCGTGACGCGGCCGGCAATACCGCCCTTGGCCAGGCAGAGCTGCTTGATTCGACCGGTTGCGTTGTGGTTTCGGGAGAAAGGCTGACCGCAGTCATCGGGCTTGAAGACGTCGTTGTGGTCCAGGCTCCGGGGGCGACGCTTGTATGCCGGAAGGACCGCGTGCAGGACGTGAAAAAGCTGGTTACGCGCATGGAAGAGAACGGCGGTTACGATGGGCTCATCTGAAGAGCCGGCGGTTCCATCGTTCGGCAAGCTGCTGGGCATTGACTACGGCCGCAGGCGTATCGGCGTCGCGGCGAGCGACGAGACCCAATCCATCGCCATGCCGGTCAGGCGCCTCGACGTAAGGAGCGACGACGAGGCCGTGCGTGAGACTGCCCGTGTCGCGGCGGACTCGGATGCAGTGGGGATAGTCGTGGGCATGCCCGTCAACATGAACGGGACGCACGGCGAAATGGCCGTTGCCGCGGACGGATTTGCGGCGCGGCTCAGGAGAGTTTCCTGTCTTCCTGTCGTCACATGGGACGAGCGCCTTACCAGCGCCGCGGCTGAGCGCTGCCTTCTTGAAGGCGACATTTCCCGCGGAAGAAGGAAAGAACTGCGCGACAAACTGGCTGCGCAGATACTGCTCCAGGGATATCTCGATTCGCGCGTGGGCGGATCGGGTTCCGGCGGAGGTTGAGCCCGGTGCGCCTTCGCATGGAAATAGCCTACGACGGCACTGACTTCTACGGCTGGCAGGCCCAGCGTGATCATCGCACCGTGCAAGAGGAGTTGGAGGAGGCGCTTGCGACCGTTACAGGCGAGACTCCGCGTGTCTTCGGCAGCGGACGCACCGACCAGGGCGTCCATGCCTTGAGGCAGATCGCGCATTTCGACGTGCAGAAGAAGGTTGATCCGCGTCGTCTCATGAGGTCGCTGAACGCGGTGCTTTCCCCTGACGTGCGGATAACACGGACAGCCGTTGCCCGTTCCTCGTTCCATGCGCAGTTTGACGCCGTTGCCAAGGAATACCGCTACTTCATCTGGAACGGCGAGGTGCCGAGTCCCTTCGATCGGCGCTACCGTGCGCACGTGCGCCGGCCGCTCGATGCGCCTGCCATGGCGGTGGCAGCCCGAATGCTGGAAGGAGAACATGATTTCGCCGCCTTCACGGCCAACCCGAACCGGAACGTGGAAACCACCGTAAGGTCCATTATGAGCCTCACGGTGCACAGCCGCGGGCCGCTCATAGAAATAAGGGCGCTGGGCCGTGGGTTCCTCTACAAGATGGTCAGGAGCCTGGCGGGTTTTCTCATAAGAGTGGGGGAGGGCGCCGAGAAACCGGCCTCGGCCGGCGGGATACTGGAATCCCGGACCAGAACGGCGAGGGTTCCGACAGCGCCTCCAAACGGCTTGTTCCTGTGGCGGGTCTACTACCGGGAACCGGCGCCGCGCCGCCGCCAGCGCACATGATACGTCACCTCATCGACTTACCTTGATCGCCGAATTTGACGTGTGTCAACACGCCGCAATCAGGCCCTCTTCGGCAAGCCGTTGATCTGACGCACCCTGCGCCATCTCACGACGAAGAGCATGAATAATGAGCGCCAGGCCCACGCCCATTCGGTCAGGAATGGCTGGCGTGCCGGCCGCGCTTTTGTCATACTGCGCCGGATGCGAATACGGATACTCCCTTCACTCCTGGCGGCTGATTTCGGCAATCTGGAGGCCGCTGCAAGACGAGCTGAAAAGGCCGGAGCGGACGCCCTGCACATCGACGTGATGGATGGGCATTTCGTTCCGAACATCAGCTTCGGGCCGGGGATCGTGCAGATGGCCAGGCGATGCGTTACGATTCCGCTGAGCGTCCACCTGATGCTGTCGAGACCGGACAAGTACATCTCGCGCTTCATCGAAGCAGGCGCTGACGCTTTGCTGATTCACATTGAATCCGAATGCGATGTGCCCTCCGCACTTCGGGAAATACGGAAGCTCGGAGCGGAGCCTGGCATAACGCTCAACCCGGCGACGCCGGCGGAAAGCGTTTTCGGCGTTCTGGACGACGTTGACGAAGTGCTCTGTATGACGGTCAACCCGGGCTACGGTGGTCAGTCGTTCATGCCGTCCGTGTTGCCGAAGATAAGGGATATCCGCGACAGGGCGGGAGAGCGGGTGTCCATTCTTGTTGACGGCGGCATAAACGAATCCACTGCGCGCGAGTGCGCCGGCAGCGGGGCGGATTCCATGATTGCGGGCACGAGCCTGTTCGGCCTGGGCGACATGGCCGAAGGAATCAGCTCAATGCGGGCGGCAGCCCTCAAGTCAATGCGCCTCTGACCAACTTTGCCCGGAATGGAACGAGATGATATCAATAGAACATGTTAGGAACTTCTGCATCATCGCCCATATTGACCACGGCAAGTCCACACTGGCCGACAGGCTGCTCCAGTTGACCGGCACTATCGAGGAACGTGACTTCAGGGCGCAGGTGTTGGACGGCATGGACTTGGAACGGGAGCGGGGCATCACGATCAAGTCGCATCCCGTCACGATGAACTACAGGCTCCCGGACGGGACAGCGTACACGCTCAACCTGATAGACACGCCGGGACACGTTGATTTCGCCTACGAGGTGTCCCGCAGCATGGCGGCGTGCGAGGGGGCTGTGCTTGTTGTCGATGCAGGGCAGGGTGTCGAGGCGCAAACGGTGGCAAACGCTTTCATGGCGATGGAACGGGGACTCGAGATCATCCCGGTGATAAACAAGGTTGACCTGCCGAGCGCCAACGTTGATGCCACGGTGAAGCAGATAGAGGACATCCTGGCCATCCCGTTCGATGAGCCACTCCTGGTCAGCGCCAAGACTGGACAGGGCATCCAGGATGTGATGGACGCGATCGTGCGCCGTGTGCCGCCGCCGAAGACGTCGTCCGATCCGGCGGAAGCCAGGCCCAGGGCTCTGGTGTTTGATTCGGTGTACGACGCGTTCAGGGGCGTCGTGACCTACGTGCGAGTGTTTGACGGAACTCTGTCGGTTGGCGACAAGGTCCGGATGCTCGGCACGGGGGTCGATACGTACCTCAAGGAAGTGGGCATTTTCAAGCCGGCCGCGGTGCCGACGAAGATCTTGACCGCCGGCGATGTCGGTTATTTAGTCGGGACAATAAAGTCGCCGTCGGAGATCCGCATCGGCGATACCGTGACGCTTGCCGACAGGGCGTCAACGGAGCCGCTGCCTGGCTTCCGCGAGGTCCATCCGATGGTGTTCTGCGGACTGTATCCGATCGACTCCAACGAATACGAGAAGGTGCGCCAGGGGCTTGAGAAGCTTTGCCTGAACGACTCATCCGTGCAGTACCGCTCGGAAACCTCTGCCGCGCTCGGGTTCGGATTCCGGTGCGGTTTCCTGGGGCTCCTTCACATGGAGGTCGTGCAGGAGCGGCTCCGTCGCGAGTTCGACCTGGACATCATCGGCACGACGCCCGGAGTCGTCTACAGGGTCCACCAGCGGGACGGCAGCGTCGTCGAAGTGGACAACCCAGTGCTTCTGCCGGATCCGGCCCTGATCGAGTTGATAGAGGAGCCGATGATCAAGGCGTTCATCATCTGCCACAATGAAAACATCGGCGACCTTCTGAAGCTGGTGATGGACCGCCGCGGCGAAGTCACCAAGACCGAATCGCTGGACACGTTGCGGGTGATGATGACTGCCCGGATGCCTCTTAACGAGATACTGACCGACTTCCATGACTGTCTTAAGAGCATAAGCCACGGGTACGCCTCCATGGATTACGAGCACAGCGGGTACCAGGATAGCGACATAGTGCGGATGGACATACTGCTCAACGGAGAACCGGTGGACGCTTTTTCATGCATGGTGCACAGGAGCAAGGCTGCGACTCGTGGCCGGCAGATATGCAAGGCGCTTGCGGATTCAATCCCGTCGCACATGTTCACTATCCCTGTTCAGGCTGCATTAGGTAGAACGATCATCGCAAGGGAGACAATCAGGCAGTTCCGCAAGGACGTCACGGCGAAGCTGTACGGCGGGGACGTGACTCGAAAGCGAAAGCTCCTGGAGAAACAGAAGGCCGGGAAAAAGCGGATGAAACAGTTCGGGAAAGTGAACGTTCCCCAGAAGGCATTCATCTCTGTGCTGAAATCGGGTGGGGCATGATCGCCGGCTATCTTGCAGCCAGACGGGCAAGGAAGCACGCCGCGAACCTGCTGCGGCACGCGGTTCACCTGAAGAACATGCGCGGCGACCTTCTCTGTCCGGAAGACCTGGCGAGGCTGCATTCAATCATCGGAAGGCTACGTGCTGCTGCGGCGCAGAAGGACCTATCCGGAATCGGCGATGCGAACAGCGAAGCAGAGGAAGTGATCCTGCAGCTTGCGCCGAAACGCGGCTCCGCCGTACTCCGCGAGAACATGGAAATGCTCTTCGTCGCGGTGGCTGTGGCAATGGCATTCCGGTCGTACTTCATGCAGCCGTTCAAGATCCCGACAGGTTCTATGCAGCCGACGCTGTACGGGGTGCACAGCCGGATGCAGGACCATCCGGGGTGGACCGACCGGGTGCCCTGTAAGGCCGTGAAATGGCTGGTCACCGGAGAATGGTATCGCGAGGTCAGGGTAGGGGCATCCGTATCGGACCATTGGCCGTTCAAGCCGGTAAAGTACCTTCTCACACGCAGGTGGTACCGTCCGTTAAGAGGGAGCGCTCCACTGCTCGGCCCCTTCACCTCCGAGGCCACAAAGCCGGAGTCATTCATCTTCGTGGTGGGGCCGAACCGTTACGATATCCCGAAGGACGCAGTCATGCGGGGTGAGCTGGCAGTTATGCCCGGCCAGTATGTGCAGGAAGGCGACCTGCTCTGGCGCGGTGTTGTAACATCCGGCGACCATCTCTTTGTGAACCGTGTGGCATGGAACTTCACTCGTCCGTCACGCGGCGATGTCGCTGTCTTTTCGACCAGCGGCATACACGACCTGATTCAAGGCACCCACTACATCAAGCGTCTCATCGGGCTTCCCGGTGAGACAGTTTCCGTGGATCCTCCCGAGGTCTTGGTTGACGGTCGGCCGGTTGAAGTTCCCGAGTCAGTCGGCCGGATCAGCAGGCGGGAACCCGGATACGAGTTCGGCTGGACCCTCGCGACGTCGCCTGATGCCATCCTTCGCCGTCCAGGCGACTCGTTGCGAATTGGGGCTGCTTCGTACTTCGTTCTTGGCGACAACACCGTGAACAGTCGTGACGGCCGCTACTGGGGCACGGTTCCCGACAGGAATCTGGTCGGACCGGCGTTCGTCGTCTACTGGCCAATCTCAAAGCGGTGGGGCCTCATCCGATAGGTATCGCGCGCACCGGACTCCGCCTGTAAAGGCCGGGAGCCGCGTCCAGACAGGTTCGCTTGCTCCTGGCATTACGGCGGTCCAGCGTAAATAAGCCAGACTGAATCTCGCAGATCAATTCTCGCAATCCTCGGGGTTACGGCACGTCGCATAATATATCTTATGTCTACTCATGATGCGGCCCGGCCACAAAATGTGGGGTTCGGGATGGCTGTAAGGCTGTCTGACACACGAATACAAGAAGACCGTTCTGGGCCGCGGCATGGCAAACAGCAAAGCCTGCGACCGGAATCCCGTCTACGTCTTGGCCGGAGGCAAGTGTGTCGAGCCGTGGGCGCGCGATGATGGTGTTTGAACGGTCGTGATAAGCGCCAGGAATGTAGACGTTCGGTTCTCGGATGGCGTACATGCAGAACCTCAGTGACACGGCGAGTCAGAATCGCGCAGCCAGAATTGCTGGCCGTGGCGTGTCGCAGCTAGCGGACCTCGTAGACCAGTCGCATGTCCTGTCCGTCGCGGTCAACGTCGAGCACGAAGACGTTTGCCTTGTCCTGGACGAACTGCGAGATCAGGAACTCAGCGCGGCGTCGGCTGCTCATTTCTATCGAGTTCGCCTTCCTGACGATGTCGCCTTCGCGCAGGCCCACTGAGTCGAAGAATTCCTTCTCGCCCTCTATTCCGAGCCTGTACCCATTTATGCGGCGGTTCTCGCCATACACCGGCTTCAGAGAGTCGAATACGGCGACAAGCCGCTCAGGGCTGTCTCGAAGGGTGCTGTAGTAATCAACGAGCGCCTTTCTGCTGTAGACCCATCGGTTCTCACCCGTGCGAACTCCGCCGAACGCGTCGGGCGATCCAGGAATGCCTGACGATGCAGCGCCGACTAACCCGGTGGAATCGTGTGACACGGCTTCCGCTGTCGGCCCCGAGAAAGTAAGGAGCAGGTCCTCTTCGACGCTGCCGAGTTTCACGACCACCTTGTCAGCGGAAATTCTCACTATGACGGCATCTCCGATTGCGCTGCCTTCGGAGACGACGTGTTGTGCTCTTGCCGACAACTCGTCAATTACCGCGCGTCTGTGTTCGGTACCGTCGTCGTCGCCATCCGCCGTAAACGTTCCGGCCAGCCGGAACCGTTGGGAGACGGGCCCGCCTTGCAAGGTGCCGGCCCCCACCCCGCCGAAGACGCCGGCATTCAGACTGCCTGGAAGGAAGGGCGTGACCCAGTCAGACGACGACATACGTTCGCGCTGAGCCGCGTTCTCCTGCATGCCTGACGCGACTTCAGCAGAACGCCGCAAGAGGAATACGGAGACCGCCGCGGAGGCGGCGAGAATCAGGGCCCCAGCGCCTGGTCTGAAAAAGAATGAGTGTCGGTTGACGGGAGTCATAAGCCGGATTCTGTATCCGAATGAACGGACCCGGTCATTTGTCTGATGCGATCTACCCGGAACTGTGCTCCAGACGTCTGAGACGCCGGGAGACCGGAGCGGGCAGCTCCCAGTCCCCTATTTGATCTTGCTCCGGACGGGGCTTGCCTTGCGGCCTTCATCGCTGTCGGCCCGGTGGTCTCTTACACCACCTTTTCACCCTTACCCCTGTGCTCCCTGGAGAGCACGGGGGCGGTCTGTTTTCTGTGGCGCTATCCGTCTCTTCCGCTTCACCGGAAAAGCCCCCGCTTGCGCGGGGCATCCTGCCCTTCGGAGTCCGGACTTTCCTCCACCGACGCATTGAGCGCAGGCAGCGACCGGTCATCCCGTCAACCGACACAACTCAGTATACCAGGCGCCCGCAGTAACTGCACTTCACCATTTCAGCCTGCTTGCGGGCGTCGTGAACTACGAACCGGGGCACCTTCATGTGGCAACCCCCGCAGACGCCGTCCTCTATCGGCACCAGCGCCAGGTCGCGCCTGGAGAAGATGGTCCGGTATGTCGATAGCCAGACCGGGTCAATCAATGCGGCCTTCTGCTCACGTTCCGCCTTGAACTTCGATATTTCAGACTCGATCTCCACAAGCTTTGCTTCCCAAGTATGTATGTCCTTGCGTATGACGGCCTCTTCGGACGCCAGGCTGGATCGCGAGTTTTCAACGGAGGTCTTTGCCTCCTCCGTTTCCTGCATGAGGACGAGTTCCCGGTCCTCCAGTCCGTTGATCTGGGCCTCTATCCCCGAGATTTCGTCCTGTATGGCCTTGAATTCCTTGTTGGTCTTGAGATCCATCTGCTGCATCCGAAGCTTCTTGATCTTCTCGCGAAGGCACCCCGCGTCGACTTCGATGTCCTTTACCGCGGCCTGCTTCGTCTTCAGGTAATCCTCCGCCGCCTTCACGGCTGCGCGGTGACCGTCAAGTCTGGATTCCTCAAGCGCCTTTCGCGCCGGGATGTCCGATTGCAGCCGCTCCAGCTCTCGAATGCGGCAGTCCGTTTCTTGCAGGGAAAGCAGATTCTCAATTTGGCTCACGGTCCGTTGGTCCCCCAGCGATCCGACAATCGGCTGTCGTCAAGGACGCCGACAATAACGTCGCTGAGGTTCTCCTGTCAACATCGAGGAGGATGGAAGATAGCGGTCGGGTGCATGACGGATTTCTAGCAAAGAGCGAAAGAAGGGCTTGCATTGGCCATAGGGTCCCTAGTAGCCTAGGGACATGACAGACACCAGCCGTTCGTTGTCGGAACAGCGCCG
>Ga0194125_10002092_pt1 | contig 33414 bp, 33 predicted proteins | sample TA2KigC250mmetaG_FD_148626 | JGI IMG/M metagenome (GOLD analysis project Ga0194125, IMG submission 148626) | Freshwater microbial communities from Lake Tanganyika, Tanzania - TA2015034 Kigoma Deep Cast 250m | ecosystem: Environmental > Aquatic > Freshwater > Lake | place: Tanzania: Lake...
CCGTACTTTTTTCCGTTCTCCCCCTTGTCTTCACTTTTCCCCTCGCCGATTACCCCGTGCCCTGCGCCTTCTTTCCCTCTTCCCCCTAGCCCCTTGCCTCTAGCCTCTCGCCAGCATTAAGCCTGGTCCAGCCCGAACGCACCGTGCAGGGCGCGCATGGCCAGCTCGAGATATTTTTCATCGATCACGCAGGAAATCTTGATCTCGGAGGTGCTGATCATCATGATGTTGATGCCCTCGCGGGAGAGGACCTCGAACATCCGGGCCGCCACGCCGGAATGCGTGCGCATCCCGACGCCGACCAGCGACACCTTGGCGATCGCCTCCGTCACCGCCACCGACTTGGCATCGATGTCCTTCGCAATGCGCTGCACCAGCCCGACGGCCTTGCCCAGGTCCGCCCGCGGCACGGTGAAGGAAATGTCGGTGAGCGAGGCCTGGCTCACGTTCTGAATGATCATGTCCACGACGATGCCGGCCTCAGCCACCGGCCCAAAAATGCGCGCCGCAATGCCCGGCCGGTCCGGCACGCCGATGATCGTGATCTTGGCCTGGTTCCGATCGCCGCTCACTCCGGAGACCGTCACCTGTTCCATATCCGCATCTTCTGTAGTCACGAGCGTTCCCTGCCCCTCCTTGAAGCTGGATTTGACTTCTACAGGTACCCCATGTTTGGCGGCGAACTGCACCGAACGGCTCTGCAGCACCTTGGCCCCGAGGCTGGCCAGCTCCAGCATCTCTTCATAGGAGACTCGGTCCAGGCGTCTGGCGGTCGGGACGATGTTCGGGTCCGCCGTATAGACTCCGTCCACATCCGTGTAGATAATGCAGCGATCCGCCTTCAACGCCGCCGCCAAGGCCACCGCCGTCAGGTCCGATCCTCCCCGTCCCAGCGTGGTGACATCCGACCGCTCGTTGATCCCCTGGAACCCGGCCACGATGGGAATGATCCCTTCGGCCAGCGCCTCTTTGATCCGCTCCGCCGTCACCCTCGCGATCCGCGCCTTCGTATGGGTGCTGTCGGTGATGATCCCCACCTGGCGGCCAGTGAAGGACTGCGCGTTGATGCCGCGGCCCCGCAGATCCATGGCCAGGAGCGCGATCGTCACCCGCTCGCCCGTGGACAGGAGCATGTCCATCTCGCGCTCATCGGGGTTCGGGGTTATGTCGTGGGCCAAGCGCAGGAGGCGATCGGTCTCTCCGCTCATGGCGGAGAGCACCACGACCAGGTCATGCCCGGCCCGCTTCGCCTCAGCCACCTGCTCCGCCACCCGGTGAATGCGCTCGACGCTCCCGACGGAGGTCCCGCCGTATTTCTGAACGATCAACGCCATTGCAAAGCCTTCGGCACCGTCAACGCCGGGGGAAAAGCTTGGTCATGAGCTTCGTGGCATCCCTGGCCCCGACCTCTGCCGCAGCCCGTTCGTTGTACATCCTTCGTCCTGTCCCCTTCTGCTTCGGCCCTTCGCAGAAGGCATAGAGAGGCGGCGAAGCCTCGCCGGATCGACCTCTGGCGCCGGACGCGGATTCGCACCAGAGGAGGATACGGTACGGGCCCAGTTTCGGCAGGCCATCCAGGATCGTGCCCACGATGTTCTTGTCGAATTCCTCCACGACCTTGAGCTTGGCCTTGGGGTCCGTCCCCTGGGCCACTTGGCCCGGCATCTGCGCATGGACGTAGACCAGATCCCTCTTGCCGAGCTCGCGGAGCGCCGCTTCCCCCCGGCTGAGAAAGTCCGTACCGCCCGACTCCGTCAACAGGGTCTGATCCATAGCTTCCAACCCGGCGCAGATCCCAACCCCTCGGTGCAGATCGCTTGTCGAGATGATCGTTCCGGTCACTTGGTGCTGCTCCGTGAGCTTCAGTAACTTCGGCGCCCGGCCCGGCCCCCAGAGCCACAGACAGTTGGCCGGCTTCAACCCTGCCTCCCGCCGCTGATCGTTGATGGGATGGTCCCGCAGAATGATCAACGACGCATCCATGAGCTTCCGCAAGATATCGCTTCCATCGCCGCTCGGCAAGGCTTCACCAATCGGCTTCCCGAGCAGCTCGTGAGGGTCCACGCAGACAGCCCGCGCCTTTCCCCCCACCCAGACCATGAGGTGCCGGTGTCCGGTCCCGGGATAAAACTGGATGGTCTCCGACCCGAGCTGCTCGTTGACGGCCTCGATCAGCTCGCGCGCCTCCTCGGTCTCGATGCCGCCCGCCGTCTCATCCTCCATCATGACGTGAGGGCCCAGCTTCTTGATCTCGGCCGCACCCTTGCCCTGCGGAGCAGACGCCCGCAACGTCACCATCGTGCAGCGATAGACAACGTCATGTTCCTCAACCACCACGCCCAGGCTGGCCGCTTCCAAAGGGGCGGGACCCGGATAGAGCTTGCGCGGATCGTAACCGAGGATTGCCAGTTGTATCACGTCGCTGCCGTGGAACTGCCCATCGGCGGGGGTTGCGATCAGTCCCAGCTCCCCGTTCTGCGCGAGGCTGTCCATGTTGGGCGTCGCCGCCGCTTCCAACAGCGTCTTGCCGCCGAGATCCTGATGGGGTCCCTCCACAAGCCCTTCACCGTGCAGAATGATGTACTTCATTCCAATTCGTCCCTCGTCGTCAGTAACAAGTTGCAAGTCTCAAGTGGCAAGTGACAAGGCACAAGTAGCACTGCACAAGTGACCACGTGGCAAGAGCCCGAAACTTGTTACTTGGCTACTTGCAACTTGTCAGCTTGCTCCATTTGTCATTGGCCCGCTTCCCGCTTCACAGCCTCAGCAGACGAGCCACATCCTCCCGGCTGGCTTTGACGGTCCGAGGTTGCCGGGACACGCCGATGGCCGTGTCCGCATCTTTCAGGCCATGCCCCGTCAAGGTGCAAACGACCTTGTCTCCTTCCTTCAGCGCGCCGGTCCCGCTCAGCTTGATCACCCCGGCCACCGAGGCGGCTGACGCAGGCTCGCAGAAGACTCCTTCCTCCGCCGCCACCAGCCCGTAGGCTTGCAGGATCTCTTCATCCGTCACCATGTCGATCCGGCCGGAGGATTCTTCCACCGCCTGCAGGGCGGCCTTCCAACTGGCCGGATTGCCGATCCGGATGGCCGTGGCAACGGTCTGAGGATCCTCCACGATGTGCCCCAGCACAATCGGCGCCGCCCCCGCCGCCTGAAACCCCATCATCCGCGGCGCGCGAGAAGCCTGACCGGAGTCCCGGTACTCTTTGTATCCGCGCCAGTAGGCCGTGATGTTGCCCGCATTGCCGACCGGCAGCACGTGGACGGACGGAGCGCCGCCGAGCTGATCGCAGACCTCCATCGCCGCCGTCTTTTGCCCTTCGATCCGGAAAGGATTGATCGAGTTGACCAACTCGATCGGATGGGCCGCCGCGAGATCTTTGACGATCGCCAGGGCCTGATCGAAGTTCCCCTCGATCTGGATCACGGTGGCCCGGTGCATCATGGCTTGGGACAGCTTGCCGAGCGCGATCTTGCCGGCCGGAATCAGCACGTAAACGGCCAACCCGGCCCTGGCTCCATAGGCAGCGGCTGAAGCCGAGGTGTTGCCGGTGGAGGCGCAGATAACGGCCTTGGCCCCCGCCTCGAGCGCCTTGGAAATAGCCAGGGTCATTCCCCGGTCTTTGAAAGAACCGGTCGGGTTCGCACCCTCAAACTTCAGATAGAGATCGATCCGGGGATCGATCTTCCGGGCCAGCCGCTTGGCGTGGATGAGAGGCGTGTTGCCCTCGCCCAGCGCGACCACGGGGGTCCGGTCCGTGACCGGCAGAAACTTCCGGTATTCTTCGATCACACCACGCCACGGAATCATGGGCGATACACCAGGATCCAACGGCAACGGAGGGATTCGGCTACGGCGGGGCGCATGCGTTACTCGTCTTGCCCCTCGACGCGAATCAACGTGGTGGGCTCCGAAATGAAGGCCATCCGATCGATCTCGCGGAGTGAGGCCTGCACGGCACGTTCGGTAGCGGTATGGGTCATGATCACCACCGGCACAGTCTGGCCCTCCTTGCGTCCCTTTTGCAACACGGAAGAAATGCTGATGCCGTGATGCCCCAGAACGCCGGAGATCTGAGACAGGACTCCCGGCCGGTCCAGCACCATGAAGCGTAGGTAGTACAGGGTCATGATGTCTTCGATCGGGCGGAGCCGGAGCGGCCGCCGCTGTTCCCGCTGGAATGAAGCAGGCGGCACCCGTCCTGCCGCCCCCTTCAACAGGTTCCGCGCGATGTCAATGACATCGCTGATCACGGCGCTCCCGGTCGGCATAGCCCCTGCGCCCTGGCCGTAGAGCACGATATCCTGCACCGCATCCCCCACGAGCTGGATCGCATTGTACACCCCTTCTACCTGCGCCACCGGAGAAGCAGCGGGCAGCATCGTCGGGTGGACCCGCGCCTCAATTTCACCGTCGCCCTCCCCGCCCAGAAACTTGGCGATGCCCAACAGCTTGATCGTATAGCCGAATTCCTTGGCATAGGCGATGTCGAGCGGAGTGATCTTGGTGATCCCCTCCGTATAGATCTCTTTCACGTTGACCGGCGTGCCATAGGCCAGGTTCACCATGATCGACAGTTTGTGAGCCGAGTCGATCCCGGCCACGTCGAAGGTCGGATCCGCTTCCGCATAGCCGGCCCGCTGCGCTTCCGCCAAGATCTCCCGGAAGCCCTGCCCTTCCCGCGTCATCCGGCTGAGGATGTAGTTGGAGGTGCCGTTGATAATCCCATAGATGGACAGGATCGTATTGGCAGCCAGCCCCTCGGTCAGGGCGCGGATCACCGGAATGCCGCCCCCGACGCTGGCCTCAAACCCCAGGTCCACGCCGTGCCGGGCCGCCGCCTCGAAGATCTCCTCCCCATGGACCGCCAGCAAGGCCTTGTTGGCGGTCACGACCTGCTTCCCCCTGGCCATGGCCTCCAGGATGAGGCGCTTGGCCGTCTCATAGCCGCCGATCAACTCCAGGACAATGTCGATCGACGGGTCATCGAGAACCTGGCGCACATCGGTGGTCAGCATGCCCGGCGGGAGTCGGAGACCGCGGTCGGTCGCCACATCCAAATCGGCTATCCGCACCAACTCGACCGGCACGCCCACGCGGCGCCGGATCAGCGCAGTGTTTTGCAGCAGGATTTTTGCGGCGCCGGCCCCGACCGTTCCGAACCCGATCAAACCGACGCCGACCTTTTCTTTCATCATCGCCGATCCTTACCTCATCGGCCGATCCGCCACCTACGACGCGCCGTCGAACTTCAAGACTTTCTTGATGCCCCGTACGGCCTGCCGGATCCGCTGCTCGTTTTCCACAAGCGCGAACCGCACGTGCTCGTCGCCCCCTTCCCCGAACCCAATGCCGGGTGAGACCGCCACCTTCGCATCCCGCAACAGTAGCTTTGAGAACTCCAGCGACCCCATCCCTCGGTAGGGCGCCGGAATGCGGGCCCACACGAACATGGTCGCCCTGGGCTTTTCGACGTGCCAGCCGATGCGATTGAGGCCGTCCACCAGTTCGTTCCTCCGATGCTCGTACCGGGCCACGGTCTCCTTGACACAGTCCTGCGGCCCGTTGAGGGCAATGATGCTGGCAATCTGGACCGGCTGGAAGATACCGTAGTCCAGGTAGCTCTTGATCTTCGCCAGAGCCCCGATGACCTCTCGATTCCCGACGCAGAAGCCCACACGCCAGCCCGGCATGTTGTAGCTCTTGGACAGCGTGTAGAACTCCACGCCGATGTCCTTGGCCTCCGGCACCTGCAAAAGACTCGGCGCCCGATAGCCGTCAAAGACGAGGTCGGCATAGGCCAGATCATGAATCACGATGACATTATGTTCCTTGGCGAAGGCCACCACTTTCTTGAAGAACTCCAAGTCCACCACAGCGGTGGTGGGATTATGGGGAAAATTGATGACCAGGATGCGCGGCCTTGGCTGCGTCTGGCGGTAGCCCCGCATCAGGTCGTCGAAGAAGTCGCTGTCCTGGCGCAGTTCGATGCCGCGCACCTCCCCGCCGGCGATGATCATGCTGTACATGTGGATGGGATAGGTGGGCGTCGGGGTCAGAACCACATCGCCCGGCCCCACCAGCGCCAGCGCCAAGTGCGCGATCCCTTCTTTTGACCCGATGGTGACGATGGCCTCCGTTTCCGGGTCCAGGTTCACATCGTAGTTCCGCTTGTACCAGCCGGTGATTGCGTGACGGAGCTTCGTGATCCCTTTCGAGGCCGAGTACCGGTGGTTTTTCCCGTTCCTGGCGGCCTCGACCAGCTTGTCAACGATATGGTCCGGCGTCGGCTGATCGGGATTCCCCATGCCGAAGTCAATGATATCCTCTCCCCTGTGCCTCGCATCCAGCTTCAACGTCTGGACCTGAGCAAATACGTAAGGAGGGAGCCGCTTTATCCGGTAGAACCCTTCCACTATCCCCTCAATTTTTCAGGGCCGACAGCCTCTTGCGCAGAGCCTCCGCTCCGAGGACGCTGAAAAATAAGCTTATTCTAATGCAGCGCCCAAAAACAGTCAATTTTATTCCGGACTTGGGGGGACGCTTCACTCGACAAACCGTGGACATCAGCCAACAGCTCTCCCTTGGTGAATGCCGATACTGCCATCGCTAAGTCCTATGCCCCTTGCTCCCCCCTCTTCTTTTTGCAATAATAGCCGAACCTTTTGCAAACTCAGGAAGAATCCGCCGACCAGGAAACAGGAAGGAGAACGGTTTTGGCCAGACTCGGCGTCAACGTTGATCACATCGCCACGCTCCGCCAAGCCAGGGGTGGGAGCGAGCCGGACCCGATCGCCGCCGCCTTGCTGGTCGAGCTGGCCGGCGCCGACGGGTTGGTCGTGCACTTGCGCGAGGACCGGCGTCACATCCAGGACCGGGATCTCAGCCTCTTGAAAGAAGTCATCCAGACCAAGCTGGATTTAGAGATGGCGGCCGAAGAGTCCATGACCAAGATCGCGCTGAACATCAAGCCCCATCTGGTGACGCTGGTGCCGGAACGTCGCCAGGAGCTGACAACCGAGGGAGGTCTGGAAGTAGCGGGTCAGCGGGATCGCATCAAGGCCGTGGTGGACCTCCTCCACGACGGGGGGATTCCCGTGAGCCTCTTCATCGAGCCGGACCTCAACCAGATCAAGGCGGCCCACAAGGTGGCCGCGGACTATGTCGAACTGCATACAGGCCGCTATGCCAACGCCCGCCGGCTCAAGGAAGAACAGGCGGAATTCGAAGCCATCGCCCAAGCAGCCAAGCTGGCCTACAAGCTGGGGATGGGGGTCAATGCGGGACACGGACTTAACTACCGGAACGTGAAGCGCCTGACGCAGATCCCCGAGATCGTCGAGTACAACATCGGCCACAGCATCATCGCTCGGGCCGTTCTCGTCGGCCTTGAGCGGGCGGTCCGGGAGATGAAGCAGCTGGTCAGTGGATCAGCAGGCACGGGGCACGAGACGCGAGGGTAAAGGTTTGTCGCAATGCTCCTTGCCTCTTGTCTCGGGCCTTTGCGGAGCAACGTGAACCATGGCCATCGTCGGCATCGGTTTGGATCTTGTCAAAATCGCCCGTATCCGTGCCCTCACGGAACGGTGGCAAGAGCGTTTTCTGCAACGGCTCTATACCGACGAAGAGCGTCGGTATTGTTTCACCCGCGCCTCCCCTTACGCCTCGCTTGCCGGGCGCTTTGCCGTGAAGGAGGCGGTGCTCAAGGCTTTCGGGACCGGCTGGTCGGCCGGCATCCGGTGGGTGGATATTCAGGTGCTCAATGATGCACGGGGCAAGCCGACCGCCCACATCTCCGGCCGATTGAAGACCCTGCTCCGTGAAGCCGGGGTGACCGACGTCCACATCAGCCTGTCCCATGATGCCGACTACGCCGTCGCCGAGGCAGTCCTGACCAAAGACAGCTAACCTTGAATGGCGAGAGGCTAGCGGCGAGAGGCCAGGGGGAAACACAAAAACCTGTTGTGTTTCGTGCCGCTCGTCTCTTGCCACTTGCCCCTAGCCAAGGGTCTTATGAAAATCGTCACTGCCGCACAGATGCAGGCCCTCGACCGCCGGGCCATTACGGGAGGCCTGCATTCCGAGCCTCACCTTGATGGAACGGGCCGGAGCCGGCGTGGCCACGGCCCTGACGCAGGCTTTCGGACCACTCCAGGGCAAGACAGTGACGGTCTGCTGCGGCAAGGGGAACAACGGAGGGGACGGCTTCGTCGTCGCCCGACTTTTGAAACGGCAGCGGGTACGGGTCCAGGTGCTGCTCCTCGCCAAGCCTGAGAGCCTCGTCGGTGACGCCAGAGTCATGTACCGCCGCTTTGTGCGACTGGCAGGGGCTTCCACGGTCCGGACGTCTCCCTCGGCCGAGCGTATCCGCACGCTGTTGGGGAACAGCCAGTTGATCGTCGATGCCCTCCTCGGGACTGGCCTTTCCGCGCCGGTCACGGGCCCTTATCGAACCGCAATCGAGGCGATCAATGATTCGGGAGTTTCCGTGACCTCAGTCGATCTCCCGTCCGGCATCCACGCCGACACGGGAGCTGTCCTGGGCGCCGCGGTACGAGCCACGCTCACGGTCACCTTCGCCCAGCCCAAGCTCGGTCTCTATCTCGGCGCCGGCATCGATCACGCCGGGACCGTCCGTATCGCCGACATCGGCATTCCTCCTTCCTTCGCCGGATCGGTCGACAGCCGGATCTCGCTGCTCACGCCCCAGGAGACCCGCCGCCTGTTCCCGCAGCGGCTCCCTTCGTCACACAAGGGCACCTACGGCCATGCCGCCATCATTGCCGGATCGGTCGGGAAGACAGGCGCAGCCGCCATGGCCGCCAGAGCGGCGCTCCGGATCGGAACTGGCTTGGTGACGGTAGCCACCCCGTCCAGCGTGAACGACACGCTCGAAGCAAAATTGCTGGAAGCCATGACAGTCCCCATGCCGGAAACGAAGGCCCGAACCCTGGCCCGGTCCGGACTGGACCGCCTCCTCTCTTTCGTCCATGCGCGGAGCGCGGTGGCGCTCGGACCAGGCCTTTCGACCCATCCGGAGACGGTCGACCTGATCCAGGCTCTGATCCCGCGACTAGAGAAACCCTCGGTCCTGGACGCCGACGCGCTGAACGCGCTGGCCGGGCGCACGACGCTGCTCACAGAATGTAAGGTCCCGCCCATCCTGACCCCCCATCCGGGAGAAATGGCGCGATTGGAAGAAGAGGCCACGCCCCAATCGGTCAACGAAGATCGGATCGGGACCGCCACCCGCTTCGCCCAGCGACGAGGGGTCTTGCTGGTCCTCAAGGGGGCTAGGACTGTGGTGGCTCACCCTAATGGGAGCGTCGCCATCTGCCCGACCGGTAATCCAGGCATGGCTACAGCCGGAACCGGCGATGTCCTGACTGGGATGCTCGTCGGGTTGCTGGCTCAGGGACTATCCGCCTGGGACGCAGCCTGCGCTGGAACCTATCTGCACGGCCTAGCAGGCGACTTGGCGGCGGCTGAGCTCGGCCAGGCCAGCATGACTGCGGGAGACGTCATCGAGCGGATTCCTGATGCCATCCGGCAAGCCATGTCACCACCCGTTGCGTCGTAACGCAACCAGGCTATACCCATTGCCATCGAAGCACCAAGAGGGTCTAGACCGGCTCCGGCCACGCCCCAAGCGGCCACCAACATCAGGCACACTCCACCGCGACGACCACGACCTTGGAGAGCCCGCAGCCAAGGGAAGCAGCGGACCAGTCGAATGGAGCCAGCGCTCACAGTCGGCGGCGGCGACCGAACATCTCGGACTGCTCATCGGGCAAGCCTTGCAGGGAGGCGAAGTCCTGGCCCTGTTTGGAGAGCTGGGAACGGGGAAAACAGTGCTTGTCCGAGGCATCGCTGCCGGGCTGAAGGCGCCGCCTTGCAGCGTCAGCAGCCCGACCTTCGTTCTGGTCCACGAATACCGAGGCAAGCTCCCGCTCATCCACGCAGACCTATACAGACTGGAGTCGCCAAGAGAACTTGACCAGCTTGGCTTGTCGGACTATGTTGACGGGCATCACGTCCTGGCTATCGAGTGGGCCGACAAGGCCGGCCCTGACTTGCCGGAGGATCGCCTGGAAGTGCAGGTCGGTCATCAGAGCAAAACAGTCCGCACCATCACGATGAAGGCAACAGGGACGGTCTCACGAAGTTTGCTGGCTCGCGTGCGAAAGCAGGACCAGGCCGGCAGACGCTCATGGCCGGCTCGCGACAGGAAGCCACAGAAGTGATGAAAGTTCTCTGGGCTCCCTGGCGCATGGCCTACATCACCCATTCCCGCAAGCCGGCCGCGTGTAGTATCTTCTGCGCGAAAGCCCGCGGGCACCGGGACGCAGCCAACCTCCTGTTGCACCGTGGCCAGCACGGGTTCGTGATGATGAACCTCTTCCCCTATAACAGCGGCCACCTTATGATAGCTCCCTATGCGCATGTCGGCCGACTGGAGTCTCTATCCGACGAACATACGCTCGACCTCATGAAATTGATCACCCTCTCGCTGCGGGTCCTCCGCGCGGAGATCAAACCGGAAGGATTCAACATCGGCGTCAACCTCGGGCGGGTCAGCGGAGCCGGAATCGCAGCCCACCTGCACGTGCACATTGTGCCGCGCTGGAATGGGGACACGAATTTCATGCCCTTGTTTGCGGAAACCCGCGTGATCCCCGAGCACCTCCGCACGACCTACCGGAAGCTCCGCGCGCGATTCCATACGGTGACGGCCGGTAACCGCCGGTCGTCCAGAAAGAGGAGCACCAAGCGACCCCTATGATCCGACTGATCCTCGTGGGCGTTCTCCTGCTGCTGTCGCTGACCTTCTTTCTCCAAAACCAGGAGCAGGAGGTCACTCTCCGCTACTTCTTCGGGCTGCGCGAAGCGACTACGGAGCTCTGGAGACCGGTCCTCAGCGCCTTTGCCGTCGGCCTGCTGGTTTCCTCGATCCTGCTCTTTCCCGCCTGGGTCCGGGGTCGGATCGAGCTGAAAAGGAAAACCAAGGCGCTGCAGGAGGCGGAAGCGGATCTGGAGCGGCTACGCAAGAATATGGAAACCTTGTCCCGCTCTCCTGGCAGTATCGTGAGCCTTGAGGAGCCGCCCGATGAATGACGTGGACCCCACCCCCTTGATGCGCCAATACCGGGAGATCAAGCAGGCCTACCGGGAGGCGATCCTGTTTTTCCGGGTGGGGGATTTCTATGAAATGTTCTACGAGGACGCGGAGGAAGCCTCCCGGCTCCTCTCAATCGCCCTCACCTCGCGGGACAAGGCCCGCGCCGATCCCGTGCCCCTCTGCGGAGTCCCCTACCACGCGGCGACCGGGTACATCGCCAAACTGCTGAAGGCCGGCCGGACCGTGGCTCTCTGCGACCAGGTGGAGGATCCGAAGCTGGCCAAGGGGTTGGTCCGGCGGGAAGTCGTCCGGTTGTACACGCCCGGCACGTTGATCGATACGGATCTCCTGCCGCCCACCGAGTCGAATTTTCTGGCGGCGGTCGCTGCGGCTGCCCCCCCGGCCCACGCACACCAACGAAGCGCGCCGACGCTGGGGTTGGCCTCTCTGGACCTGTCCACTGGGGACTTCTGGATCATGGAATTCCCGGGAGAGCGGGCTCCCAGCGACCTTCAGGATGAACTGGCCAGGCTGGAACCTCGCGAGCTGCTGTACCCCAAGCACCTGCCGGAGCCGACCCGTCAGCAACTCACCCGGATCAAGGGCGTAAGCCTTCGCGGTCAGGATCCCGCCGCCTATGATCTGGCAGCGGCCCGGCAGGTCTTGCAAGAGCATTTTGGGGTCAGCTCCTTGGACGGCTTCGGCTGCCGTGACTACTCGCTCGGCCTGCAAGCGGCCGGGGCCGCGTTCCGTTATCTCCGGGAAACCCAGCCCACGGCCAGCCTGACCCATCTGCGGCGATTGCAGGTTCGGCAGGCCGGACAAGACATGCATCTGGACCAGGCGACCATCCGAAACCTGGAACTGATCAGGCCCTGGACCGGCGAGCCCGGTGAGCGAGCAACGACCACCCTGCTCTCCGTCCTTGACCGGACCGTCACCGTGATGGGAAGCCGTCTCCTGCGGGAGTGGCTCGTCCGGCCGCTGGTCGACATGGCTCCCATACATGCCCGTCTCGATTCCGTCGCCGAACTGACGGAGCACTTGCAGGTCCGCTCCGGGGTCAGAACCGCACTCAGGACCGTCCAGGACATCGCCAGGCTGAGCAGCAGGATCTCGTTGGGTGCCGCTCATCCACGGGATCTCCTGGCGCTCAAACAGTCGATCGCGGCCCTGCCTGCGATCAGGATCCTGCTGGCCCCTCTCCGCTCCACCCTGATTCAGAACCTTGCACGAACCTGGGACGACTTGACCGACGTCCATGAAGCGATCGAGCGCGCCATCATGCCGGACGCTCCCGTGTCGACCCGAGACGGAGGCATCATCAAAGACAGCTATCACCCACGTTTGGATGAGCTACGGAAGACCTGCCGGGAAGGAAAGGGGTGGATCGCCAAGCTGGAAGCCCAGGAGCGGGAACGCACCGGCATCGACTCGCTCAAGGTCCGGTACAACCAGGTTTTCGGCTACTACATCGAGGTGACAAAAGCCAACCTGGCCAGGATCCCGGACCACTATCACCGCAAGCAGACCCTCGTCAACGCCGAGCGGTTTACGACTCCGGAGTTGAAGGAATTGGAGAATCGTGTGACCGGCGCCGAGACCCAGCTTAACGCGCTCGAGCAGGAGCTCTTCGAGCAGGTCCGCTCACAGTTGGCGGAGGAGACGGCACGCTTCCAGACTATGGGTGCAGCGATCGCCCTGCTTGATGCTCTGGCTTCCCTGGCAGAAGCAGCCGCCGTCCACCGCTATGTCCGTCCCGAGATCAACGAAGGAGGGACTATCCGGATTACCGAGGGTCGACATCCGGTGGTCGAACGGCTGGACCTTCCGGGGGGGTTTATCCCAAACGATGCCCTGCTGGACCTGGATGACAACCGGCTCCTCATCATCACTGGGCCCAACATGGCGGGGAAAAGCACCTATCTGCGGCAGGTCGCGCTCATCGTGCTGATGGCGCAGATGGGCAGCTTTGTCCCGGCCCGCTCAGCCGCCATCGGGATCGTGGACCGCATCTTCACGCGCGTGGGCGCGTCCGACAACCTCGCAGGGGGCCAGAGCACGTTCATGGTGGAAATGACGGAGACCGCCCAAATCCTCAACTGCGCCACCGCACGCAGCCTGATCCTGCTGGATGAGATCGGACGGGGCACCAGCACCTATGACGGGTTGAGCATCGCCTGGGCCGTGGCGGAGCATATCCAGGATCGCAGCCACCTGGGGGCCCGTACACTCTTTGCCACCCACTATCATGAACTCACTGAGCTGGCGAAGCGGCGCGAGGGGATCAAGAACTACTCGGTCTCGGTCAGGGAGCGGAACGAAGAGGTCCTCTTTCTGCGAAAGATCGTCGAAGGAGGGGCGGATCGAAGTTACGGCATCCACGTAGCTCGACTGGCCGGCCTGCCTCCTTCCGTCATCAGCCGGGCGCGCGAGGTGCTAGCTCAGCTAGAATGTTCATCCACTCAGCCTTCCCAGCCCGACCCACTCATCACTCACCACTCATCACCCATCACTTCTTCCCTCGACCCTTCCTTGCCTCCGCCCCATCCGATCGTTGAGGAAGTCAGGCAGATGGACCTCTTCTCGATGACACCGCTGGAAGCCCTGAACAAGCTCGCCGACCTCCAGCGCCGGCTCGGCGAAAAACCACAGGAATAGCGGCCGCAGAAACAAAAAGGGCGACGTGCCCGACGGCGCGCCGCCCTTTTTTCCACACTCGACTATCCGGTGATCAGTGTCCGCCGCCGATCGTGTCTTCGTTCGCGCTCCACGGCGTCAGCCCTGACGCGAACACCTTCCCGCCCGGAATCATCACATCATACTGCATGACCGTCGCCGCTCTCCCCTTCCCGGCGACGTTAAGCCGCTTCTTGGCCTCATAGCAAGCCTTCTCGTACTCATCCTTCGCGTTGGCACAGGCAGCTTCCTTCAAAGCCCTGATACCACGCGGCTTGCCCATCTCGCCGGAAATCTCGGGTAACTTCTTGACGGAAGAGATGACCCGATGGTTCTGCTCCGTCTCCTGGGCCACGATTTCGACCAGTGTGGTCGGCGACGAGGGCGGCACGTCCTTGGCCGCCGCCGGGCCGGCATGGGCGCGAGCCATCGACTTCAACTGATCCCACACTTCCTTGTTCGCGGCATAGAACTTCAGATTCTTGCCCGGATGGATCTTCTGCCAGAACAGTCCGCTCTCGGCATTGCCGCCGAAGACCGCGATGTTGAGCCAGACCGCTTCATCGTACGGATCGAGGATGATGACCCGACCGGTCAGCGTGGTCGGCTTGCTCAAGTCACCCCACTCGAACCGTTCCTGGAACGCCTCGATGGCCATGGCGGTCGAGGCCACGCCCACGACCAGGGCCACGGCGACCATGAACGCCCACCCTTTCTTATGAAGTCTCATCATTGCATCCCTCCTTCGCACAACGACCGTTAAGAATTTCGATCAAAACCCCGCCGCACGAGGACCGGAATCCTCGCCGATTAATCCTTCTTGAGAACTTTAAACCCGGTGACCATCCGACCATCCAGCGTCACTTCAAGAGCGACCAGATCCTGCGACGCCTTGATGATCTGATCCATGAGCGCCTTGTCCTTCACCTGAAGCCGTACGGTCTGCGCGGCATGGTACCAGCCAGCGTAGGGATTGTTCCGCTCGGCACCGCCGGTGAAACCCCACGCACAGCAGACGAACAGCGGGTCCGGAGGCCGCACATCCAGGTCGGTTGACGAGCGGCCGCTCGGGGTACCTGAAGCCGGCTCACCGGTATTCCAATACTGAATCCCGAACAGGATTTCTTTATCAGGATTGTCCGCCCACTGGGCCCAAACTCTCCCCTTCAACGTCTTGAGAGCTTCGCCCTTCATCACAGCATTACCGAGCCCGAAGTGAGTGGGCCCTCCGGCTGGTGCATCGGCTGCCGCCACAAATCCCGCCGTGAACAACCCGGCGACGAAAAAAACCGACATGATGGCTATGACAACGCCTCTGTTCATCCCTCGCACCTCCTTCATGAGAATCAGGCCTATGGATTACCGCTCCAGCATCGTGTGTTCAGAGATTTAAGAAGAGTGAGGTAGAATTCTTTGCAAAAAAGAACCCCTCTGCCACCCCCTTTCCTTCTCACTGCACCTACTTTTTAGCGAGCACAGTCTCTACAAAGTCCAGGGCGAGCAGGGTCCAATCGTACTCAAACCTCCATTTGATGTCAAGGAAATATTTGGCGCAAAACGGGCCGGCCACATACCAAAAAACAAATTGAATAACAATGGCTTGCGAGGATGCCTGGTCGGCTGATTAGTTTATGGAAGACTGCAACGAGGCGGCAGACACAGGCCCAAGGGCCACCACGGACAGACAACTGAAGTCAAACAGTTCGCGGCTGAGGCGGAGGACTTGCTCTCCGGACACATGATCGATCTCGGCCAGAATCTCTTCCAGCGACTGGTGCCGCCCGAGGTACAGTTCGTCCTTCGCCAGCTTACTCATCCGGCTGTGGGAACTTTCCAGACTCAACATCAGGCTGCCTTTCATCTGGTTCTTCGCCCGTTCCAATTCCATCCGGCCCACTCCGGCGGTGCGCAGCCGCCGGATCTCTTTGCAGACTAACCCGACTACCCGCCCTGCTTCACGCGGACGTGTGGCCGCATAGATCGTGATCGTCCCTCCGTCCGAGAAGGCTGAGAGGTAAGAATAGATACTGTAGGCGAGCCCTCGTTTTTCACGGACTTCCTGGAACAGGCGCGAACTCACGTTCCCCCCCAGCACCGAGTTCAACATATGAGCCGCATACCGGTCCTTGTGGCCGAGCGCGAGCCCCTTGAGGCCCATGGACACATGCGCCTGTTCGAGCAACTTGCGGCGCACCATCAGTCCCCCGCTGACTTGCGACGGCCAGCGATCCATGCCGGGCGACGCCGGGCGCTGAAAGGACCCGAAGGACGCCTCGAGCAAGGGAACCAGGACCGTGAGGTCGAAGTTGCCCGCCACGGCAATGACGATCTGTCGAGGATGGTAATGGGCCTGGACGTAGCGAAGGAGGTGATCCCGCCGTAGCCCCTGGATCGTCGTCGGTTTTCCCAGAATGGGCCGCCCCAGGGGATGGCGCTTCAACATCTGGGCTTGATGGAGTTCCTGAACGAGATCCTCCGGATCATCCTCCACCATCCGGATCTCCTCCAGGACCACCTGTTTTTCCTTCTCCACCTCCTTGGGATCGAAACGGGAATGGTGGAAGAGGTCTGACAGCAGGGCCAGGGCCGGCTTCAACTGCTGATCCAGCACCTTGACGTAGAAGGTAGTCGTCTCGCGGGTCGTGAAGGCGTTCAACTCGCCGCCCAGTGCGTCGATCTCGCGCGAAATCCGGGTGGCGGAGCGGGTCTTGGTCCCCTTGAAAAACATGTGCTCGAGGAAGTGAGAGAGCCCTTCCTCTCCCGCTCGCTCGTCACGGGACCCCACGTTCACCCACAAGCCGACCGTCACCGACTTTAACGTCGGGATCCGCTCGGCGACGACCCGCAGGCCGTTGGTCAAGACCAACTTGCGATACAACGGTGGGGGTCCTTTAGCCCGTCGCCGGCGTCTTGGCCTCGGCAGTCGATGGCGGCGCCATCGCTTCTTTTCGACTGAGTCGAATCTTCCCCTGCCTGTCGATCTCCAGCACCTTCACCATGATCTGATCGCCTTCGGACACTTCATCGGCCACCGCTCTCACCCGATGGTGGGCGAGTTGCGAGATGTGCACCAGCCCGTCCGTGCCCGGGAGAATCTCCACGAACGCGCCGAAATCCATGATCTTCCGGACGGTGCCCAGGTAGATCTTGCCGACTTCGACCTCTTCAGTCAGCCGGTTGATCATCTCGATCGCCTTCTTCGCAGAGGCCTCGTCCACCGCAGCGATGCAGATATCGCCTGTATCTTCCACGTTGATCTTCACCCCGCAGTCGGCAATGATGCTGCGGATCATTTTCCCGCCCGGCCCGATCACGTCGCGGATCTTATCCTGCTTGATCTTCAGCGTGAAGATGCGCGGGGCGAAGGGCGAGAGGTTCGACCGCGGTCCCGCCAGAGCCTCCGCCATCCGTCCCAGGATGTACAGACGGCCCGTGCGGGCCTGGTCCAAGGCTTGACGCATCAGCGCCGGTGTGATGCCGGCGATCTTGATGTCCATCTGCAGCGCAGTCACGCCGTCCTTGGTGCCCGTGACCTTGAAATCCATGTCGCCCAGGTGGTCCTCCAATCCCAGAATGTCGGACAGCACCATCACGCGCGCGCCTTCCTTGATCAGCCCCATCGCGATCCCCGCCACCGGCTGCTTGATCGGAACTCCCGCATCCATCAGGGCCAGGGTGCCGCCGCAGACCGTGGCCATTGAGGAGGAGCCGTTGGACTCCAGGATGTCCGACACCAGCCGCAGCGTGTACGGAAACTGGTCTTTGGCAGGGATGACCGGCTTCAAAGCCCGTTCCGCCAGGGCCCCGTGCCCGACCTCCCGCCGCCCCGGGGAGCGGAGGGGCCGGGCCTCTCCGACGCTGAACGGCGGAAAATTATAGTGGAGCATGAAGGCCCGATAGTATTCCCCCTCCAAGGCATCGATGCGCTGCTCATCCTCCGTCGTGCCCAGCGTCACGACCGCTAGACTCTGCGTTTCACCGCGCGTAAAGAGGGCAGACCCGTGGGTGCGGGGTAACATGCCGACTTCGCAGGTGACCGGTCGGATGTCGGCCGGCCCGCGGCCGTCCGCCCTGGTGCCCCGCTCCAAGATCATGTTCCGGACTTCGGTATATTCCAGCGAGTGGAACACGAGTTTGACGTGCCGGCTCCGGTCGGGATCCTCCGTCTTCAGCTTCTCCACCGTCTCATCGAGAACCTGGTCCAGCTTTTCCTGCCGGGCGCTCTTGTTGGGGATAAGGATCGCGTCCCTGATGGGCTGCGCCACCAGCCGGCGGACTTCCTCCGCCAAGGCCGGATCGACCTGTTCGGTCTGGACGGTCCGTTTCGGTTTGCCCGCGAGTGCCTTCAGCTCCAGAATCTTGGCTACGATCTTCTTGATCGCAGCATGGGCCGCCTCGATCGCCTCGATCATGACCGACTCGGGCAGCTCGTTCGCCCCCCCTTCCACCATCATCACGGCATCAGCCGTCCCGGCCACCACGAGGCTGAGATCGCTCTTCTCGAGAGTCTCCAGGTCGGGGTTGATGACGAACTGCCCGTTCACCCGTCCGATCTTGACCCCCGCCACGGGCCCGTCAAAGGGGATGTCGGACAGGGTCAAGGCGGCCGAGGCGGCCGTGATGCCGACGACATCGGACGAGCCGGTCTGGTCGGCCGAAAGGACCGACGCGATGACCTGCGTCTCATAGTAATAGCCTTCCGGAAAGAGGGGCCTCATGGGACGGTCAATCAGGCGGCTGGTCAAGACTTCTTTCTCCGACGGCCGCCCCTCGCGCTTGAAGTATCCGCCGGGGATCTTCCCGGCCGCATAGGCTTTTTCCTGATAGTCAACGGTCAGGGGGAGAAAATCAATCCCTGGTTTGACCGTCTGAGAGGCCACTGCCGTGGCCAGCACGACGGTGTCCCCATAGGACGCCAACACCGCTCCGCTTGCCTGTTTGGCCACTCGGCCGGTTTCCAACCTCAATGTCCGGCCGGCCACATCGATTTCAATTACGTGCACCATCATCTGCGTCTCCTCTGTTCCCTATCCCACAGATGCCCACAGAAATAGACTCAGGGCAATGATGAATGATGCGTGCTGCGTGATGAATGGAAGGCATTTCAGAGTCCCCCATTCATCACTCAGGGCACCCGTTGCACTCCTGGAGCAACGGGTCCCCGGCGCTCATCACTGAATCTATATCCGTGTTCACCTGTGGCGACAGGCCCGCGGAAACGTTCGCGCGATGACGCCGTTCGAATGTTCCGCGGATTATGGGTTACTTCCTGATTCCCAGCCGATCCAACACGGCCCGGTACCGGCCATCATCGACCTTGTGGAGGTAATCCAGCAGCCGGCGGCGGCGGCCGACCAATTGCAGCAGGCCCCGCCGGCTATGGTGGTCCTTCTTGTGCAGCTTGAAATGCTCCGTCAAGTAGGTGATGCGGTTCGTCAGAACCGCAATCTGTACCTCGGGCGAACCGGTGTCGCCATCATGCTTCCGGTACTGTTGAACAACCTCTGTCTTGGCCTCCTTTGTCAATGCCATCGTCTTTGCCTTCCTCCTTTCCTGTTGTCACAAGTTGGAAAGTCCATAAAGTCATCGAGTCTGCGGACTTTATGACTTTCCGACTTGACAGACTTTGCGACCTCTGCTGACTGGGCTACACCTCCACCAACACCTTCAGGATGGCCACGGCTTGGTCCGCTTCTTTGGCACGACCGTCCGAGGCCCCTTGTCGCAACTGCCCCGCAGTCCAGGGCGAGGCGCTCGCGTCCGCTCCCTCGGCCGGCACCCGACCCAGGGCCAGCAGGCGCCCCGTCCGGTCCTTGAGTCTGACCGGCCGGCCGGCAAGCCCCTCGAGACCACCGCCGGTAGCCCGGATTGCCCGGAGCGGGACCGGGACACCGTGCAGAACCCGGACCGCGGTCGCCTCATCCACTTCCAGAGCCGGCAACCAAGCCAAGGCCTGGTCCAGCGGGATCAGGTCCTCCGACAACTTGCCAAGGAGCAGCCTGGCTCTGATGTCTTCAATCGTAAGCGCCCGCTCGATTGCGAGTGGCCCCACGCGCCGCCGCTCCAAGGCCAGCAGATGTCCTCCCACCCCCAGCGCCTCGCCGATGTCCGCACAGAGGGTCCTCACGTACGTGCCTTTTGCGCAGCAGACGCGGAGCGAGATATCGCGGCCCGCGATGCTCAGCACCTCGATTGCATGCACCGACACTTCGCGCAAGTCGCGCTCCACCCTGCGCCCGGCCCTGGCCGCCCTGTAGAGCGGGACCCCGCCGACCTTCACCGCCGAGTACATCGGCGGGAGCTGCTTGACCCGGCCCTGGAACCGCGCGATGGTCGACCGGATGACCGCCTCCGTAAGCCCGTCCGTCGGGCGGACCGTCAGGACGGTGCCGGTTGCGTCCTGCGTGTCGGTCGTTTCACCCAGCCGCAAGACCGCACGGTATTCTTTGTCCCACTCCAGGAGATATTCGGCGATGCGGGTCCCTCGTCCCACCAAGACCGGCAGCACCCCGGTGGCCGCCGGATCGAGGGTACCGGCATGGCCGACCTTCGGGCCACGAAGGAGCCCCCTCAGTTTGGCCACCACATCGTGCGAGGTCCAACCGCTCTCCTTATTGACGTTGAGGACTCCTTCCATCGCCCCGAGTCCGGCCTGGCCCAAACCCATCACCGGTGTGTTCAAAACCTCCGGGTGTACGGCTGTCGTTCCATCTCCTGCCACGGCTTAAGCCCTTCTTCCTTCTTCCGGCTCCACTCCGCCATCGCCTGTTCTGTCGTTGGGCCCTTGTGTTGGGGCGGAGCCCGGTTCCGGCCCTTGCAAGTCCAGGCTGTCCAGCAGGCTCAGGATACGGTCTCCCCGAGGACCGCTGATATCTTTTTGAAAGATCAACTCGGGCGTATACCGGAGATGGAGGCGTCTGCCGAGCTCGGCCCGGATGAACCCAACCGCCTTGGCAAGTCCGGCGAAGGCCTCCGCTTCATTCTGGCCGTCCTGTCGCGTCGTCACGAAGACTCGCGCCAGCCGGAGATCGTCGGTCAATTCCACGTCCGTGACCGTCACAGAACCCAGCCGCGGATCCTTGCTCTTGCGCATCAGGATGTCGGCGACCTCCATCCGGATCTGGTCGGCGACGCGGGCGGCGCGCTTAAAAGCCGTCTTGGTCATGCAGGCTACAGCAGCTCGATGCGCGATTGCACCAGCTCGATCGACGGCACGGACCGGATCAGATTGACCGCCTGGTCCAATACCTGGTTGACGTACGCTCCCTCGTTGGCCACACAGGCGATGCCGAGCACCGCCTTCTGCCACAGGTCCTGATCGCCGACCTCGGCGACCGAGACGTTGAACTTGTCGCGGAGGCGGTCCTTGAGGCTCAAGAGCACCTGCCGCTTTGCCTTCAAGGAGTGGCCATCCGGAATGAACAGTTCGACCGTGCAGAGTCCGACGATCATGAAGGATAAGAATATTGACGATTGAATGATTGAACCATTGAATGATTCGTCCGGTCACGCAACAAAACACTCATCAATGGGCCAATCGTCAATCACTCAATGAGTCGATTCTGGCTAGAGTTTGGTCGCCACCTTGTCGATCACGTAGACTTCGAGGACATCCCCGACTTTGATGTCCCCGAAGTTCTCCACACCGATCCCGCACTCGTACCCCTGCTGAACCTCGCGCACATCATCCTTGAACCGGCGGAGCGAACTCAGCTTGCCTTCATACACCGTCACGTGATCGCGAACCACGCGCACCCCCGCGCTCGCCCGGGAAATGGTTCCATCGACGACGTAGCAGCCGGCAATGACACCGGCCTTGGGAATATTGAAGACCTGGCGCACTTCCGCACGACCCAATTGGCGCTCTTTCAGCGTCGGCTCCAGCAGTCCTTCCATGGCGGCCCTGATGTCGCCGATCGCGTCGTAGATGATGGTATAGAGCCGGACATCCACCCCTTCCCGCTCGGCCAACGCGGCGGCCTTCGGCTCAGGGCGGATGTTGAAGCCGATGATGATGGCCCGCGAGGCCGAGGCCAGGAGCACGTCGGTTTCGGTGATGCCTCCGACCCCGGCGTGGATGACCCGCAGCTTCACGGCCGCGGTGGACAGCTTTTCGACCGCCTCGGAGAGGGCCTCGGCCGACCCCTGCACATCCGACTTGATCACCAGGGCGAGTTCCTTGACGTCGCCTTCCTTGATGCGCGCGTAGAGGTCGTCCAGCGTGACCCGCACCGATCCCGCGGCCAGCTCGGCCGTCCGCTGCTTGTGCGCCCGGTCCTCGGCGATCTCGCGTGCCACGCGCTCATCCTGCACCGCGACGAAGGGATCGCCGGCGGACGGGACTCCGGGCAGCCCGATGACCTCGACCGGCATCGACGGGCCGGCCTCGGCGATCTTGGCTCCCCGGTCCGTGATCAGCGCCCGTACGCGCCCGCTGAACGTCCCCACCACGAAGGCGTCGCCCACCCGCAGAGTCCCGCTCTGGACCAGCACGGTCGCAACCGGACCGCGGCCCCGATCCAGCTTCGCCTCCACCACCGCACCCTTGGCCAGGCGGTGGGGGTTCGCCTTGAGCTCGAGCACATCAGCCTGGAGCAGGATCATCTCCAGCAACGAGTCGAGCCCCAGCTTCTGCTTGGCCGACACCTCCACGAAGATCGTCTGTCCGCCCCAGGATTCGGGGATGAGGTTGTATTCCGCCAGCGCATGCTTGATCCGCTCCGGGTTTGTCCCCGGCTTGTCGATCTTGTTGATGGCGACGACGATCGGGACGTTGGCCGCTGCCGCATGGTGAATGGCTTCGATCGTCTGCGGCATCACGCCGTCGTCGGCCGCCACCACCAAGACAACCAGATCGGTGACCTTGGCCCCTCTCGCCCGCATGGCCGTGAAGGCCTCGTGACCCGGCGTATCCAGGAAGGTGACCTGCTTGCCGCGGACGGTGACGGTGTAGGCGCCGATGTGCTGCGTGATCCCGCCCGCTTCCTGCTCGGTGACTCTGGTTTGCCGGATCGCATCCAGCAGCGAGGTCTTTCCGTGATCCACGTGACCCATGATGGTCACCACCGGCGGCCTCGGCTCAAGAACTTCTTCCTCGACCGGCGCCGCCGCTTCCTCCAAGAGCTCCTCCCCCGCTTTTTCCACCAAGACCTCGGCCTTGAGCCCGAGCCCTTCCGCGATCAACGTCGCCGCATCCAGATTGATCGACTGGTTGAGGGTGAGCATCTGGCCCATCTCCATCAGCTTCCGGATGACGTCGCCGGGTCGTTGCCCGACCAGTTCGGCAAACTCCTTGACGGTCAGGCCGGGGGACAGTCTGATGCCTTTCTTGCGGGGCTTGGTGATCTCGGTCACGGCGGAAGGTTGCAAATGACGGGACCGATCCTCGCGGCGGTGCACCGGGATCGCCCGCAAGTCCTGCCAGCGCGCCGCATCTTCTCTGAATTTCAGCGCTTCTTCGTCCCGCTGCCGGCCCGGCTTCTTGACCTTCTTGAGTTTGTCACGAAGCCCGGCCGCCTCCGCGGCAAGATCCTGAAGCGACAGTTTTTTCTTGTCCGCGCGAGGCTCTTCTCCCGCTGGAGCCGGGGCGGAGGGATGGAGGGCGGCAGGCGGAACCGGCGAGACGGGCGGAGGGGCCGCCAGCGGCGAGGCGCTGGGGCTGACCCGCTCAACGGCAGGCCCGGGAGCGGCTGCTTCCCGCACCGGCTCTTCGTGGAGCAGCCCAACCGCTGAGGTCTCCAGCGCAGTCGGCACGTGCGCAATCGGGTGGGGAATTGCCTCGGTCAGCACCCCGCTCGGCCCCGACTCGCTCCCGAGCTCTTCTTCGGATTTCTTACGCTTGAAGAGAATGCGCTTTTTCTCAAGTTTAGGCAGCTCTTCAGTCACCGTCGGCCCCGATTTCTGGCCGGAGGCTTTGCCGGGCTCGCGCGCCGCTTCCCGGGCCTTGTCCGCAACCGCAGTCTTGGCTTCGTGGGGATGAGCCGGCCCCTTGCGGACGGTCGGCTCTTTCTTCCCGTCCGGCCTGCTCCCATCCGGCTTGGCGGCTGATTTGGACGCAGGCTTGGCTTTGGGCGTGAGCTTGCTCAAGGTCTTCTGGACCGCCTCTTCGTCCAGCGCGCTGCTGTGCGAAGCCACGGCAATGCCCATGCGCTTCAACTCGGGAATCAAGTCCCGATTTTCCATGCCGAGCTGTTTTGCCAATTCATAGACTCTCATAGACCAGCTTCCACGTCACCGCAGTCCTTGCCGCACCCCGTGAAGTTCTTCGGTGATCCTGGCCCTTCCGACCACCCGCCGGTGGCTCGGCGCGATCAGGCCGTCCCTTCGCTTCCCGGACTCCCCGCTTCCACCAAGCCGGCATTGGCCTCACGCTGTGCCCTCGCTTCTTCCTCCTCGCGCTGCGCGGCTGCCTCCTCCGCCAGCGCGGCTTTGATCTCCTTGTCGCGTTCGGCTTTTTCTTTCTCGTACTCGGTCGCGCTGATGATGTCGATCTTCCAGCCAGACAGCTTGGCGGCCAGACGTACGTTCTGGCCGTTCTTGCCGATGGCCAAGGACAGTTGCGAGTCCGCCACGACCACCAGCGCCGACTTCTTTTCATCGTCGATGCCGACCTTCTCGATGCTGGCAGGATTCAAGGCCTCGGCGATGAAGACCCGCGGGTCGGAGGTCCAGGCGATGATGTCGATCTTTTCGCCGCGCAGCTCTCGGACCACCGCCTGCACCCGCGAGCCCTTGATGCCCACGCAAGCGCCGACCGGATCCACGGCCTTGTCGCGGGACGACACGGCGATCTTCGTGCGGTCGCCCGGCTCCCGGACGATTCCCTTGATCTCGACGATCTTCTCGCTCACCTCCGGCACTTCCAGCTCAAACAGCTTGGCCACAAACTGCGGATGGGTGCGCGAGAGAATCACCTGCACGTCCTTGGGCGTGCGGCGCACCTCCAGCAGAATAGCCTTGAGACGGTCGCCACGCCGGTAGGATTCCCGCGGGATCTGCTCTTGGATGGGAAGGATCGCCTCGGTCTTGCCCAAATCAACCAGATAGTTGCGCCGCTCCTGGCCCAGGATGATGCCGTTGATCAGATCGCCTTGGCGCGTCGCGTATTCACGCTGGACCGCTTCCCATTCGGCCTCCCGGACCTTCTGGCAGATCACTTGCTTGGCGGTCTGGGCTGCGATCCGACCCAGCTCCTCCATTTCGATCATGGTCCCCATCTCGTCGCCGACCTCGGCTTCGCTGTCCACGCGGCGGGCTTCCTGAAGCGACAATTCCGCTTTGGGGTTCGTGACGGTGTCCACAATCGTCTTGAGCGAGACCACCGAGATCTCGCCGGTCTTCGGATCGATCTGCACCTGAATATTCTCACCCTGACCAAAGCGCTTCTTGGCGGCTGTCTGCAGCGCCGCCTCGACCGCGCCGATGACCTTGGCCTTGTCGATGCCCTTCTCGCGCCCGATCTGGTCGATCACGGTAATCAATTCTCGGTTCATAGGCCATGCACTCCGTTTCAGTCAGTCCGTTTCCGCTCGAACGCTTGCCTAAAACTCCACCTCGAGCCGCGCCTCCGCAATCCGTTCCCAGTCAATCTGGACTGTTGACCGGCCAACCGATCGGCTCGCCCGCTGGGCGGCCCGGCCCTGCTCTAACGCAGGAAGGGAGAGGGTCGCCCCCTGGTCGTTCACGTCCACCAGCCGCCCGACCACCCGCCACTGTCCGTCGACAGGCTGTCGCAGCTTGACGTTCACCAGCTTGCCGAGCGACCGACGGTAATCCTCCCGCTGCTTGAAGGGCCGGTCCAGCCCCGGAGAGGATACCTCCAACGTATAGGCATACGGAACCGGGTCCTCTATGTCGAGCGCGTGGCCGAGCGACAGGTGCACCTGTTCGCAATCCTCTACGGTCACTCCGCCCGGCTTGTCGATGTAGACCCGGAGGAGCATCCGCCCCCCCTGGCCAAGACACTCCACATCCACCAGATCGAGGGCCAACGCGCGGACAATCGGAACGGCGACCGCTCGGACCCGATCAGAAATTTGACGTGATCCCCGGCTCTCCGGGCTTCGCGACTGCTCTGACCAGAGCGGCTCCATAGCGTCCGTCACCGGTCCAAACAAAAAAGTGGGCCAGAGCCCACTTTCACCGACGCCGTACGTTACCATTTCCGGATGGATCAAAGCAAGAGGGAAGGGTCGCGTGAGCGACGGGGGAATTCCTTTGCTCCCGCAGCGCGCGGCCTCAGAAGGCCCTCGCTGGACGGCCGCAGTTGGAATCCCCCCGTCGTCCCGCGTGAAAGGGAAGGCGGCTGGAGAAAGTTGTACTTGATGAATGCGCGCAGTCGAAAGGGGAGGCCTTACGTGGCGACGATGCTGACCCGCGCAGAATATCCGATCCGCGCGAGGAGCTGTTCGCAATCTTCCCATGTCAGCCCGAAAGCACGTACATCCGCGACGCCAAGGCGAGCGACGACGTCTCGAAGCGCGGTGGCCTCCTTCTCGTCAAAGTCCCCTTCCATCATGGCATCCTCAGCCCAGGCCACCAGATCCGCCAGTGAGAGGTCGTGGCGCAGGTATGCCGCAAGCTTTTCCGCAACGGTTCGACGAGTGATCGACTGCATAGTTGCTAGACCTCCCGATGGCCCAAGTCTACCGGATATTTGTGATGGACCTCAACAAGCCGGCCGGTGTCGTCATAAATTTCCTGATAAAATCGGAGTGTCTTTTCGTTCGAGTCCACTTCCTTGACATAGCGTGCCTTCCACCCGGATCGACTCGCTACATCGAGCCAATATCGCCGTCCCCCTCCCTGCAAGACTTCCCAGTTGGGAAATTTCCGCTCATTCTGCTCCCTCGTGCTCACGCGCGTTCAGGGTCAAACTCTGGGGGCACGGCCATCGAAACCACTCCGCCCATGCGAGGACTGGTCGTGTTCGCGGAGAACAATCCTACCACATGGCGGCCTGCAAACCTAGCCCGAGCGCCCCGGTCCCTGGGCCGGCCTACTCAACTATGAACGCGGAATGATGAGCGATGAACGCTAACGGTCGTCAGTCATCAGTTGCCAGTTTTCAGTTCTAGAAAATTCAGAAATTGATAACTGTAAACTGAGCACTGTTGACTCAGAGTCGTTCATCGTTTTGTGAGGTCCGGGATCAGGGTGGTGCGCTGTTCGAGTCAAGAAAAGGTCTCATGAGCTATCAGTTTCTTTTCTGGCAACTATCCCTTTGCCTGACAGGCAATTGCAACTTGCTTGAAGGCATCCGCCGTTTTTTCTGCAAGGGTCTGCTCACGGAAACCCGAAACCGTCGTGGCGGCTAGCCTCATTTCACTGCCTTTCTCTCTCTTAATGATCATTTCCCTTTCTTGAAGCGTTTCCAGCATCACATAGTAATAGGGCTTGTTGACTTCTATACCATTTCCTCCATCTTGAATTCCTTCCACTTTCTCCACCTTCACAGATTCTGGATCTATTTCTGCCAGATTGACGGTAATAAGTTGGACGTCCGGATCATTCTGTTTCCATCGTTTGCCGCGTCTTTCCCATTTCACCACACAACCCCTGAAATCGCTTGCCTCAAGAACGAAATCGCTTTGACCTGCACGATGCTGTGTATTGGCTGGTGTTATTGCCTCTCTGAGCCATTCCAACCTATCAGACATGCTCGATGGTAGTCCGTACGCCCCCGTACCGGCGACTTGGATATCCTGCTGAATTTTCTGCTTCAGCATCTCCGCCTCGCTTTGATGCGGGTTATCGCCTGAAAAATCCTGGAGAAACTTATCCAACACCGCCAGACGAGTTTATCGTGTAACGCTCTTCTGAGCGGCGAAGGTTTGCACCTTGGCCCAAGCCTGCTCGCGCTTCTCCGCGAGTTTCGTTAAGCTGTCCAGATTGTTATATGCGTCTACGTCCACGTCCTTCGGTGGTGGACTGAGCAAAGGGGAAATTGGCTTCACCAGCACGGGACTGCCGCTGGCTGAGGCCAGCCGGAAGACGAACTGTCCGCCTTCGTCGCCCGCGTTCTGGAGCGGCTCGCTGCGCGGCTGCTGGTCCGTGTTGCGACCGATCAACGGCGCGATCTGATCGTAGATGTGGCTGGGCACCAGGTAGGGGTCTTCGTTCTCCTTGAGGAGCTTCAGGAAGAAGTAGGCGAACATGCTGTGCCCGTCCTTGCCCTGGTCCGTCACCGGCTCGTTCATGCCGGAGGTCAGGCCCCAGCGGGACTTGTTCGCGTAGAGCCGCTGGAAGAACTTATCGTTCAACGGGGGAAGCGCCCGACCTGACGCGAAGAGTGTCCCGGAGAAACAGGAGTCCGCGACGAGATAGACATGCTTCGCCTTCATCTTGGCAATCTCGTCCCGGATGCGGGCGTTGCTGATGAAGGTGCCTGGCGACTGCGCCTCCCCCTCCACCGGCACCCAGTAGCCGATTTGGTCCTCCTGGTCGATCTGCCCGTGTCCGGCATAGTAGATCAGCACGCTGTCTTGCGGTCCCGCCTTCTTGCGGAGTTGATAGAGCGCATCCTCGATGTTCTTCCGGGTCGCCTGCCTGTTGATGATTTCGATGACGTGATCGCGGGCAAACCCGTAGCGCTGCACGAGGACTTCCCGCACAGCCTGGGCATCCTTGACCGCGCTTTGGAGCTTCGGCACGTGCTGGTACTGGTCAATGCCGATGAGCAGCGCCCAGTAGTCGCCTGTGATCGGCAGGCTGTCCACTGCCACCTGTGGCATGACCGCGACGCCTCGCTTCTCGGCCAAAACGGCGGAGGCGCTGACCAGGAAGACAAACCCAAAGAGAAGCAGGCTGACGAAGGTGAGACGTCTCATAGCAGACCTCCAACTTATGCGCTGGAAGGGTGCGACATGACTGAGGACTAAGACGTGAGGCTGGTAGCAGGATGAATGAGGCTGATGATAGTGCAGGGAACCCCAAAGGTCAAGCGTTGTGCGCCGCTGAATGGGGTGCGCGACAACGCGACCGCCGGTCCTTCCTCTCCCTACGGCTGGGATGGATGGGCACAGCCTTCATTTTAAGGGGTGGCGTGGTTGTGAGCGAACTTTGCTGGAGAAGCGGGGCACCCACCGAGACTTTGCCAGGAGGGAAAGCGGAAACTGACTGAGTCCGCGAGGGAATTTCCGAAGGGTTCCGCCTGGCAAAGTCCGGAAGGGTCGCTTCGGGAGGCGCGGAAGCGAAGCACCACGCCACCCCGATCCCGCCCTTCGTCAGCCCAGCCTCTCCACACCCCCCTTTCAGCCGAGGCCGACTGCCTCCGTGAACCGGGCGTAGAGCCGCTGCGTTACCGGACCGGGCCGGCCTGTGCCGATCGGCTTCCCGTCCACGCGGACGACCGGCAGCACTTCCACCGTGGTGCCCGTGAGCAATACTTCATCGGCGGTCCGCATGTCGTCCAGACTGACGGACCGTTCCTCCACCGTCAGCCCTTCTTTCCGCGCCAGCGCGAGGACGACGGCGCGGGTTACCCCGGACAGGATGTGCGGGCCCTCCGGCGCCGTGAGGAGCATTCCATTTCGCACCGCCATCACGTTGCTGACCGCGCCCTCGGTCACCAGCCCGTCGCGCACGAAGATCGCCTCGAAGGCGCCGGCTTCTTGGGCGCGCTGTTTGGCCATCACGTTGGGAAGCAGGTTCACGCTCTTGATATCGCACCGGCCCCAGCGCGGATCCTCCAGCGTGATCACCCCCACGCCCGTCGCGCGCAGGGCCGCATCCAGCGGTTTCATGGCCCGGACAGTCATGACTGCGGTGGGTGTGGCCGCGGCCGGGAAGGCATGGTCCCGCGGCGCCGCGCCGCGCGTCACCTGGATATAGACCTTGCTGTCCTCGTACCCGCCTTGCTTGAGTCCCTCCGTCACGAAGTCCCGCCAGTCCTTGGCTTGATAGGGCATCGCGAGTCTAATGGCTTCGGCGCTCCGCTCCAGGCGAGCCAGGTGCGCGTCGAGCTGAAACGGGATGCCGTGATACGTGCGGACTACCTCATAGACCCCGTCGCCGAACTGAAAGCCGCGATCTTCCACCGACACCATCGTCTGCGCAAGCGGCAGGAAGCGGCCGTTCAGAAACCCGATGTCCGGCATCACGATCCTCCTGCCCGGTCCACACGCACGAGGAAGACCCGGCGATCTTCAGCCGTAAACTTCCACCCCATGCGCTTCTCGAAGACCAGCCGATGCGCTCCCGGAACGACCGCTCGAAACTCGAACGTCCGCCGTCCGGAATCGACGGCGTTGTTGCTGGTGGTCCGGAGGAAGTCATCTCCAACCAGCACCAGCGACCGCGCATCATAGGACGGCACCCACTGCTCCCCCCTGGTCCGATCCTCCCACAGATGCACCTGAAAAGTGGCCTCCAACGTCGCCGCAATCGGCTTCGCGTCGTGATCCGGATGTGATGCCGATCCTTCAGGCACCGATGGAGCGGTCACTTCTGCCCTCCTCTTTCCCGGCTCCCACCCCTCACCCTCCCCTCTCCCCGCGCGCGGGGCGAGGGATAGGCAGGCGGACCAGCCGCCTGTCCTGAGCGATGTCGAAGAACCAGCTCGGCGTCAGATTTTGCGGCGAGCCCCGACAAACACCTGTTGATCCTTGACCCGCACTTCGTAGCTTCCGACCGAGTAGCCTCCCCCGTCGGTCGCCAACCCGTTGCGAACATCGAACGCCAGATCGTGCCAGGGGCAGGACACCACGCAGCCCTTGAGGCACCCCTCCCCCAACGGGCCGCCTTCGTGGGGACAGGTATTATAAATGGCGTAGAACGTGCCTTCGACATTGAACAGGGCGATCGGCTTGTTATTCACCTGGACGACTTTGGAGCCGCCAGCGGGAATATCCTCGACCCTCGCGACCTGCCGAAATCCCTCCATACTTTCCTCGGCCTTCACGGTTCAGCGTTCCGCCGTCAGCCTGAGCTCTTCGAGTCTTCCGACGCAAGCTGTTCGCTGACAGCTCACTGCTTTTCATTGTACTTACAGACGGAGCGTGAATTTCAACTCCATGCCCGGGACAATTCCCTCTTGCTCGACGAAACCGGCAAGGGTCTGGATCAGATACCTGATCTTCTCCGGCGGCGGCCCGTACAGAGGACAGGGATCCTGCGGGCACGGCTCCGCCCCCTCCACGAGATACACCACGCGCCGACTCTCGTCCGCCCAGATCATGTCGACCGGAAACTTGAACGCCTTGGTCCTGACCCGATGCAAATCGGAAGTTTCGAAGATATACAGCATCCCCGAGTCCGGCGGCAATCCTTCTCTGAACGCCAAGCCGAACAGGAGCTTCTCCGGCGTATCCGCCACTTCCGTCTCCAACTGTTTGCCGCTCGGGAAGGTGACGATGATGGTTTCGCTGTCTTTCTGATTGGTCATGATCCAACTGCCCACGACCAGCAGGAGGGCCAGGGCGATCAGGACATAAATCCGGCTTCGCTTCAACGGAGTCTTGGACGGAGTTTTCAATGAATTTGGCGATTCAGCCATGTTACCTTTTACTCAGTCCGGCTCTATGAGAGCGCCGATCCGCCTAGGCCCATCGGCCCATCCAGATCGCATGGATAGGCCTTCTGATCGCTGTTTTAGCTGTTGACTTGGAAAAGAAGCGCGGTCTAGAATGACATCCTCTGCGGCTTGACTATGGTCAGGATCGCGGGATCTTGTCAATACCGTTTGAAGGAGGCGACCATTATGGCTCTCTTAATTACCGCCGAATGCATCTCCTGCGGCGCCTGCCTGCCGGAATGTCCGAACGAGGCCATTTTCGAAACGCGGAGCGACGCCGAGAGTAAGGGAAATCATGTGGGTGAAGGGCAGGGCGAGGGAGACAGTATCTATGTCATCACCCATGACCGCTGTACCGAGTGCGTCGGCCATTTCGACGAGCCTCAGTGTGCCGCTGTCTGCCCGGTCGACAACTGCTGCATCTCGGACCCCGCCTATCCAGAGACCACCGCGGTGCTCCTGGAAAAGGCCAAGAAACTCAATCCCGACAAGCAGATCGACGATAACAAGATCTGGAGCGGCGTCAGGAACTAAGTCCGACGCACATCCCCTAGAAAAAGCCCTGTTCCTTCCGGGAACAGGGCTTTTTCTTTGCCCGGTCGCCCTCCAGTGTTATAATTTACTAAAGTCGGGCCGTTCAGGCGCCGCTATAGAAGTTGGAGGACAAGGCCCTGTTCCTTAACCCACATGCACGGAGGTCTCGCCATGCGCATGATTTGGGTTTTCTTTCTCTGCCTGGTGGCAACCCTATGGGTTTCGACGCCGGCGCAAGGCAACACAAATGACATCTCCCATGTCATCGAGGGCTTCATGGCGAAACAGTTTCCGGAAGCCCAGAGCCACTTCTGGGTCGTGAACGGAACCCAATGGCAGGCCGAAAACGAGGTGGTCGTCGATCTCAACACGGTGGTGATGGGTCGGACCAGCCTCATCCCAACCGAAAACCGCTTTTTGCTATTGATCGTGGAAGGTATGCTGGCCGCGACTCAAAACATCCCGCTGGACACGAGCAAGGATTGTCAGCCCGAGCAAGCCTAATCAGCGAACCGCTTCCGAGCGGTTGCGGTTCGTACCATAAAAACGCCCCCTCCGCCAGGGAAAGCGGAGGGGGCGTTTTACTGCCGGCTTACAAACTTGGTCTGTACTCTAGCGGCCCAACGCCACAAACTTCCCACCCAGGTGCCCTGGATGCAAATGGCAGTTGTAGACAAAGGTACTGCCGGTAGTCGCGTAGAACAAGTCGCTCGTGGGGATACCGATGTACTTGGTCTCGCCCGGCTTCAGCACGATCTTAACCTTCAGCACACTGGGCGCGGCGAATTCACTGTCCGCTGTCATAAAGAAGCCGTGTTCGGCCGAGGTGTTGTTCGTCACCTTGAGGACGACGGGACGGCCAGTCCGACTCTTGAAGTCAACGATCGTCACGGGTGGATACCAGACCTTCGCACTGCCAAGCTCCATGGCAAAGATTTCCGCGTCAACCGGCAGTTCCTTGAACGGCTGACCGACGACCGACCCCGTATCCAGATCGCCAACCTCGACGCCGCCGGCATGGTGGGCAAACGAGATTGACACCCCGGCCACAAGAACAACAAGGCCGAAGAATACCGACAAGAGCATCTTACCCATGGCCTACCTCCCTTGAAAGAAAAAAGCTGTGATTAGGTTAGTGAATGAGGAATCCCTCAACGGGGTGGTAACGACCCTCCGCTGAATCTCGAGTCCGATGACCGCTCCTAAGAACTGCAACCAGCACGAACGGACAAGACAACGGGTGGTAGATATAGCATAGGCTCCGAGCGGAAGCAAGACTGTTCTTTTCCCCTCGTGAACTTTCCTAGTCCATCGAATTCTCTGATGAATTTCCGGTTAATCCAGCGCAACCGTCCTGCTCATCGGCTAAGGAACCGCCCCTCCCGAAGGACCTCCGCCGTCCGCATCTCCCCGCCCCATTAAGAGATCAAACGGCGCGTAATCGTCGGTCAAGACCACCCCCGGGGGCCAGTCCTGCTCCCGCCTCGTCGCCAACAGCGCGGGCAGCTCAAACGGCAACCGCCGCTCGGCGACCAGCCGCTCTACCAGCGCCGGGAATTCCGGTTG
>Ga0194125_10002094_pt1 | contig 33409 bp, 24 predicted proteins | sample TA2KigC250mmetaG_FD_148626 | JGI IMG/M metagenome (GOLD analysis project Ga0194125, IMG submission 148626) | Freshwater microbial communities from Lake Tanganyika, Tanzania - TA2015034 Kigoma Deep Cast 250m | ecosystem: Environmental > Aquatic > Freshwater > Lake | place: Tanzania: Lake...
CTGCCGCAGGCGCTGGTCGGGAAGTTCCTTGCGGCCTGGCTGTTCATGATGATCGGGGTCCTGCTGACGCTGCCGGTCGTGTTCACGACGATCTACCTCGGCAGCCCCGATGCGGGCGCGGTGATCGGCGGCTACGCCGGGGCGATCCTGCTCTCGGGCGCCTACGTGGCGGTCGGCACGCTGACCTCGGCGATGACGCGGAACCAGGTGATCAGTTTTGTGATCGCCTTCGTCATCTGCCTCTTCCTGGCCCTGGCCGGATGGCCGCCGGTGATGGAGATCGTCAACAAGTGGGCGCCCGGCTGGCTGGTCAACGGCATCGCGTCGCTGAGCGTGATGCCGCATTTCGAGTCGTTGCAGCGCGGCGTGATCGATGTGCGTGACGTGATCTACTACGTCAGCGTGATGGCGCTGGCGCTGTTCGGCGCGCATCTCGTCCTGGAAAACCGCAAGTCGTCGTGACCGGAGGAACCCACCCCATGAGCCAACCCCGTGGAAACCGGCTGTTCGGAAGCAGCCTCATCGCCTTCGTCGTCGTCGCGGTCATCGTGGCGGCGGTCAACGTCCTGCTCGGCGGCGCCGTCTGGCGTCTCGACCTGACCCAGGACCGCATCTACACGCTCTCGGACGGCACGAAGGACGTGCTCAAGGGCCTCGACGGGCCCGTGACGCTGAAGCTCTTCTTCAACGGCAGCGATCCCCAGGTGCCGCCTGCGCTGCGGACCTTCGCCCGGTCGGTCGAGGATCTCCTGCGCGAGTACGAGATCGGCGGCAAGGGGAACATCCTCGTCGAGAAGCACGATCCGCAGCCCGACTCCGACGCGGCCGACTGGGCCCGCCGCTACGGCGTCGAGAGCCAGCCGGTCGGGATGTTCGGCCCCGATGTCGCCCTCGGCCTCGTCGCGGTCAAGGGCGGCGCGGAGGCGGTCATCCCGTTCGTCAACCCGGACGAGGGCGAGCGGCTGGAGTACGACGTGACGAAGCTGGTCACGCGCGTCGCGAGCCCGAAGAAGCCGGTCGTCGGGCTGCTCTCGTCGCTGCCCGTCATGGGCGGGGCGCCGCAGATGCCGTTCGGTCCGCAACAGCCGCCCCAGAGGGGATGGTACGCCTTCACGGACCTGGAGAAGGACTTCGAGGTTCGGCAGCTCAACGAGTCGCTGGACTCCGTCGACAAGGAGATCGACGTCGTCATCGCCGTGCATCCGAAGAACCTCTCCGACGAGGCCCTCTACGCCCTCGACCAGTTCGTGCTGCGCGGCGGGCGTCTTCTCGCGTTCCTCGATCCGATGTGCCTTGCCGATCAGCAGGCGCAGAACCCGATGATGGGCATGCCGAACATGGGCGGCGGATCGACGCTCGGGAGGCTCCTCCCGGCCTGGGGCGTCACCTACGAATCCGAGCGCGTCATGGCCGATCTCGAGGCGGTCACGCCGACCCGCGGCCGCGACAACCGGGTCGTCGAGAACCCGACGTGGCTGAGCCTCCGCCCGGGGAACATGAACGCGGGGGACCGGCTGACGGCCAAGATCGAGACCGTCCTGATGCCCGGATCCGGCGTCTTCAAGGTGGAGCCGCCCGCGGGCGTCAAGTCCGCCGCGCTGATGCAGACTTCCGAGGCGTCGGGCCTCGTCGACGCGATGACCGCGAAGTTCGGCCCCGAGGGCCTGCGGCGCGACTTCAAGGCCGGGATGCGGCGGGAGGCGCTGGCGGTGCGGCTCGACGGCAAGTTCAAGACGGCGTTCCCGGACGGCAAGCCCGGCGCCGCGGCCGAGACGAACGCGACCGCCGCCGCGGGCGCGACCAACGCTCCGGCGGCCACGGCGTCCCTCAAGGAGGGGAACGGCGAGGGCCGGGTCGTTCTGGTCGGCGATGTCGACATGCTGTTCGATCCGTTCTGCCTGCGCGAGGTCCGCGTCTTCGGGCAGACGGCCTACGCGCCCTTCAACGACAACCTGACGTTCTTCTACGGCGTGATCGAGGACATCTCCGGCAGCGCGAAGCTCTCCCAGATCCGCTCGCGCGGCCGCATGGACCGTCCGTTCGACGTCGTCGTGGATCTGCTGCGCGACGCGCAGGAGCAGTACATGCAGCAGGAGAATGAACTCCAGGCGAAGCTCGAGCAGACGCAGCAGCGGCTGGGCGAGCTGCAGGCCGAGAAGGGGAAGGGCCAGGAGATGGTCCTGAGCCCCGAGCAGAAGGCGGAGATCGAGCGGTTCCGGCAGCAGGAGCTGGAGACGCAGCAGCAGTTGAAGCAGGTCCGCAAGAGCCTTCGGGCGGACATCGAACGGCTGGGCGCCGTCGTCAAGGCGGTCAACATCCTCGGCGTGCCGCTGTTGATCGGCGTGGCGGGCATCGGGTTCGGGGTCTGGCGCCGGAACCGCCGCTGATCGGATCCCAATTCAACCTCGGACGGGTGACGTACGATGAAAACGAACAAGCTGATGATGCTGGTGCTGGTGGCCGCCGCGCTCGTGGCGGCCGCGGTGTGGACGCAGTCCCGGACGACGCGGGCGCGGCGTCCCTCGGCCGATGCGGGCGCGCCGGTCGTTGCGGCGCTGCAGAAGCCGGAGGCGCTCAACGCCGTCGGGGCGCTGGCCTTCGTCACGGCGGAGAGCACGGTCCGCGTGGCCAAGGCCGGGGGCGTGTGGGTTGCGCCGGACCGCTTCAACCACCCGGTGAAGTTCGACGACATCCGCAAGTTCCTCCGCTCGCTCGCCGACCTCAAGGTGGGGCAGGGGGTGCCGGGCGGGGACAGGGAACTGGCGGCACTGGACCTCGTCGCGCCCGCCGCCGGGGCGGACGGCAAGGCCAAGCCGGGCTCGGGGACGCTGGTCACGGCGTCGGACAAGGACGGCAAGGCGCTTGCGACGATCCTTCTCGGCAAGACCCGCAGCCGCGGCGGCGAGATGGGCTTCCCGGACGGACGCTACGCGCTGGCCGACGGGCGACCCGTGCTGGTTTCGGAGACGTTCAGCGGCCTGCCGGCGAAACCGGTCGACTGGATGGAGACCCAGCTTGTCGACGTCTACAGCTCCGACCTGGCCGCGCTCGTTTGGACGCCGAACGGCAAGCCGGCCATCGTGCTCACGAACGAGTCCTTCGAGCTGAAACTGCCGGGGCTGTCGACGAACGAGAAGATGGACACGGCCAAGTCCGGGAAGCTGTCCGGCATCGTGAGCTTCCTGCGCTTCACGGACATCGCCGATCCGGCGCTCAAGCCGGCCGACACGGGCCTCGACAAGCCGGATATCGTGGTGGCGAAGGCGCGCAACGGGCGCGAGTACACCGTGCGGATCGGCAAGGCGACGACGAATGCGACGCGGCACGTGGCGGTGTCCGCCGCGTTCACGCCCGCCCCGATGCCCGAGGCGCCGAAGGCCGATGCGGCGGAGGATGCGAAGAAGCAGCACGAGGCCGACGTCAAGAAGCGCAAGGAAGAGGACGACAAGGTGGCCGGCGAGATCCGCGAGTTCAACGAGCGCGCGGGGGCGTGGGTGTACCTCGTCGAGGGCTCCCGCTTCGACGGTCTCCCGGTGGAGCGCAAGGATCTGCTCCAGCCGCCGGAGGAGAAGAAGCCCGACGCCGCGTCCACGAACGCACCGCCTGCCGCCGCGGCCCCGTAGGGCGGCGGCCTTTCCGGTCCACCGGGACAAGCCCGGTGGGACCGGGTGATGGAGGGAGGGCCGGTGGCCCCGCCGGCCGGGAACGCCGGTCCACCGGGACGAACCCGGTGGGACCGGGTGCTGGGGGGAAGGTCGGTGGCTCCGCCGGCCGGGAGCGCCGGTCCACCGGGACGAGCCCGGTGGGACCGGGTGATGGAGGGAGGGCCGGTGGCCCCGCCGGCCGGGAACGCCGGTCCACCGGGACAAGCCCGGTGGGACCGGGTGATACGAGGAGGGCTGGCGGCCCCGCCGGCCGGGAACGCCGGTCCACTGGGACAAGCCCGGTGGGACCGGGCGATGCGGGGAGGGCCGGCGGCCTCGCCGGCCGGGAACGCCGGTCCACTGGGACAAGTCCGGTGGGACCGGGTGATGGGGGGAGGGCCGGTGGCCCCGCCGGCCGGGAACGCCGGTCCACCGGGGCAAGCCCGGTGGGACCGGGCGATGCGGGGAGGGCCGGCGGCCCCGCCGGCCGGGAACGCCGGTACACTGGGACAAGCCCGGTGGGACCGGGTGATGAGAGAAGGGCCGGCGGCTCCGCCGGCCGGGAACGCTCGACACCCGCCGGGCTTCCGGAGATTCTGGCGGCGTGATCGAGTATCTCGAGTGGACCGAGGGCGCTCCGGCTCCGAACCTGCGGTTGGATGCCTGCGTCCTCGCTCGTTGCCCCTCCAGCAGCCGTGGACTTGTCGTGCGCGCGATCGACGCGGGCGGCGTGCGGCTGAACGGGCGGGCGGAGCCGAAGGGCACGCGCGTGCGGGCGGGAGACCGGCTCGCCGTGGTCCGCCTGCTGGAGCGGTCCGATCCGTGGATCGTCCCCGAGCCGGACCTTGCCCTGGCCGTTCTCCTGGCGGATGCCGAGTACGTGGCCCTCGACAAGCCCGCCGGCGTGGCGGTCCATCCGCTCGCGCCCGGCGAGACCGGCACCCTGGCCAACGCGCTGGCCGCGCGGTTCCCCGAATGCGTGCGGGCGGGGGACGAACCCTCGATGGGCGGGATCCTGCACCGGCTCGACGGGGGCACGTCGGGGGTGATCCTCGCGGCACGAACGCGGGCGGCCCACGAGGCGATCCGCGACCAATTCCGCCGGCACGCGGTGGAGAAGACCTACCTGGCGGTCGTCGAGGGCCGGGTCGGTGACGGCGGCCGGATCGAGTCGCTTCTCGCGCACACTCCGGGCGATCGCGGCCGGATGCGGGTCGTTGCCGACGCCGCGGACGGGCGGGGCGAGCGCGCCATGCGGGCCGTCACATCGTACGAACCCGTCGCGGCGGGCGGCGACCGGACGCTGCTCCGGGTCCGCATCGCCACGGGAGTGACGCACCAGATCCGATGCCAGCTTGCGTCGATCGGCCATCCGGTCGCGGGCGACCGGGTCTACGGGCCCGACCCGGCGGGCGGCGGGATGGGACGGCATCTGCTGCACGCGGCGGAGATCGCGTTCGCGCGCCCGCGCGACGGGGTGCGGGTTCGCATCGCATCGCCGCCTCCGCCGGAGTTCCAAGGGTTGGACGGCTAGGCGCGCCGGGCTTCCAAGGGTTGGACGATCCGGCCGCGGCGGGCGGCCGCGATCAGGACGGCCCGTAGTGGGCGGCGATCCACGCGCGATAGGCGCCGGTGCGCACGCTGTCCACCCACGCGCGATGGTCGAGATACCAGCGCACGGTCCGCTCGAGGCCCGTCTCGAAGGTCTCCGCCGGGCGCCAGCCGAGTTCCCTCTCGATCTTCGAGCAGTCGATGGCATAGCGCCGGTCGTGCCCGGGGCGGTCGGGGACGTGCGTGATGAGCGACGACCGCTTCCGCCCGCCGGGCAGGGGCGAGGCATGACGGTCGACCAGGTCGGCGACGTGCCGGACGACGTCGAGGTTGGTCCGCTCGCTCCGTCCCCCGATGTTGTACGTCTCGCCGACGCGCCCGGCCTCGAGGATCCGCCACACCGCGGTGCAGTGGTCGCGGACGTAGAGCCAGTCGCGGACGTTCATGCCGTCGCCGTAGACGGGCAACGGCCGGCCTTCCAGCGCGTGGAGGATCATCAGCGGCACGAGCTTCTCCGGGAACTGGAAGGGCCCGTAGTTGTTCGAGCAATTCGAGACGGTCACCGGCAGCCCGTACGTCTCCCGGTAGGCCCGGGCGAGGTGATCGGACGCCGCCTTGGAGGCGGAGTAGGGGCTGTTCGGCGCGTAGGCGGTCGTCTCGAGGAACGCGCCCGAGGGGCCGAGGCTGCCGAAGACCTCGTCGGTGCTGACGTGGTGAAAGCGGACGATGCGGCCCTTCCGCGTCCGCGCCGCCTCCAGCAGGTTGAACGTGCCGACGATGTTGCTCTGGATGAAGTCGTCGGGGCGGACGATGGAGCGGTCGACATGGGATTCCGCCGCGAAGTGGCAGACGGAGTCGATGGAATGGCGGTCGTAGACCTGGTCGACGGCGGCGCGGTCGCGCAGGTCGACCCGCTCCAGCGTGTACCGCTCGCCGTGCCGCGCGGCCACGTCGTCGAGGCTCGCCGGGTTCGCGGCATAGGTCAGGGAGTCGAGATTGACGATCCGGCCCCGGAACGGAGTCTCATCGAGAACGTGGCGGATGAAGTTCGAGCCGATGAAGCCGGCGCCCCCGGTGATCAGCAATGCGTTCATGCAATCTCCGCGCGGATCTCGTCCGCGATCCCGGCCCCGTGGAGACGCACGAACTCCTCCAGGTCCTGCTCCCACGGCCTCATGACGCCGAAGTCGGGGTCCGCGAGGCGCGGGTCGGCGAGGATGGAGTTGGCTGGCCGGACCGCAGGGGTGGGGCGGTCCTTCGTCGAGCACCGTTCGACGGTGCGGTCGAGGCCCATCATCCCGAGGAAGCTCACGGCAAGATCGTACCATGTCGTGTGACCGGCGGCGACGGCGTGGAAGACGCCCTCCGGGCGCGAGGCGATGAAGCGTCCGATCTGGTGGGCCAGCCGGTGCGACCAGGTCGGGCACCCGTGCTGGTCGGCGACGACCCAGAGCGGACGGCGCGGATCGCGGAGGGCCTGCCGCAGGACGGCCTTCAGAAAGTTGCCGCCGTGGCGGCCGTAGAGCCATGCGGTGCGCAGGATGACGTGCCGGGGACCGACCTCGGCGATGCTCTGCTCGCCGGCAAGCTTGGTGCGGCCGTACCAGTTCGCCGGCTCCGGCGCATCCTCGGGAAGGTAGGGCTGCGGGGGCGCGCGCTGCCCGTCGAAGACGTAGTCCGTTGAAACATGGACCAGGTAGGCGCCGCATTCGCGGGCCAGTTCGGCGAGGCACTGGGCACCGCCGGCGTTGACGAGGTGCGCCGTCTGACGGTCGGTCTCGGCGTCGTCGACCCGGGTGTAGGCGGCGCAGTTGACGATGACCTCGGGCGCGGCGCGGCGCACGGTGGCCGATGCAGCCGCGCAGTCCGTGACGTCGACCTCGGGCAGATCGTAGGCGATGACGTCGTGGGTCTCCCCGAGCACGCTGACGCAGTCACGACCCAACTGACCGCGCGAACCCATCACCAGAACGCGCATGGTTGAATCCCCCCCCATGACTGTCGCTGACTGGGCGCAGCATAGACGGGCGATCGCGAACGGACAAGCCGTTTTCGGATTCCGTCGTCGGATTCCCCTGGATCCGAATGCACGAGATCGCGGATTGCCAGCCAACCGTGGCGGATGTAGGTTTGGCCCGTGCAGAGGGTACGTCATGCGGTGTGGGGTCTGGCCCTGGCGGCGGGAGTGGTTCTTGCGCCGGCGGGCGCCCTCGCGGTCGGGGTCGGCGCCTCCCGTGCCGACGTGATCGCGGAACTGGGGGACCCGGTCGGCGCGATCACCCTGGCCGACGAGGAACTGCTCTACTTCGACCGCGGCTCCGTGCGGCTTCGCGGCGGCCGCGTCACGTCGGCTCAGCTTGTGACGGCGGACGAGGCGCGCAGGCGGCGCGAGGCCGAGGCGGCGGCCTCTGCGCGGGCGGCCGCATCCGCCGCGGCGTCCGCCGCGCGCCGGAAGGCCGAGGGCGAGGCCGTTCTCCGGGTGTGGCTCGAGGATCCGGCGTTTCGCTCGGCGCCGCTGCCCGAGCAGGCGGCGCGATGGGAGGCGTTCGCGCGGCGATATCCGGAGGTCCCGATCGCCGGGTATCTCTCCGAAGTCACGCGGCGCATGGAGGACCAGAGGGTGCGGGAGGAGCAGGAGCGACGCATCGCGATGCTCGAATTCCGCGCGGCGCAGGCCGAGCAGGCGGCGAGCGCGGCGCGAGAGCAGGCCTCCCGTTTCCCCGCCTACATGATGGCGCCGGGCCGGACGATCTACTACGTGTCGCCGTGGACGGTTCCGGGCGGTCCGTTCGGTGAATGTCGGGAGAAGGGGACGTCCGCCGGATCTGTCCGCACCGGATCTTCCGGCGGCTCCTCATCGTGGCCCTACGACTTCGGCATGCGCGGGTCGGGGGTCGGAATCGGTCCACGCCGTCCTGGCATGCCCTGGTAGGATCCCAGACCTGCCTTCATTTCTGTTTCTTCCTTTCACGCCTTCCCGCCTTGCGTGAAGAAAGGAAACGGCCGCTGATCCGCTCGGGGCGGCCCTCATCCCTTCCATCGCGTCGTCATAACCACCTCCATGGCATTGCATTGGATGTTGCCGGCCAACGGGTGGTCCGGTGGGTACGACCGCATGGCATGACGGCTGCTTTTCGACCACCAGAAAGGAAGGGTGTCGTCGTGCTGGTGACCATTACAGGTGAGCGTCTGCCCGAGGCCGACCACCAACCGGAGCCGCCCGTGCTGCGCATTGCGGAAGTGACGGTGGCGGACGTGGCTGTGCCGGTGGCGCCGGGGAAGAAGGGGACCGTGGGCGGGATGTGGGTCTACGTCCTGGTTGCGGGTCTCTTCGCCATCTTCACGCTTGTGGCTGGTTCGGGGCTCTGATCCGGTCGCGGGGCCGGCTCAGGAGTGGAGATCGGCGCCGCGCATGGCGGCGCCGACGAGCCTTCGTTCTCGCGCCGGCCAGGAGAGGAACGGCGTCCGGGCAAGGCTGGAGTTGGTGAAACGCCGGTCGGTCGACACCTCGGCCGACAGCCATGGCGGAAGGCGCACCGCCTCGTCCGCCCGCTTCAGTTCCACCTCGGCGAGGACGAGCCCGCGGTTCTTCCCGGCGAACACGTCGACCTCCCATGTCTTCCCTGCGTGCTGCACCCGATGCCGGGTCTTGACGATCCGGTCCGGCGTGCACAGGGAACGCAGGAGCACCCCGGCCAGGTCCCGTGGAATGGGATGCTCCCATTCCCGCCGTGCGATCCCGCGGGGCGGTCCTTTCACCGTGAGGAAGGCGCGACGCCCGGCCACGCGCACGCGGCCGGTGGCGCCTCGAACCGGGAAGTAGGCCTGCACGATGCGGGTTCCCCCCCGCAGCCGGATCCGGTCCGGTACGACGAGAAAGCGACGCTCGATTTCCATGCCCATGCCGGCACGTTCCTTCCCGCGGAGAGGTCCGCACGGTGCGGAGACTGGGCCGGGCCGTTCCGAAAGGCAAGCCCCGGAAAAGGCGAAGGCCCGCCGGTCGGCTGCATCGCATCCGCCGCGGGCCCGTCGGCCTGACGCCATCGGAGGCGCCACCGGGCTCCTCACCGATGTATCGTTGCTGGACGAATGGTAGAGACGCGGTGCGCGGCAATCGAGTCGGGAGGTGGTTGAAGCTGGCATAAGGGAATCCCTGATGCCGCGCGAGGCGGAGCCAGATCTTCATGGCGGTTCTGCGGCGCCGACGGGGCGCAACGACGGGGCCGGGTCTGTCCCGCGGCGACCGGGCGTCCAGGGAAGACGGACGCCCGGCGCACGCGAGCGCACCCGGATGCACCCGGGTGGCGCGGTCAACCGCCCAGGGCGCGGAGGAGCAGGACGTGCGCCGCGTGGGTTGCACGTCGGGCGGCCTCGGCGTCGTCCTCGGCCGCCAGGCATCGAAGGTCGGCCGCAAGGGTCTCCCCGGACGTGGCAAGCCCGGCCTCGGCGCGGCGCCGGATCGAGTCTGCCGTCCGGCGCAGCGTGGTGGCCTGGCGGTCGGCGAGCGTCAGGTCCGCAGCGGCCTGCCTTCGCCATGCGAGGGCGCCTTCGATCTCCCGTACGGCGTCCAGCAACACCGCCCGGGCTTCGGCGGAGACCGCATCGCGTTCGGCTTCGGCCATCTCCCGCATGGGGCGCAACCGCGGATCGCCGAAAGGCAGGGAGATCCGCGGGCCGACCCAGGCGGACCACTCGGCGCGGTCCGAACCGCCGCGTCCGCCCTCGAAGGCGGCCCGGGCGAGAAGCGAGATCGTGGGGAGGCGCTCCTTCCGTTCGGCGTCCGCGGCGGAGTCGGCGGCGGCGGCGTACGCGAACACCCGGACCACGTCGGGACGCAGGACGGCGCGGCGTCCGCCGTCCGCGTCGGGAGGATCGGGAAGGACCATCGAGGCCAGGGCGGCCGGCGCGTCGGGAATGTCGCCGCCCACGAGCGCCGCGCGCAGCGCCTCGGCTTCGGCGCGTTGCCGGTCCAGGTCCCGGGCCGCCCGGGCCATCGTGTCGGCCTCGACCGCCGCGTCGTCCGCCTCGTAGGGGGCGAGCAGGCCGGCCGCCGCACGCCGGCGCGACCACCCGGCGAGCTCGCGGGAGACCTCCTCCATGCGTCGGGCGCGGGGGACGGCGCCGCCGAGTCGCGCGAGGTCGAAGTACACCGCGGCGATCTCCGCGGCCAGAACCAGTTCCGCACCGCGGCGGTCGGCCTCGGCGGCCTCGCGTCGCGCGTCGGCGGATCGGACTCGTGCGGCGATCCGCCCGAACAGATCCGCCTCCCATGTCATGCCGGCGGCGAGTTCGACGGGCGGGATGGTCTCGTCGTCGGTGCCGCTCATGGCCGTCTGCCGGCGGCCGAAACGGGCGGTGAGTTCGGCCGCGGAGGCGGGACGCCCGGCCGCGGCGGCGACGCTGCGAGCCGCACGGGCTCGGCGGACGGCGCCGGCCGCCGCATCGAGCGACGGGTGGCGGGCGAGCCCGGCCTCGATCCAGGCCGACAACGCTTCGTCGCGCCAGGCCCGCCACCACGGAGCCGGCGACGGCTCCGCTCCCGCGGAACCGGCCGCGGCGACCGCCAGCGCGGCAACCGCGAGGCGGCGGGCGAAGGAGGCGAACGGAAGGGGATGTTTCATGGCAGGATGACGATGGACCGCGCGTCGATGATGAGGGCCTCGGATGATGCCGTCCGGGCGGCGACGCCTTCGACGCGTACGCGGCTGAGCTCGCGCAATCCCCGAACGCCCTTGAGGCCGGTGCGGAGGACGTCGCCGCCGGGGCCGACGATCTGAACCGTCGCGGTTCCCGCGCGGATCGCAGCCGGGTCGTCGCAGCACAGATCCCACGGCGTCTTGCATCCGTCGGCGTGCCGTTCGTTGCACGGCGTCAGCGTGCCGGGGTCGCCGAGGACGAACGCGGCGCGGTTTCCGACGAACGGGGTCAACACGCCCATGATCCGGCCCTCGGTCACGATGCGGTCGCCGGGTCGGATCGTTGCGCGCAACGCGGGAATGGGGACGGGCGCGCCGCCGCCCGACGGGGCGTCGAAGACGGCATCGAGGGTCCGCGCCACGGAGGGGTCGAGGACGACGGCGGGTGCGCCGGCGGGGCCGCGGCCACAGCCGGACAACGCGAGGATCGTGGCGGCAAGGACGGCTGCAGGGATGAGGTTGCGCATGGATCCGCGGTCCTTTCTCGGTTCGGGTTGGCGATCGTCGGACACGTAGGTCGGGATGCTCATGGAGGCACTCCTTTCACGCGGCCCGCAGAGCCTGGGGCAGGGGAGGCACGAGGCAGCGGATCGCGGGGGGGATGGCGCCGACCAGCCCCATCGCGAGTCCGGCCGCGAGCCCGGCCGCCGCGCCGACGGGCGTCAGGCTCAGGGTGAACGCGCCGGTGGTGAAATACAGGGTGAGCCGGTCCGAGAGCGCGGTGGCCGCGAACCCGGCGAAGAGCGTGCCCATCATGGCGGCGAGGAGGGACTCCTGGATGAAGGAAGCCACGAGAGCCGGCGCACCGAAGCCGACCGCCTGAAGGGTGCCGATCTCGCGGATGCGCGAGGCAAAGGCGGCATAGAGGATGTTGAGGCCCCCGAACACCGCTCCGACGGCGATCAGGGCCGCCGTGAGCCATGTCAGGGCGCGGACGGGCGCGTAGAAGCGGGCGAGTTGCTCGTAGTAGGCGCTCTCGGTCATGGCGGAGAGCTCGAGATCGAGGCGCTGGCGCGTGAAGAGCTCCGCATCGGCCGGATCGGCGCCGGGCTGCAGGCGGATCATGACGCAACTCAACGTTTCCCGGCGCGCGAGGGTGCGCAGATCGTTCAGGTCGGCCCAGATCTCCGATTCCATCACGGTGCCCGGGGCGGCGAAGACGCCGGAGACGGTGAGGTCGGTGTTGTCGAACCGGATGGTCGAGCCGGGACGAAGATCCTCCGGACGCACCCCCAGGCGCTTCCAGGCCAGGCGGCCGGCGATCACCTCGCCGGGACCGTGAAACCGGCCGTCGATCAGGGCGACGTCGGGGTGCACGAGCAGGGCCGCCGGCGTCACCCCGCGCAGGAAGCCGCTGCGTCGCAGCCGGCCGGCCGCGTGGAGCGGCGTCATGTACTGGATCTCCGGCGATACCGCCCGCCGCCCCGCGACCGTTTCGATGCCGGCGATGCTCGCCTCCGCGATGCCGGCGGCCCTGTCGGCGATCTCGCTGCGCTGGATGCTCTCCTCGCTGCCGGCGCCGAGCAGGACGACGGTGCGGGGCGAGCCGCTCGCGCGAAGCGTCTCGCGCATGCCGTGGTTCAGGGACTGGGCGCCCATGACCAGCAGGACCACCAGCCCGGAGCCGGCCACGGTCTGCGCCAGCCGCGACGGATCGCGGAGGAGATTGCGCACGGCGTATTGGAGAGGCAGACCCATGGCTCAGGTCCTCAGGCTTTCCACGATCGGGCGCCGCATCGCCTGCCATGCCGGCCACGCCGCGGCCATCGCTCCGAGAACGAGCGCAAGGCCCATGCCTCGCACGAGAACAGCCGTCTCCGGGAGCACGGCCATCGTCTGGCCCTCGCTGCCGAAGAGAAACCGGTTCCAGCCCAGGAACGCCAGGGCCGCCCCGACGCCGAGCGCACCGCCGCCGAGACCGAGCAGGGAGCCTTCGCCGACGACGAGAAAGCCGACGGCGCGCCCGGGATAGCCGAGCGTCTGAAGGACGGCATTCTCGCGGACCCGTCCGCGGACGATGAGCAGGACCGCGTTGGCGACGAGCCCGAAGACCGCCAGCGCCGCGCCCAGGCCGATCCAGCGGGTGAAGTCGATCATCGCGACCAGTTCCCGCGCCCCCTCGGCGAAGAAGGCCTTCTCGGGATGGGTCTGGGTGGGCTCCGGCTCGCTGCGGAATCGATCGTCGATCGCACGCGCGACGGCATCGAGGCGGCCGGAGTCGATGACGCGGACGTTGAACTGCGTGACCTCGCCCAGCCCGCGCCGCGTCGCCTTCTGCAGAAACGGAAGGTGGACGTACGCAACCTGGTTGTCCTGCGGATTCGGGGAGCGGATCAGCCCCACGACGCGGACGCGGACCCCGGCGGCGTCGAAGGCATCCCCGGCCTTCAGGCCCCGGCGGGCGGCGAAGTGCTCGCCGACCAGCGCCCCGTCGTCGGTTGACTCCCACGCCTCGTAGGACCCGGAGACCAGGGCGATGTCCGGCGCGAATCGGGGCAGGAGATCCGGCGGAACGCCCCGGAAGGTCACGATATCAAGGCTCGCGCCGCAGTTGTTCACCGCGATCAGGATGGGGATCACCTCCCGGACGCCGTCGATGCGGCGGAGTTCGTCGAGGTAGTAGATCGGCAGCCGGCTCGTCGCCGGGCAGAAGCGATTCTGGCGGTAGACGACCAGGGTCAGGTCGTTGGCGCCCAACCGCGTCGCTCGCGCCAGCGCCTGCTGGAGGGACTCGACGACGGCGAAGAGGAACATCCCCGCGCCGACACCGGCCAGCGTCAGGAAGGTGCGGACGCGGTGGCGCGACAGTTGTTTGCCCGCGAGGCCAAGAAGGCGGAGGGCCACGGACGGTGTCATCGTGCGCCCTCCAGCAGGCGTCCCTTTTCGAGGTGGAGAACGCGGTCCGCGACCGCGGCGGCGCGCGGATCGTGGGTCACCATGACGATGGTCCGCCGGTGGTCCCGGCTCAGCGCCCGGAGCAGCCCGAGCACCGAGTCGGCCGCGTCGCGATCGAGATCGCCGGTGGGCTCGTCCGCGACGAGCAGCGGCGGATTCGCCACGATGGCGCGCGCGATGGCGACCCGCTGCTCTTCGCCGCCGGACAGCTCGCGGGGGAAGTGATGCATGCGGTGCGCGAGGCCGACCAGGGCGAGAGCGGCCTCCACGCGCTCGCGCCGCTCCCTCCGGGGCATCGGATCGAGCAGCAGCGGAAGCTCCACGTTCTCGAACGCGGTCAGCACGGGCACGAGGTGGTACAGCTGGAAGATGTAGCCGACATGCCTGGCCCTCCAGGCGGCCAGGTGGCCGCGGGAGAGATCCTGGATCGGCTGCCCGTCGAACTCGATGACGCCCGACGTGGGCCGGTCGATTCCGGCCATCAGGTTGAGCAACGTGCTCTTGCCCGAGCCGGACGGCCCCATGAGGGCGAGGAACTCGCCCCGCGGAACGTCGAGGTGGAGCGATTCGATCGGCGTCACAAGGGTTTCACCCTTCCGGTACGACTTCCGAACGTCCCGGCACCGGATCAACGGCGTGTCGGTTGGGTTCATGGTTCGCCGTCCCCCCTCCGCTCCCGCACGCGACCGCCGGGCCGCAGGTCCGGCCGCGGATCGATCAGCGTCCGCTCGCCCTCCCGGAGCCCCTCCAGGACCGGGCGGTGCCCGTCGCGCCGTTCGCCGCCGACGCGCACATCCCTCGGCGACGCGGTATGGCGGACCGGATCGACGACCCATGCGACGGCGCGTTCGCCTTCGAGCCCGAGAAGCGCCGACTCGCGCACCCATGGCCGGTGCGTGGGCGCCGCGCCGCCGGGCCGGGAGTCAGTCCCGCCCGGGCCGAGGAACTCCGCCCTGCAGAGCATCTCCGGACGGAGACGCGGATCGGGCGCGTCGAGCGCCGCCTTGACCTGAAGCGTGTTCCGCTGGAAGTCCGCCTCCCCGGTGATGCGCGTGACGCGCGCCGTGAACGCGCGGTCGGGAAGGAGGGCGACCGTGATGCGGACCATCTGCCCGGTGACGACCCGTCCGGCCTCGGCCAGCGGGACATCGACCCTGGCCTGCAGGCGGGCGGGGTCGAAGAGCTGGACGATCGTGGCGCTTTCCGGGTCGTCCATCTCGGCCATCCGCTTCACGCCGGGGCTGGCGAACCGTCGAAGGACGACGCCGTCCGACGGCGCGTGGATCCGGGTCCGGGACAGCGTGAGGTTCGCCTCGTCCCGCATCGCGCGCGCCGCTTCGACCGCCGCGGCGCGCGCCGCGGACGCCGCACGAAGGGCCTCTAGCTGACCGCGGGCTTCCGCCGCGGCGGCCTCCGCGGCCTCCGCTGCGGCCGCCGCGGTGTCTCGTTCCCGGCGCGCCAGGTTGCGTTCGTCGGTCGAGGCATCCCCCGGCGCCAGGCCGTCCATGCGGCGCCACCGGTCGTCCGCCTCCGTGCGGCGCGCGATGGCGGCCGTTCGTTCGGCCTCCGCGCGACGGACGGCCGCCCCGGCGGCCGGCAGGGATGCGAGGTGGGCCGCGTAGTCGGCTTCGGCCTGCTGCAGCCCGGCGATCGCCCGTGCGGCCCCGAGCCGGGCATCGGAATCGTCGAGGGTGGCGAGAAGCTGGCCGGCGCGGACCGTTGCGCCCTCCAGGGCGAAGACCTCGTCGACGTATCCCGCCGTCTTGGCCGCGACGCGCACCGGATGCGGGTCGGGCTCGATCCATCCCGATGCCTGGAACAGCAACGTGGCGGCGACGTCCGGGGCGGCCGATGGGGCGGGGGAGCCGCCCGCTTCCGCGGGCAGCAGGAGCACCGGCGCGGTGTCCACCTCCGTTGCGGGACGGAGGGAGTCGCCGAACAACAGCGCCGCAAGGGCGATGAACGCGAGCACCATCGATGGGATGATCCAGGCGCCCGCCGGCAGACGGCGGGACCGGGCGGAGCGGTTATCGGGCCGGCGGAGCGACTCGAGGGACTCGGAGGTCATGGCGCTCGCCTCCCGTCCGGCGGGCGCGCGGTCCGCGCGCCGGGTGGATTCGCCGGACGCGACGTCCGCCCGACCCTGGCAACGATCAGAATTGGATTCATGGCTTTCGAGAGAGTGGACTTCGACAGAAGACTGCAACCTTCACGATGCCGCCGGAGCGGACACCGCGACCGTGTCGAAGGAAAGCCGGTCAGATCAGAAGAACGCGGAGGCGGAGATACAGAGGAGGCCCGGCGTCGGAGATCCCGCATGCGGGATCGAAAGGAAACTCATGGGCGATGCCGGAAGGGGCCGGAATGCAGGGGGGGGCCGCCGGGAGCATCGCGCCGTCGACCCCGACGGTCTGGGGCGCCAGCAGAAGGCCCGGTGCAACCGCGGAGAGATCGAGGTCGAAGCAGCAGTCCCCCGACCGGCGGGTGGGCTCGCGATCGGCCTCCCCGGAGGACGACGGGCAGGGACAGCGGCACGGAAGGGTCCCGCAACACGCCGTGGCAGACGTACAACACGCATCGTGCGCACCGGAGGCGCGGGCGCAGTGATGCAGGCGCGGCGGCAGGAACGCGAGCCACATCGCCATCGCGACCAGGGGCAACCTTGCGCGGATCAGCTCCGGCACTTTGGACCACGGATCACGCATTGCTACCGGGAATCAACCTCATGGGGTGGCCGTTGTCAACCCCATGTGTCGGGTCGCCGGCTCGTCCATTTCGGTGCAGGGCGAGGTCTTCACCCCATCGAACACACCCGCGGCGGGATATGGACCATCGGCAGGTCGAGGTCGGCGCAGAACAACGCGACGTTCTGCGTGCCGAGCATGCCTGCGGTGCCTGTCATCACGATTCGCATCGGCCCACACTTGTCGGGCGGCCCGCTCAAGAACGAGCTGGAGCGTGAATCGCCATGCTTTCGTCTTGAGTTCCGCACGGTCCCGGCGCACGCTCCGCCCGAACTTTGACAGTTTCGGAGGGTATCGTTATGAAACTGTCGGTCGTCCGATTGGTCGCGCTTGCCTTGACAGGAGTTGGTTTCGAAACCGAGGCGGCTCCGCCGCGGAACCCCGTCATCCCACAACTCGAGGTCACGCGCGGCATCTGCGTCGTGCTCGGCGACGCGCGCTGCGATCTCGCCTTGAAGCTGGCGCGCAAGACGGAGTTGCTGGTCTACATGCAACTGCCGGACGCTGCCGGAGCGGAGGGCGCGCGGCGGGCGGTGGACGAGGCGGGATTCTACGGGTCGCGCGTCTTCGTCGAGCGCGGCCCCCTGACGAAACTGCTTCTCGCCGACAACGTCGCCGACGCGCTCGTGGCGACGGGCGACGCGGGCGATATGCCGGAAGCCGAGGCGCTGCGAGTACTGCGACCGCAAGGCAAGGCGCTGCTCGGCACGAAGGAAGTGGTCAAACCGTTCCCGGCCGGCGTGGATGACTGGAGTCATCCGTATCACCGCGCGGACAACAACCCGGCTTCGGACGACAAGATCATCCGCGGGCCTTACCTGACGCAGTTCCTCGCCGACCCGCGGTACGCGCCGCTGCCGCAGGTGGCGGTGTCGTCGGCGGGGCGCGTGTTCAAGGCGTTCGGCCACATTGCGTTCAAAGAGCGCGAGGAGCCGTGGCTCGACACGCTCGCCGCGTTCGACGGCTACAACGGCACGCTGTTGTGGCGGCGGCCGATTCCGCAGGCGCTGATGGTCCATCGCAGCACGATCGTCGCCACGCCCACGACGCTGTACTTCGGCGACGACAAGTCCTGCAAGCTCTACGACGCGGTAACGGGCGAGCTGCGCGACGAGATCGCGGTCGTCGAGGAGCGGACGGGCGGCACGTTCTGGAAATGGATGGCGCTGGAGGACGGCGTGCTTTACGCGCTCGTCGGCGAGCCGGAGTTGCGCGACCCGGTCATCCGCGCCAGACGCGAGACGCACGGCTGGCCGTGGAACCCTCTCTCGCCGGGATTCAACAGTCCAGAAAACGCCTGGGGCTACGGACGCACGTTGTTCGCGATCGATCTGACGACCAAGAAGGTGTTGTGGCAACACCAGGAGGCCGAGCCGATGGACAGCCGCGCGCTCTGCATGAAGAACGGGCGGCTCTTCGCGTTCAGTTTTGGTTCATCGCTGACCTGCCTCGACGCGAAGACCGGCCGGCCGGTCTGGCGCAAAACGAAGGAGAACGCGACCGACCTGTTCGATGCGATCGGATCACCGCTGAAGCGACAAGACTGGCGCACCAACTGGCGCACGACGGCCTACATGCGGTGCAGCGACAAGGCGGTCTACTTCGCCGGCCCGCAGATCGGCAAGCTGCTCGCCATCTCCGCCGAGGACGGCCGTTACCTGTGGCACCATCCCTACGACAACTACCAGGTCATCCTGCAAGGCAACGCGCTTTACGGCATTCCCGGCTCCATTGACCAGGATCCGACCCGGAAGTTCGACGCGCTTACCGGCCAGGTGCTCGCCGAGATCCAGGTTGGCCGCCGCGCCTGCACACGGCCCACCGCATCGGGCGACGCGATCTTCTTCCGCGCCGGCGAAGGCTCCGCGCGGCTCGATCTCGCGAAGAACCAGCCGCAGATGGTTTCGCCGATGCGAGCGCAATGCCACGACGGCGTGACCATCGCCAATGGCCTGCTCTATTGGTGGCCCTCGACGTGCGACTGCAACCTGTCGCTGCTCGGCATCACCTGTCTTGGCCCCGCGGGCGACCACGAGTTCGGCAAGCAGGCCGTGGAATCCGAGCGGCTCGAACGGCACGGCGAATCTCAGCCGAGCCGCCTTTCCGAGGACTGGCCGACGTTCCGCGCCAACAACACGGGCACCGTCACGACCTCGGCGACCATGGCGGACCAATCCCGCGTTGCGTGGAAGAGCCAGCCGGAGACCGCAAGAACACCGACCGCGCCGACGATGGCCGGCGGCATGGTGTTTGTCGCCGGCGATGACGGCGTCGTGCGCGCGCTCGACGCGGCCGACGGCAAGCCGCTCTGGACCGCTTACACCGGCGGCGCGATCCGGTTCCCGCCGACGATCTGGGCAGGGCGCGCGTTCGTCGCTTCGGGCGACGGCTGGGTCTATTCGTTCGAGGCGAAGACGGGCCGGCTGCTGTGGCGATTCCGCGCCGCGCCGGCCGAGCGCAGGATTCCGATCTACGGCCAGTTGCTCTCCACGTGGCCGGCGGCGAGCGGTGTCATCGTCGACGACGGCGTCGCCTACGTCGCGGCGGGCCTGACCGATTACGACGGCACGCACGTGTTTGCGCTCGATGCCGCCACGGGCCGGATCAAGTGGCAGAACAGCACATCAGGCATTCTCGACCCCGACATGCGCGCGGGCGTGGCCGTGCAGGGACACATGCTCCTCCACGACGGCAAGCTCTACCTCGCCGGTGGAAACGCAGCCTCTCCCGGCGTCTATGACCTCGCCACGGGCCAATGCCTCAACGACTCCGCCCCGCTCCGTGCGACGGAGCGAAACCACATGGTCGGCGCGCGTGCCCCGCGTGGCTGGGAGTTGTACTTGGTCGGCAACAACGTGAAAGTAAGCGGCAAGCCGTTCTATGCCCACCCGCAATACCCCGTCTACGATGTCACAGTGCAGAGCAAGACCCTGGTCACCTCGACCGCCGACCGTGACCTGCTCTGGATCAACAACTCCAAGCTGGCGTGTTTGCCAAGAATCACCGAGTCGCGAAACGAGCGGTTGATGCAGGCGTGGGGCAAACAGGTCGTCCCCGGAGCGAAACCGTCGTGGGAACACGCCTGCAAGGACAGCCGTGCCTTCGCGCTCTGTCAGAACGCCGCGCTCATCGCCACCGCGACCGAACTGACCGCGCTCGATCTTCAGGACGGCCGCACGCTCTGGACGCAGACTCTCGCTGCGCCACCCGTGTCGTGGGGTCTCGCGGTCAACCGCGACGGTTGCGTCATTGCCACACTCGAAGGCGGCAGCGTCGTGTGTTTCGGACGGTGAAACTGGCGGTTGAACGGAATCCCCCAACGAATTCAGGGCGGCAATGAGTTGTCCCTGGTTGCTGAATTCCGGTTACCATGCGGATCGCCAAGAGCCGTTTCCTGAAGTTGACCGGCAGTCCGAACCGGGCGTTCGCATGTCGAATGCATGTGTGGCCGTCGCCCGTTCCGCGGCGTGGACCTTATAGGGAAGCGCTTCTCGTGCGGTACGGGCATCCGGTTTCGCCCTGCGGGCTCCGCGGCCGTGGGGGCGGCCTTGCGTAGAGCCGAGCGCTCGCCGCACTGGACGCGAGCCTTCGGCTTCGCGGCCGAAGCCTTCCCCGCCGCCGGGTCTCCGCCGCCTGCTCGCTTCTCTCCCTCCCCCGGCCCGTTTCGCCTTCTCGGGTCTTCTCCGGGGAGACTGACGCTACCGACCGAAACAAGACCCCAACCCCAGTCGGCCGTCACAACTGAGTTGACGCGGCCTCAGAGCAATCTCATCCCACTGCAGTACGCCCCGGACATCCCGCGCCAACGGCACGCGCACCTTCCGAGTGCCGTTGAGCGCGGTCGGGGCCCATTTCCTGGGACTCGCGATCAGCGAACCATGGCGAGCGGGAAGCCCGAGCCTCTCGCGGCCCCGTTCGATACTCGGGTCTTGAGGTCGCAGGGAACGCAGCGTAGCTTCGCGGCATGAATCGTTTCGGCGTTCGGATGGCGTGCCTGGCCGGCGTGCTGCTGGGTCTGGCCCCGGCCCGGGCGCCCGCGGCCAGCTTCGAAGTGGGAGCGGAGAAGGACTTCAACACCCGCGCCGCTGCGGTCCAACCCGGCGACGAAATCGTGTTCCAGGACGGGGTGTATGCCGACTGGAAACTGTCCATCCCGGCCAGGGGCACGGCCGGCCGGCCCATCGTCATCCGGCCGCGCACCCCGGGCGGGGTGCTCTTCCGGCGGGCCACGGAGATCACGCTGAGCGGCGACCACCTCGAACTGCGCGGATTGCACTTCGAACATTGCGGGGCGATGGCCGTGAACATCCAGGGCCAGCGGAATCGCGTGACCGACTGCCGCTTTCTCTGGTGCGGCAATCCGCGCTCGACCTTCAGCCACATCCTCGAAATCGGCGACAGCGCCCACGACAACCGCGTGGACCATTGCCATTTCGAAGGGAGCAAGTCGATGAGCGTGGGCCTGCGCATCAACCCGGACAAGGCCGGCCAGCGGAACCGCGTGGATCACAATGTGTTTCGCGACATCTTCCCGCTGTCCAGCAACGGCCAGGAATCGGTGCAACTGGGGCAGGGCAAGGCCGACGGCGATGCTTACACGGTGGTGGAATACAACCTCTTCGATAACGCCAGCGGCGATCAGGAATTCATCTCGAACAAGTCCTCCTACAACGTCCTGCGATATAACGTCGCCGTGAACACCCACGCGTCACTGACTTTGCGCGGCGGCGACCACTGCCGGGTCGAGGGCAATGTCCTGATCAAGAGCGGCCGGAACGGCATTCGCATCCACGGCGCCGACCATGTGGTGGTGAACAACCTGATCGTGGACTGCGCCCGGCCGGGAATCGTGATGACGCCGGGCGAACCGCGCTACGAGCAGGTGCTGCGGTGCCTGGTCGCCCACAACACCATCGTCAACTGCAAGCATGGCGCCTTGGCGGTGCAGGGCTCAGCCGGGAGCGACTTGCTGCCCACGGCCAACCGCATCCTGAACAATCTCCTGACCGGGCGCGAGGGCCTGCTCCTGGACCTGACCGGTGCGACGAATAACGAGGTGGCCGGAAATCTCTTCTGGCCCACCCAGAAGGCCACGGCGGGTTTCATGGGGTCTGGCGCCATCCGGGGAGATCCCCTGTTGGCGGGCGAGAACGCGGCCCTGCATCCTCAAGCCGGGAGCGCGGCCATCGACCGCGCGCTGTCGCTGGCCGACGTCAAGCTGGACCGGCGTGGCGCGCCCCGGCCGGCCGGCCCGGCTGCGGACATCGGCGCTGACGAAGCGGGTTCGGAGAAGTGTGAGGAGGTCGCCCTGCCGGCACCGCCGCCGGCCCGGGCGCCGTTCGACTTCGAAGCGGCCAAGGGCGGGCTTCTCTTCGCCATGGATGCCGAGGCACCCATGCGGGGTATGGTCGAAGGAAAGGCGGGGCGCACCCAAGCCACCCACGGGATGCTGGGGCTGCGCGACGCGGAAGCATGGCTGGCACAGGAACTGCCGTCGGATTTCGCAGCCGAGTGGGAGTACTCCCCCGCGGCGCTCACCGCCCGCGGGGCCGTGCGCTTCGCCGCCCCCGGCCGCCAGGGAGGATACACGCTGGGCTTCGGCGGCGCTGATGGCACCGCCCCCGATGGCGTGATCATGCTGGCCAAGGGCGGCGCCGTGGTGGCGGACGGCCATGACACCTTGCTCAGCCACGACAAGCATCCCAGCTTGCCGAACCCGAAGCTCTGGTACACCTGCCGGCTGCTCAAACGGGGCGGTTGCCTGCGCCTGGATTTCGGCCGCTCGCCCATTGTGATCTGGGACGACACCGGCCGCGTGGGCGGCCCGGCCTTGGGCGGCGGCGCGCTGGGTTTCACGCAAGCCGGCGACGGATCGTGGCGGAAGCTGCGGGTGTGGCGGTGCAAAGCGGCGACAGACAAGCCCGGAAGATGATGACCTCCCCGGAGCGCGCGCCGACGGGGCTCATCATGGGGATCCAGCCGGTGCGCTCCTCCGCCGGCCGCAGCAGGGGGGGGCAGTCGGGCGCGTGGTGGATGCTGAACGGGTCGGGGTCGGCGGGATTCACGAGGAAGCCGCCGACTTCGTAGAGGTTCACGGCGGGCCGGTCCACCGGGCGGCCCTGCAGCGTCGCCATCAGCCTCTTGCGCCGCGTCACGGCGCCGCCTTCACGCGGTAACGCCCGGTGATCCGGAACTCGAAGAGGCGGTCCTCCTCCTGCGCGCCGCGGCCGATGTTGTGGATGACGAGGGGACGGCCGGCGGCGTTCGTGCGGTCGCTGACGATCATGATGTGGGGGAGGTTCGGCGGCACGATGCAGGTGACGAGGTCGCCCGGCAGGTAGTCCGCGGGGCGGTCGGAGACCGGTTGTTCCCATCCCCGCCGCGCGAAGAACGTCTGCAGGTTGGGCACGCGCCGGTGGTCGATGTTGCGATCGGGTTTCCTGAGCCCCCAGTTCCGGGGGTACTGCGCGAAATCCCGCGTCATGTCCTCGTGCACGAGCTTCTGCAGATCGATGCCGCGGCCGGCGCGGAGCGCCCGGACGACGACATCGGAGCACACGCCGGAATCGGCCGGCACGTCCCCCCCGGGATAGGCGAGCGCACGGTAGGCCGGGTCGTAGCGGACCGTCACGCCGATCTGCGCGCGCGCGCAGAGGACGACGTTCGACGCGCCATCCGCTCCGGCGGAGCGGCAGGGGCGCGGGGAAACGAGCCCGGCGGAGGTCGCGACGGCCAGGATCGCCGTCGACGCGATGCGTAGCCGCGGCCGGGTCACGGGACCAGGGGCACGACGGAGCGCACCTTGAAGAAGCGCGTAGTCGACACGGGGTAGACGATGTCGCGCGTCATGGTGGCCGACGCGTCCGGCGCCAGTGCTGTCGCGGTCAACTGAGTCCAACCCGTGCCATTCGCCAGGGATTCCGCGCTCAGCAGGTGGTAGAGACGGGATGGACTGGCCGTCCACGTCAGGCGATTGGTCTGGACGCCGCAGGAGAGGGCGACGAGCGCGAGGGACGAGCCGTCCGCGAGCGGGTCGGTGTCGGCTCCGTACTCCTCGACGTCGTCGGGCCCGTCCCGGTCGAAATCGGCGCCGCCGCCCCCGAGCGTGGTCGTATTGCCGGCCCGGCGCCGCTCCCAGGCGTCGGGGATGCCGTCGGAGTCGGAGTCCGCGCCGGGGTCGAGGCGCTCCGTGCGCGCGCAGACCTGCCCGTTGGAGAGGCTGATCCAGCCGATGTTCGCGCCCCACGCGCTGCCCGACAGGTTGCCGGTGAGCAGGTCGATGCGCGGCTGTCCGTGCGTCTGTTCGAAGACGATCCAGCCCACGTTCGCACCCCACGCGCGACCGGAGAGGCGGCCGGCGCCGTCGTGGTTCACCCCCCAGTCGCCGGGCGCGGCGTTGCTGTACTGCCAGCCGTTGACCGGCCCGTTGCCGAGCACGATCCACCCGCAGTTGGCGCTCCACAGGCAGCCGGTGCAATACGACTGGCCCAATACGGCGCCGCGCGTGCCATCGCCGCGCAGGTCGATCCAGCCGACGTTGCCGCCGTACGCGTGGCGGCGGGTCGCGTCGATCGTGGACTCCGCCCGCGCCGCCGGCGCCAGCAGCGCCGTGGCGAGGATCCACAGAAAGAGACGGTTCATCGCGCGGCCGCTCCCTAGTAGGTGATGTTGTCCCACGCGTTCGTCGCGTTCACACCGGCCCCGCCGGTGTTGCCGGTAACGGCCCCGCTGACGGCCGCCTGGACCACGGTGCCCACGCGGTTGAGTGCGACGATGTCCCAGTTGACCGCGTTGCCGCTGGCGCTGTTGCGGACAATCAGGTTGCCCTGGCCGTCGACGTCGTACCCGCGGTCGTTGGCGGTGGCGTTGTTGCCCTCGATCCGGTTGCCGTTGCCGGTGACGTGGAAGCCCGCGCCGTCCCCGTCGCGGCCGTTCTGGTCGCTCTGGTTCCCGGTGACGAGGCAGCCCGACAGCACCACGATGCCGTTGCTCATGTTCTTCTGGGCCATGCACTGGCTGACGACCGACCCCGGGCCCGCCTCGATGCCGTCGGCGTTGTTGTGGTAGGCGGCGCAGCCGCGCAGCGTCGCGCCGTAGGAGCGGATGCCCGGACCGCGGTTGGCGTTGGCGGCACACCCGCTGACCGTGTTGCCCTCGCCCGCCAGGATGCCGCCCGCGCCGTTCAGCTGCGCCGAGCACTCGGTGATCGACGACCCCATCCCGGCGATGATGCCGAGGTCGCCGTTGTGGCTGGCGATGCAGCGGCTGACGACGCTGCCGGACGAGGCCGTGATCCCGATGGTGTTCGAGACGGCGTGGATGTGCTCGACGTCCGCCTTGCCGCCGCCGAGGTACAGGCCGCATTGCGAATCGCCGCGCCAGTTGGCGACCGTGCCGTTCAGGACGCGGATGTTCGTATAGAGGTCGTCGAAGTACACGCCGTGGCCGCTCGACGCGCCGGGCCCGGTCAGCGTGTGGCCGCCGAGGTCGAGGGTCACGTTGTCGGCGTACACGTCGATGCCGTTGGTGGCGGTTCGAGAGCAGCGCAGCGCGCCGGTCACGCGGGCCGAGCAGGGCCAGTCGATGCGCGCGGGCAACTCCCCGATCAACAGGTTCAGACGGTGCCCCTGGGTGATGCTGTAGTTCTGGCCGTTGCCGACCACGACGTTGTCCTCCACCATCGCGCCCGCCCCCAGCACTTCGAGGCCGATGCCCGCGTTGCCTGCGATCCTGCAGTTCCGCACGATGCAATTCGTGCCCTCGCGCACGCGGATGCCGGCGGCGCCGTTCGCGCGCGCCTCGCAATCGCGGACCGTGCAGCCGGGTCCGACGTAGATGCCGAACGACGCGTTGCTGCAGGCGAGGATGCCCTCGAAGAGCCCGCCGATCACGTTGCGCGCGTCGAGGCCCGTGCTGCCGCCCTGGACGGTGCCGTTGCGGACGACGATGTTGCGCTGTTCGTTCGGGACGTCGATCGCCTCGGCGGCGGCGGGCAGGATCGTGAACCCCATGAGGTCAAGGGTCACGTTGTCCGCGGTGATCGTGAGCGTGGCGGTCAGGTTGGTCGTCAGGTAGTACGATCCCGGTTCCGTGATGGTCGTGCCCGGCAGAACCGGCCGGCGCGGCTCGACCTGGTCCAGCGATTTCATGGTCGGGCCGGGGGCGCCCGGCGGTGTGAGCGAGCCCTGTCCGTGGACCTGGGGAAGCCAGCCCAGCAGAAGGGCGGCGAGGGACACCTTGCGTGCGAGCGAACGGTTCATCGCGGTTCTCCCTTGTTTCGCGACCGGGACGAGCAGACGTGGCGACCGCCCTCCGGGGCCAACGCTAGACGCGCGCCGGGACCGTTGTCAACCTGATAGGAGTTCGCTTTTCGGGCGGTACGGGCACTCTGCTTCGCCCCGCGGGCTTCGCAGGGCAGGCGCGCCCGTCGGGACCGGCCGGAAGCAGCGTTCTCATGGCGGGGAAGCTGCCGGAGCAATCAAGGGAAGGCAAGAACGCGACTCGAAGGAGAGACAAGCCGGCCCCGCGCGGGGGTTCAGCCGTTCGCGCAGGCCATCCTCCTGCGCCAAGGCTTCGGAGGGCACGCGGACCTGTTCGGCGTCGTAGTCCGGGGCACTGTCCCTATGTCCCCGTTGCTGGTGGGTCAGGCCTTCCTGCCTGACCGGTATGCCGCTGTGCTGTGGATCGACCGGGTCAGCCAGCAATGGCTGACCTGCTGGGGCTACCAGACCTGCCGTGGCGCCCGGCTTTCCAACCCTTGGACAATTGCGGCGCAACCACTTCCAAGGGTTGGAAACGTCGGGCACTGCTTCTGTGTCCCCGCTGCTCCGTGCCCCCGCTGCTCCCGCTCCTCCCGGCCTGTTTCGCCGTCTCCGGTCTTCCGTCCTTTCCATCGCCCCAACGCGGGCTGATCGGCACGGGGTAGCGCTCGTCGAGTTTCGTGGTCTACGGTCTTTCCGCCCGCTTCCGGCGCTTCCGGATGCGCCGGTTGATCCAGTAGGCCCCGAAGGACGAGAACCCCATTCCAAGCATGAGGCGGCGGACCCAGCCGATGGATGGGGGGATTCTCATCAGCCAGGAAATGATCTCCGGGGCCCATCGCGACCCCGGCGCGCGCGGGAGGGGAAACGGGTAGGCCGGAACGGACAGGCCGATCAAGCGGCGGGCGCGGATGCGCAAGGACGCGCCTTCCTTCTTCTCGGACATCATCTCGTGCTGGCCCCGCTCGACTTCGGCCGGGGGGATGGCCTGCAGGGTCACCGCCCCGGCCGCGGCCGCGTGGTTCAGCGCCGCTTCGCCGGCGGGCGTGCGGACCAGGACGGAAGACCAGCCGTCGGGGTCCTCGTACTTCCATTCGCCCCGCTCGTTGCGGATCCACGGATCGCCCACGGAAACGTCCGCGAACTCGGAGGCCGCGTCGAGGCACATCAGGCAGCGGCCCAGCGGTGCCGCCCGCGCAAGGACGTTGAAGACCTGGGCTGGCCCGTAGGGCGCGCGCCAGCGGGTTCCGTCCGAGAAGGTCATCTCCAGCGTGTTGTGCGGCCAGCCTCGCTCGCCGCTCTGACGGTAGCGGGTGTGCTGGAGCCGGGCTCCGGGCGGCGCCACCAGGCGCGCGGACTCCCGCGTGCCCAGCGCCGGCAGGCTGTAATGGCAGAGCAGGCCGATGACGAGCGGGATTCGTTCGCGCCAGCGCGGGTCCAGGCGCTGGAGGTGGCGGAGCGCGTGAATCTGGCAGGGGAGCCCGACGACGGCGAAAGGTCCCGGCTCATCGCGGATCTCGAACAGCGCCGCGAAGCTGGGTGTCGTCGTGTAGCGCGATTGCGCAGCTTCGCGGATCTGCGCCGGGGTGCGCGCGATGATACCCTTGCCGAGGCTGGGGTCCGCGGGGTCCTCCACGGCCACCAGCGCCCCGCGGATCATGCCCGATTTCAGCAGGTGGAGGAGCAGCCCGGTGACCAGCCCGCCGCTGGATCCCAGGCGGCGGACCTCCGGCTCGGCCGCGCACCCGATGTGCGCGGCCCGCACGGGGCCCATCAGCGAGCCGAATGAGTAGCCCGCGGGTCCGTACAGGGATTCGCCCAGCGCCGGGTAATCCACGGTGTGCCCCGAACAACAGCGTACGCAGATGTTGCAGTGAATGCAGTCGGCGACGACGCGGGGATACCCGTCCGGGTCCGTCGCAAACGTCCCGGCCGGACAAACGCCCACGCAGGACCCGCACCGGTGGCAGAGCCCGTCCCGGACGATCGAGAGGATTCCGTCCGCGTCCCGGTACCGGTCGTTCTTGAGATGAACAGTCGAGGCTCGCGTCATGGCAAGTCGCCGCAGGACACAGCGAGTAGCCATAACCCGTGAACCGATTCAAGGTCGCTGTCGTTACCCGGCAATCCAGCCCCGCCTTTGACGCGGCGCGGGCACTGTTTCTGTGTCCCCGCTGCTCCCGCTCACTTCGCCACCGCAGCCGGCACGCGGTTGGTGTGGGAGCCCGTCACCGCGCCCGACGCGGCCCATTCGACACCCCGGAGCAACAGGGTTTGAAAGCCGGGGTTGTTCATGCTTTCCGCATTGTGCCCCAGCAGCAGCGTGAACCCGCGCCCCTTGCCGAAGGACGTTGCGAAGGCAACCGGCTGGCCATCGGCAACAGCCAGGACCGTTGCCCCGGGATGAACCCCCGGCTTGATCCAGAGTTCGTCCTTCGTGGTGAACGGCTGCAGGCCGCGTGTGACCGGATGCTCGCCCGAAGCTGTGACCGTGAAGGTGTGCATCGGGCCGTGGCTCGTCTGGCCGCTCTTCCAGAAGGCCATTCCCAGCTGCTGGTACTCGGGCCAGTCGTAGAAGGACGAGCTGCCCGCGTGAACGGCCACGACCCCCTTGCCCTCGCGAGCGAACTTCAGAAAGGCGTCCCGCGTTTCCGCCGGCCAGTGGGTGGCGGAGTCCGGCTTTCCGAACGAGTTCCAGTTGCTCAGGATCGCGTCGAACTTCGCCAGAGACGCGTCGGTGCACTGGTCCGGGCGCTCGGTGACTTCGGCGGCGATGCCCGCCGCGCCGAGGATCTTCACGAGCGCCGGTGTCGTCGTCTTCCAGTCGTGGTTGTTCTGGCCGCTGAAGATCAGCACGCGCGGCGGCGGCGCAGCCTGCGCCGCCACCGCCGCCATCAGGACCAGACCGGCCGCGCGCAGCGCCTTCAAGTTCTCCAAGCCTTGTTGAGGAATTGGACGGACGCCTTGACGTTGTCCGGACCCGCGACTTCCAGCGTGGTCGGGCCGTCGAACCCGGCTTTCTTCAGTGCCTTGATCACGCCCTTCAGGTCCACAACGCCGGTCCCGAGCGGAATGACGGCCATGCCGCAACCGAACATCGTGCCGCGCTTGGATTCCATCTCCTTCGGCATGTCCTTCCAGTGAACATGCTTGATCCGCTTGCCGAACTTCTTCACGAACTCGACCGGATCGCCGCCGCCCAGCCAACTGTTGCCCGTGTCGAGGTTGACGCCCACGGTCTTCTCGTGGCCCAGCGCGTCGAGGATCCTCGTCATGCCGGCCACGCTGTCGGTGAGCACTCCATGCGGTTCGAGGAGCAGGTCCACGCCCAGCCGCTCAGCCCAGAGCACCGGCTCATTGAGCTTCTCGCGGATGCTGAAGAGCTGCTCGTCGGCCGTGAGCTTGTGTCCGAACTCCGTCTTCGGGTCACCCTCGGTGGTGATGACCTGCCTGACTCCCAGGAAATGCGCCAGCTTGATGGCTTTGATGATCTCCATCGTCCCGTAGCGGGCCGGGCTGGCGGGGTCGAGCAGATTGGCGTGCGCGCAGACGCTGGTCAGGGTGATGTCGAACTCCTTGACCATGTCGAGAATGGTCGTCGGGTGGGAGTCCAGGCTGAACGAAGCCGTGAACCCATACTCCACGCCGAGCATTCCGCCGTTGTGATTGTCCGTCAGGTCGGCGTAGTCAATCCCGAGTTCGCGAATGCACTTGAACTGCTGCCGCATGGTCGAAAAAGGCTGCATGAGGGCGAAACAACCGATCTGCATCTTGAACCTCCTTACTGAACAGAAATCGCTTCCGGGCCGGTACGGGCGCCCGGCCTCGCCCTGCGGGTTTCGCAGGGTAGGCACGCCCGTCGGGACCGGCCAGAAGCGACGTCGTCATGATGGAGAGGCTGCCCGAGGGCCTGCGCAAAAACAAGAACGAAGGCGACGCTGCGGCTCGCAACTGACGGCCGGCGGGGGCGCCGGCCCATGAGCGATGGATGCGCTTCCTCCGCGGCGTGCGCCGCGCCGCGCGTGCGGTGGCACGCCCGGCTCCGGGCGCCCTGGACGGGCGCCATCTGAGAACGTGCCGGCCTGCGGCCTTGCGTAGAGCCGAGTGCGCGCCGGACTGGACGCGAGCCCTCGGCTTCGCGGCCGAAGCCTTCCCCGCCGCCTGGTCTCCGCCGTCTGCTCGCTTCTCTCCCCCTCCCGGCCCGTTTCGCCCCCTTGTACAGGTAAGAAGCGGTGGCGTGCAGGCGTCGTGACCGGGTTGGATTCCGCGCAGGCAGGGTTTGCCGTCAAGCGATCCGCACGAGTATCGGCTCGGCGGTCGATTCGCACGAGATTCCAGGACAGACTTCGGATCACCGAAGTCCGGGAAGGCCGTGGCTCTTGGGTTCCATCTCACTCCTGGGCTCCGAGTCGTTTCTACTTATGCTGCTTATGCCATTCTGCCAATGCGTCGGCAAAGGCCTTGCCGATGCGGCCCAGGATCTTGGCGGAGCCAAGTTAGTTGTTCATGGGGGTGGGGGGTTCGTAACATGGAGTGGTCTTCGCTCACTTCGTCTGCCGCCCGATGGCATTGCGGAATAGTTCGAGTTCTTGCTTCTCGTAGGGTGAGTGGTCCCCGTGAAACAAGTCATGCTGCCATTTCGCGGGTGCCGGCTTGCCGGGTCGTGCTCCCCAGGGGAGGTGCGTCTGGGTGCGGCCGTTGACCAATCCCCAGTGCATGCAACCGACGTTCTCGGCGGTGAAGAGCGGCAGGCAGGCCTCCGGGGTGGAGCCCAGATGCCGGCAAAGCCATTCGGTGTTGATGACCGGGCGGCCGTGTTTCTGCAGCGCAGTGATGGCGGCTCGCAGTCTGTCGGCATTGCCGTAGTTGTGGAAGGTGAGGATGTCGGAGTGGCGCAGGACGAGTTCGTTCAATCGTTCGTTGCCATTCCAAGTGCCCAGTGTGAGCGGCTGGGCGGGGTTGACGGCGCGTGCCCACTCGAAGACCTTTTCCGCCAGCGGCAGGGAAGCATCGCCGAGGCCGCCGTTGGTCGGCTCGTTGTAGAGGTCCCAAACCCAGACGCGGCGGTCATCGCGGTAGGTGGTGAGGATGTCGCGGACGTATTTCTCGAGGCGCGGCCAGGTTTCCGGGTTGCGCACCATGTCGTGGCCGGGCGAGGGCGTCCAGCCGTTGGCATAGAATCCCGCGAGGACTTCGGGCTGCTTTCCGTAGTGCGGGTTCTTCAACGCCTCGTCGCTGCCGAACGCGCAGTCATCGAAAAGCGCGAACATCACCCGGAGACCGCGGCGGTCGCAGACCGCGAGAAACTCGTCGAGCCGCTTCTTGAAGGCGGCGGGATCATGCTCCCACACGACGAACGGCAATACGACGCGCAGGCAGTTGAAGCCGATGTCCTCGGCCAGCGCGAGCTCCCTGTCCACTTTCGCCGCATCGAAATTGTAGGGCATCCACATCTCGGTGTAGCTGATGGCGTGGGCGGGGACGTAGTTGAATCCGCAGGGCCAGGTCTGCTTTGCGTACCACTCGTTGGCCTTTTCGGCGGACCAGCGGTTCCGAGCGGTCGTGCCCGGTTCCTCATCGCCGCTTTCGGGAATCCAGACCGTCATCGGTCCCTTCTCCCGGTTCGCCCAGGCGAAGTAAGGGATAGCGGTCAGCTTGACGGGATTCCTCTTCTCATCGAGGCCTTCGGCGCGGATCACGGTGACGCCACCGAGCAGCTTGGCATCGTGTTCGGTGGTTGTTTCGGCGGATCGTGGAAGGCTGAGCTTGAAGAGGTCGATGTCCTTGTTATCGACTCCTTCGAGGCAGTAAACGACCGGCCCGCGCATCAGGGCCGCCTTGCCCTTGTTCGCCTCGACCTTCTCATGGGCGTGGACGCGGCGGACCGGCATCGGCAGATCGAGCGTCACTTTGTCGCCGGCTTCCCAGGAACGCTCGAGGTGGACGTATCCATCCTGCCCGGGCTTTGCCTCCACCGGTTTTCCGTTGATCTTCAGGGAAACAGGGGCCGCTTCCGTGGAGGCAAATCGATAGAGATCGCTGGGCACCGGTTTCCCGAGCGCCCAGCCGGGAATCCGCACGCAGAGGTCAAACTCGGACGGCTTGTCCAGCCCGATCGTCAACCGGATCCCGCCATCCCACGGGTAGCCCGTCTCCTGACAGATTTTCACCGCCCGGCCGTCGTCGATGGCGATGCTGGCCACGCCCGCTGCGTAGAGGTTGACGAAGATCCTCCCGCTCTTCCGGGCATAGACCAGGCCGCCGACCTGCGGGGTGAAGCGGGCGTGCGAGGTCGGGCAGCAGGCCAGGCCGATCCAGTCGGAACGCTCCGCTCCCTTCCGTGATTCCAGCGGGTTCTGATAGAAGAAGCCTTTGCCGGAAAGCGCGAGGCCGGCTATCGCCGAGTTGTAGAGCGTGAGCTCCATGACATCGGCGTACTTGGCGTCGCCCTCCATCAGGTTCATGCGATGCTGCCACAGCACATGGGCCATGCAGGCGCAGGACTCGCAGTAGGTGTTGTTCGGCAGCAGGTAGGGGTCGCCGAAGCCTTCATCGCCGTATTGGGCGGTGCCGAGGCCGCCGGTGAGGTACATCTTGCGCCGCACCACGTCGTCCCACAGGGTGCGGACGGCCTTGGCGTAGTCCGGCGCCTCGCTGAAGCGGGCGAGGTCCGTCATGGCGGCATACATGTAGCCGGCGCGCACGGCGTGGCCCACGGCCTCGGTCTGTTCCAGAACCGGCTTGTGGTCCTGCATCCGGCCGTTGCGCATGCTCCATTTCTTCCGGCGCCATTCCTGGATCGTCTCGCCGGGCAGGCGCGGCGGGTCGCCGCGGGGGATCACCTCGGTAAACGGCTTGCGCTCGGCGCCGTGGACGTGGCCGCGTTCTTCGAGGAAGAACCGGCAGAGGTCGAGGTAGCGCTTCTCGCCCGTGGCGCGGTAGAGCTTCACCAGCGCCAGCTCGACTTCCTGGTGGCCGTCGACGTCGTAGCGCTTGCCGTGACCGAACGTGCGATCGATGTGGTCGGCGAAGCGCGTCGCCGCCTCCAGGGCCTTGGTTTCGCCGGTGAGCTGGTGATGCGCCACGGCAAACTCGAAGAAGTGGCCGGCGTTGTACATCTCATGGTTAAGCCGCAGGTTGGCCCACTTGTTTGCCGGCTCCTTGGCGGTGAAGTAACTGACCAGATACCCATCCGCCTCCTGCGCGGCGACGATGCGGTCGAGAATGCCCTCGACGCGGCTCCGCAGGGCCGGGTCGTCGAAGTGGCCGAGCGTGTAGCACGCGCCTTCGAGCGCCTTGTGAACGTCGGAGTCAAAGGCGCTGTGACCCACGATTTCACCGTCCTTGGCGGCGTTGGGATTCTCGGATCCGGGGCCGTGGTTTCCGGCGTTTCCCTCCAGCGCCTGGCCGGCTTGGTTGGGGTCTGTCCCGCTCCTTTTCGCGGCTCCGACTCTCAAGGCCCCGGCGGCGACGTCGAAGTTGGCGATATGTTTGCGTTCCTCGAGTCTGTCGAGCACGTGCGGGATGGTGGCCTTGTGATGGATGTCGAGGCGCGATCCCCAGAAGCCTCCGCGCAGGTTCACATCCTGCCAGCCGACTTCTTCGAGGCCGCGCAGCGG
>Ga0194125_10002099_pt1 | contig 33347 bp, 41 predicted proteins | sample TA2KigC250mmetaG_FD_148626 | JGI IMG/M metagenome (GOLD analysis project Ga0194125, IMG submission 148626) | Freshwater microbial communities from Lake Tanganyika, Tanzania - TA2015034 Kigoma Deep Cast 250m | ecosystem: Environmental > Aquatic > Freshwater > Lake | place: Tanzania: Lake...
CTCCATAATCGGATTATGGGCTTATATAATTATACATAACCAGATTATACCCCGAATACCAGAGGATTGTGCCGCGGTGAGCTACCACCGATTGAGAAATCGGGTGGCTTCCTGTTTCAACCACTAGGCTTGCCGAGATGTGTGGGATACTGTTGAAGTACCCCATCATCTCGGTAGCGGCCTTCGTGTCCACAGGCGTCAGTTCCCTGCGCTCCGCAGGTATTTTCTTCCAGTTGTTTATGGCTGAGTTGAGGTCCCTGTCTATCCGGAGACCGCAATTTTGGCATTCGTAGGTACGCTCCTCCAGAGAGACCTCCTTCTCGGCCCCGCAATTGCTGCAGGTCCTGGTGGTGGCGACGAACCTACCGACCACGACCAGAGTATGCGACCTCTTTCTCAAGTCGCTCATTATCCCTCCGATCGCGGAGGCGGCTATTCGCCTGCCCCACATCATCTGCCATCCCCTGATGTTGTCGTCCTAGATGGCCACAGAGTCATAAGTCGAGACGATACGAGAAACGATCTTGTGCCGGATGTCAGCCCGGCTGTTGGCTATCCGACGATACTCCCTGTTCAGTTTCAGGTTTGTCTTTAACCAGTTCCTCCCGTGAAGTCTCCTCCTCGACAGTTTCCGATGGAGCTGTCTGACCTTCCTTGTGATCGGAATGCCCGCATTTATGACCAGACCGTTTGAGAGGGTCAGCTGGTTTTTTACGCCGGCATCAAGCCCGATTGCCCTCTCCGGAAACGTCCCTTCGACCTTGGCTGGTACGTAGTCACGTGGATGTAGTAGTCTCCGTCCCTCTGCTCCAGGGTCGCGCTGGCCAGCTCGGCCCCTTCGGGGATCTGTCTGACGCCCCTGACTTTTAGAGGCTGCTTGACGTTCTGGACTCCAACCCTGTCTCCGTAGAGCCTGTAGGTGATACCGTACTGCTTCGGCGGGATGGAAGAGAGCCTACTTTTAAACCTGAGTGCTCCTACCCTGTACCCATTCTTCTTGAGGGTGGAGAGACCTTTGATGTTGTCCTTTGTCCTATCGATTATCTCCTGCCGCATCTGAGAGGAGAGATGGTTCAGGTCTTTGGATTCAAAGAGCCCCTCCCTGTTCCTGACCAGTACCCTCGTGATCTTATAGGGAAATACGGCAGAAGACCACCGAATTTATTCGGTGGATGAATGCCGAAAGGTATAATTAGGGGGATCAATGAAGAACCCTACCCTTGCGGGTGCGGTATTCTCGCAGCTTTTAATAAAAGGTTGTTGTCACATTCATCCACGGGTTCGAACCCGTGGCTTTCTACAAGATATTCTGTAAAAATTAGTGGAGGATCCTGAACTCATCGAAGTCGTTCTGTGGATCCTCCCATTTGAGACGCAGGTTGTCCACGGATGATCCAGGGGGTCCTATCCTAAGCTCCTCAACCAGCCTCAGCAGGTTGTGCCTTTCACCCTCGGCCACTACCTCGACGTTCCCGTTGCTCTTGTTCTGGACGTACCCGCCCAGCTTCAGTTTCTTTGCCAGGCGGAGTGTGAAGTAGCGAAAGCCGACGCCCTGGACCATCCCGTACACCGTTATTCTGATTCTCGCAGGCAAATGTTTTCCCCAACGCATAATTTTATACAATCTGTAGTATAAAAAACTGTTTAATTGTAAAACTGTTTATTTGCCAATGGCAACTGCTGCGGTACGATTGTTGACGCCCTGATCGCCCACGAGGCGGGTGAAATTGCGGGCGCACTGCTGGACGGAACACCCCTTCTCGTTGATGCCGCTCCCACCGCTACATTTAAGATAGAAAACCAGAGAGATCGGATAGGTGCTTCTGCGGCTATGGAGAGTTCGGGCAAGTTGATCGAGACCGGCGAGGAGGTACTTCTTTACCTCAATGAGAGGAAGAGCTGGCTGGTGAGGGTTGAGGCGGGTAAGAAGTTCCATAGCCACAAGGGGATAGTCGATTTGGACGGTGTGGTGGGAAGGACATACGGGTCGGAGGTCAGGACCACGCTGGGTGCAACGCTGAAGGTGCTACCGGCGGACTACCTGGACCACCTCGAGAGGATCGCCAGGAGGACGCAGGTCATATACCCGAAGGACATGGCCTACATCACCTTGATGGCGAACGTGAGGTCCGGCTCCAGGGTGGTGGAGTGCGGGACCGGGAGCGGCGCTCTGACGAGCTACTTGGCAAGCCACGTCAGGCCCGGAGGCAAGGTGTTCACGTACGAGGTGAGGGAGGAGTTCCAAGAGAACGCGAGGAAGAACATAGAGAGGCTCGGCCTCGAAGACTCCGTGGAGTTCAGGCTGAAGGACATCACCGAGGGCATAGACGAGAGGGACGTGGACGCCGTGGTGCTCGACATGGCCACGCCCTGGCTCGTCGTCGGAATCGCCTACAGGGCGCTGAGGACCGGCGGGAGGATCGTGAGCTTCAGCCCCACGATCAACCAGGTGGAGAGGACGGTGGAGGAGATGCGCAAGACCGGGTTCGTGGGCGTAAAGACCGTAGAGCTAATAATGCGCACCTACAAAGTGAAGGTTAATGAGACGAGACCGGATATGGTGATGGTAGGTCATACTGGCTACATAGTCTCTGGGAGGAGATGCTAACATGGAGAGGGTTCTGAAGGCTCTGAAGAAGGTGGAGGAGGAGGCGGACGCGATAGAGGCGGATAGCAAGGATAAGGCCGACGCACTCGTCGCGAGGGCAGAGGAGGATGCCAAGAGGCTGGAGGTCGAGCTGGAGGCCAAGGCGAAGGCAGCGGGCGAGCGGCTAGTGGCTGAGAAGATGAATTCGGCGAAGAGGGAGTCCGAGAGGATAAGGGCGGAGACGGAGAAGACCGCCGCTGAGATGGACAAGAAGGTAAAGAAGAACATTGAGAAGGCCGTAGACGAGGTTGTTAACGCCGTAGTTCGGTGCATGAGAGTCTCGAGCTGACGGGAGGGATCGAGCTGAAGAGAAAGATCTTGAAGTTGATCAAACCAAGGTTGAAAGCGATCAAACCAAGGTTTAAGTTGACCGAACTGAGTTCCGCAGTAGTGAAGGCCTCTGCAAGGAAGGGACAGCTCCTATCAGACCAACAGCTTAGTGATCTCGCGGCTTCGAAGGATTTGAATGACTTCCTCAACAGGGCGAAGGAGCGCTACCCGATCCTAGCCTCCAGTGTAACGCCCTCATTGAGGGAGGTGGAGGATCTAATGTTGAAAGCATTCAGCAGCGAGGTGGACGAGTTTATAAAGGTGTGCCCAGATGCTTCACAGATCCTCCAGCTGATAAAGCGGGAGGTCGAGGAGGGAGAGGCGGTGGATCTCCTGAAGCGGTACTTTGGGATTTTGGGTGCAGAGGACAAGGAGGGGCAACCCAAGAAGGAGGGCGTGGAGAATGTTATCAAGCAGCTCTCAACAAAGGGCTTTAATTTGGAAGTGAAAGAGGCCAGCCATATATTCGAAAAGTATAAGGTCCCTGGTATGATTGACGCAGTATTTGCAAGGTGCAGGATACTCAAGATGCTCAATGCCGCAAAAGACCTTGGCGGTGGTTCGGCTAGGCAGCTCAGAGAGTACCTGAAGCTAAAGGTCGACGTTTTCAATGTCGTCACGGTGCTGAGGGGCATCAGGAACGGGATCGATAGGAAGGCGCTAGAGGAGGTCCTAATTCTCCATGGCGGGAGCCTGAGTAAGGAGAACCTTAGAGAGGCCCTCAAGCAGGCGGATGTGCAGAAGGCGCTGACCTACTTGAAGGGCGTAGGCCTTCCCAAGGTTGAGGGCGCGAGGGCGATGGAGAGGGCGTACGAGGAAAAGGTTTCCAATCTCCTGACGCGCACGTACTACAACGGATATGCAGGCATGGGGGCCATCGTAGGGTACTTGGAACTCAGGTTGAGGGAGGTGAGGGACCTCATAAGGATAGCAAATGCCATTAGCAGGGGCATGGATCCGAGGAGGATCGCCCAAGATTTCATTTTTTAAGGATTGGCACGCCTAAGGATAGCTTGAATGGAGCGAACCTTACTCCACTGTCCTCGTAGAACTTGCTGAACCATTCATAGAAGTGGAGCCTCAGGTCTTGGGCCATAACCAGAATCCCTTCCAGCCCAACCACAAAGATACTCCCCACGGCAATCATCAACCCTGAGAATATGAAACCGAACTGCCCGCCTGATGCTAACCCCCCGAGTACGTAAAATACGTTGCACAGTTGGACGTGTGCCATGACCATGGCAAAGATTCGCAGGTATGAGACCGTGTTAGATACGAAGCGGATTAGACTATCGAAGACCTCGAATCCCACCTCGCCAAGGACCGACATGCCCTCCCTCCTGCCGTGCTTTGCCATGGTGTAAACGGGCTTGCCTATCAGAATGACTATTATTGGTGCAAACATGTAGAAGATGGGGCCGGCGAACCATACGTTGAGGTTGAGACCATAGTGGAAGATGAGGTACATGAAGATCAGATACATGATCAGCTTTGGCAGGTTGACGAAGAGGGCATCCTCTTTTTTCTTTTGGATCAGGTTGTTCCCAATGTTTATTATCATCCCCAGTGATATCTGGGTCACTCCGATGTAGAGGGCGAATTTGAAGATCGACATTAGATCCTCTGCCGGAGAGAAGATCGTTTGGTACCCTATATGGCGACCGAACGCCTCGCCGTACAGTAGCCCTCCCACTGCAGCGCCAAACACGCCGCACACGACCAAAAACACGCCGATCTTTGAAAGCGATTTGGTGTACTTGTATAGTATTAGTCCGATCGCCGCGAGCATAATGCCGTGACCGACATCGCCGAACATCAGCCCGAAGAAGAGGGGGAATGTTAAGGCAAGGATGGGGGTCGGATTTATTTCGTTGTAGGAAGGCATGCCGTAGAGGTTCGTTATGGACTCGAACAGTTTTATGAACCTGGGGTAGCGGTACGTTACCGGGACCTTTGGCGAGGACCTTTCTTCCTTGAGGAAGGAGATAATACGCCCGTTCAATTTGCCAGTCAGATCCCCCACCAGGGGGTTTGCAATTTTGGTTGGGATGTAACCCTCCAGAACGGCCCAATTTTTCTCCAAGGAGGACTTCTCTTTTATGGAGAGGACAGAGTAGGCGTCGGAGAGCATCGAGTTAAGGTAAAGGAACCTCGGTCGCAGGCTCTGGATGGAGCGCTTCCTCTCGGCAATTACATTAGCCGACTTCATTAACGACTCTTCATAGGATCGCAGGAAGTCAGGAAGGGCAGCGTAATCTTGAGGCATCCCCTCTAGTGGCTCAAACAGGGTGTAGCCGATCCCCTCCGCTGTCCGGACGACATTCTCCCTGTCCTCTCGCAGGCAAAGAACCACAAATATGTAAGGCTCAGAGGCAATTTGGAAGTTTAAGCTCGTCTTGGGGAGGGCGCCGTCCAGTTTTGAGGGGGCTTTATTTTGGGTATAGAGGATTACGGCGCTCAGCTTTTTAAGCGAGGAGAGGTACCCGAGAGACGCGCCGCCCTGAGCAGAGGTGATGTACGTCTTCCACAGCTCAAAGACCGGTTTTACCTTTGCCTCTGCCTGGAGTTCCGCCTCCAGCTTTTTTAATTTCTGCTCGTAGGAGTAGATCTCTTCCTCTATTGTATTTATGAGCGAGGACCAGTCCGCCGCCTCTATGATCGCCGCCTCTTGCCTTGAGGTTTGCTGGGGAGGGCTCGGCCCTGTCAATGCGTCTGCTTTATTGATGACTTCCTTAAGGCGGTTAAGGAGGGCCTGAACCCTATCGCTTAATTCTGAGCCGAGATGTCCCTCGACCTCTTTGAGCGATAGGTGGAAGGCACCTTGATCGTTGAGGGCGTCCATTACGCGCTCCGAGTCAGACCTCAAAAAAATCAGGGTTGCCTTAGACATCCTCTCGGGACGTAACACCCGGCAACACCAATGCTATAGCGCGGGGATCTTCGTCCATAGAAGTACTGCGACCACTACTCCGTATATTGCGATTGCCTCGCAGAGCGTTACGACCAAGAAGGCTTTGAAGAAGCCCTCGGGCTTTTCCACAAGAGAGGAGATCGCAGCAACACCGCTCCTTGCAAGCGCGTAGCCTGCAGCTATTGACGTTAGGGTCACTGCAAGCATAGAGGATAGAGCCAACATGGGCACGTCCAAGGTATTTTGGGTTGCGTCGGTGGCAGCAGCTGGGGGCACTTGTATCGCGGCAGAGACTGCGGTAATGGTTATGGTTATTATAACGATGGGCACCACAGCTACTAATACGAGGAAGAGCCGCTTTCGCGCGACCGGAGAGAGATCACTTATCTTCATAGCACATCATCTATCCTCTTTGAGCACAACCTCTTTATAAATTTCGTTCTTTTTTAATCCGATCTTGTCGCTTATTTCCTTTAAAGCAGAGCCCGCCATTTGTTTCAGAGCCGATTTTTCAGCCTCGTATGCCTTTTTCACCTCATTGCTCAGGCTTTCACTCATGGTTGATCACCATCACTTTGACCTCCTTTCTAGGAGGTTCTTAACCTTCTTAACTCTCACGAACTCCTCCCTGTCCCTCTCCTCCAGTACGCTCGTTATCAGGGAGACGGTACTCGCATAGCGGGGTATTAGAAACTGCTCCAGCGCGTTGATCCTCTGCTGGGTCTTCTTTACCTCCTCCACGAGCCGCACGAGGGTGCTCTCCAGCTCAGCCACCTTGACAGTCAAAGGCAGCGCCTGTTGGAACTTCTCTGACGTCTCGTCTATAAGTATCGATGGTTTTGATATGTTATAACCCACGGGTCTCTTTACTACCGAGATCTCAAAGGCTAGAGCCGTGACGCCCATGACCTTTCTCTTTGAGACCCGCAGTTCGTATGCAAGGCACGGAACCCCTCCTGCGGCCTCCATCTCCTTGGTGCCCACGGCAACGGTGGCCGCGTCGAGGAGGGAGTGGGCCTCCTTCAGCGTCCGGTTCAGTTCGGAACGGATCTTTGCGGCCTCGCCTATCCTCCTGTTCACCTCCAAGAGCAAGATCTCCTTCTTCTCCTCCAAGAGGTCGCGAGCCCTCCTCAGGAAGGCGAGCGTCCTCCTGAACCGTATGAGGTTTATCTTGGAGGGGGCAACCGTTATCGACAAAGAGCTCACGCTCGTTTATAGTAGGCCTTCACAAACCTGTCTGGGATCCTTGTCAGCTCGGACTCGGGCAACAGCGACAGCTCCGACCATGCCATATCCAGCGTGGTCTCAAGGCTCCTGTTCTCGTCGTACCTCTGGTTCAAGAACCGCTGCTCGAAGCTCTCCCCGAACCTGAGGTAGGCCCTGTCCTTGTCGGTCAAGCCCTCCTCGCCGATTATCGTGCTCAGCGCCCTCAGGTCCTGCGCCCTGGAGTAGGCAGAGTACAGCTGACTGGCGACTGGCCCGTGGTCCTCCCTGGTCTTGCCCTTCCCTATGCCGTCCTTCATAAGTCTGGAGAGGCTCGGAAGGATGTTTATTGGAGGGTAGATCCCTCTCCTGTGGAGGTCCCTGTCCACCACGAGCTGCCCCTCCGTGATATAACCGGTAAGGTCGGGTATTGGGTGAGTGATGTCGTCGTTGGGCATGGTGAGTACGGGCATCTGCGTTATGCTCCCCTTCCTCCCCCTTATCCTGCCCGCCCTCTCGTATATGGAGGCAAAGTCGCTGTAGAGGTAGCCCGGGTACCCCTTCCTGCTCGGGACCTCCTCCCTGGCGGCGCTGATCTCCCTGAGGGCCTCTGCATAGTTCGTCATGTCCGTAAGAATTACGAGGACGTGCATGTCCTGCTCGAAGGCGAGGTACTCAGCCAGCGTTAGGGCGCTCCTGGGGGTGACGAGCCTCTCCACTGGCGGGTCGTCTGCCAGGTTCAGGAAGAGCGCGGAGTTCTTGAGGGCACCGGACTCCTCGAAGCTCCTCCTGAAGAAGGCCGCCTCGTCGTGTTTTATGCCCATGGCGACGAAGACCACCGCGAAGCTCACCTCCTCGCCCACGATGGTGGCCTGACGCGCGACCTGCGTCGCAATGAGGTTGTGCGGCAGCCCTGAGCCTGAGAATATGGGGAGCTTCTGCCCCCTGACCAGGGTGTCCATGCCGTCTATGGCTGAGACGCCGGTCTGTATGAACTGGGTCGGGTAGTCCCTCGCGTAGGGGTTCATCGGCAGGCCGTTGACGTCCCTGTAGTCCTCCGTGAACGGCGTCGGCCCACCGTCCGCCGGCTCTCCGAGTCCGTTGAAGACGCGCCCGAGCATCTCGGTGGAGAGCGGTACCATCAGCGGCTTGCCCTGGAACTTCACGGAGGTACCGGTCGTGGAGAGGCCTGTCGTGCCCTCGAAGACCTCTACGGCAGCGATGCCCCTGTTAATCTCGAGAACCCTCCCCCTCCTGAGGCCCCCCTCCTCGCCCCTAACCTCAACGAGCTCGTTATACCCAACGTTTGTGACCCCCTCCACGAAGATGAGGGGTCCGCTTATCTTCTGCACACCGCGGTACTCCATAGATATTGTCATTAGGACTTCCCCTCCACAAGCTGGTCGATATCGGAAGATACCTTCTCCAAGAAGAGGTCGATCTCACTCGCCTTATCGTTCGGGATGGACATCCTCAGCTTTGCCATGTCCGTTACGGACTGGAGCGAGGCTATCTTGGCGGCCGTGACGCCCTTGGAAACAGCCTTCGAGGCGATGTTGTGGAACGAGAGCATGGTCGTGAGGAGCTTGAACTGCTTCTCAGGCGAGGAGTAGGTGTCTATGGGGTCGTACGCGTTCTGTTGGAGGAAGCCCTCCCTCAGCAGCCTCGCTGTCTCCATCAGGAGCTTCTCGGACTCCGGCAGCGCCTCAGGACCAATCAGCCGGATGACCTCCTTCAGCTCGTCCTCCCTCTTCAGGATGTCCAAGGCGCGCAACCTCAACTCCCTCCACCGGCCCTCGGTGTGATCGTTCCACCACTTCTCCACGTAGTCGGTGTACTCAGAGTAACTTGTAAGCCAGTTTATGGCCGGGTAGTGGCGCATGCTGGCGAGTGTGGTGTCCAGCGCCCAGAAGGCCCTCACGAAGCGCTTCGTGTGTACAGTGACGGGCTCCGAGAAGTCCCCTCCACCTGGGGAAACTGCTCCGATCAGCGAGACCGAACCATAACTGCCTCCGAGGGTCCTTACCCTTCCCGCCCTCTCGTAGAACTCGCCGATCCTTGATGCGAGGTACGAGGGGTATCCCTCCTCGGCGGGCATCTCCTCCAGCCTTCCCGAGATCTCCCTCAGGGCCTCGGCCCACCTGCTGGTAGAATCGGCCATGACCGCCACGTTGTAGCCCATGTCCCTGAAGTACTCAGCGATGGTCACGCCGGTATAGATGCTGGCCTCCCTGGCAGCGACGGGCATGTTGCTCGTGTTGGCTATCAGGACGGTCCTCTCCATGAGAGGCCTGCCGCTCTTGGGGTCCTTCCACTCTGGGAAGGTGAGGAGGACCTCGGTCATCTCGTTCCCCCTCTCGCCGCACCCGATATAGAGGATGATCTCCGAGTCTGACCAGGCCGCGAGCTGGTGTGACGTGATGGTCTTCCCCGTGCCGAAACCGCCAGGTATGGTCACCGCTCCTCCCTTGGCGACCGGGAAGAACATATCGATGATCCTCTGACCTGTTATGAGCGGTTCCGAGGGCTCCAGACGCTCCACGTATGGGCGGGGCTCCCGCACGGGCCACCTGTGGTACATCCTCAGGTCGTGTGTTGTGCCTTCATGTGATACCATCGCGATCACGTCCTCTATGGTGTAGTCGCCCTCCTTTGCCACGAACTCCAGCACCCCTGACCTGTTGGGAGGAACCAGTATCCTATGCTCGAAGATCGGGGTCTCCTGGATCCTGCCTATTACCGCCCCGCCTGAAACCGTCTCCCCCTTCTTCTTGGTGGGCACAAAGTGCCACTTCTTCTCTTTGGAGAGGGCGGCAGTCTTCACCCCGCGCTTGACGTAGTCCCCAGTGATCTCCCTTATCACCGTCAGGGGGCGTTGGATGCCGTCGAATATGCCCTGCAGCAGACCCGGACCGAGCTCCACAGCCAGTGGCATCCCGGATCCCTCGACCTTCTCGCCGGGCTTCAGGCCCACGGTGTCCTCATAGACCTGTACCGTTGCCAGGTCGCCCTCGACCCTCACAACCTCGCCTATCAGTTCCTCCTCGCCGACCATTGCAAGCTCGTGCATCTCTAGACCGGATGCGCCCTCGGCTTGGATGACCGGTCCGCTTATCTTTATTATTCTTCCCTGAATGGTCATACAATCACCTAAATAGTAAATCTGCTATTTTGCCCCGCAGGGTCTGCTTCTCCTGATTCAGCATGCTGTCGATGGTCTTGTCCACGGACGTCTTTTTGTCCTTCGATATGATGATGAATCCGCCTATGCCCACCGGGTGTCCCTTAATTTCAACATCGGCACCAACAGTGTGCCTAATTGCATCCTCACCCAACTTTTTGATATCGCCATCGTTCATGAGAAGCTCGCCCATGACAATAGACTTGGGGAGGGCATGCAGGCCGTCCAGCATGAGCTGTTTGTACTCAGGTGTCTCTACAAATGCCTGCAACCTCTTCTTTGCCTCTTCGAAGACCTTCTCGACATGCGACTCTTTCAGCTTCAGTAGTTGCATGCGCGCGTCTATCTCGGACTTTGAGATCGCCTTTCTGGGTTCTATCTCCGCCATGTCCTTGTAAGAGGCCAGTATCTCCTCACAGTGTTTTAATGCGAACTTTTCGGACTCCTCTAGAATTACGGAGGCCCTCTGCACCGCCTCGTTCATTGTTGACTCCGACTTTACTCTGGCCTTCTCAAAGACGGCATCCACCAGTTTCCTGAAACCGTCAGCTTGGAGATCCTTGGGCGCACCCAAGCTCATACCTTTACCCCCATTATCCTGCTTATTGTTGACTTCAGGTCAATTTCACCAGAGATTCGCCTACCAGGCACCTCGACCAGTACCGGCATAACCCTCTTCAGTTTCAGATACTCTATTCTGTCCTTTACCTGCGAGGAGTAGTCCCGATCCACAAGCAATACCCCTACGTCGTCCATCTTAAATACCGTCTCGACCTCCTTGAGAAGTTCATCCGGGGAGGCGACTGGAATCGATTGAATCCCAGACGTCCTGTAACCGTTTACAAGCGTCGGATCGCCGATAAAGAAGATCTTCATCTCGAACCCCTTATGCCTTTGTTCCCGATGGTTGAGATTCAATCAGTGCCTTCACTTTCTTTAGCTTTTCTGCGAGCCTATCGTAGGTAGCCACCGGCTCGACGATGAGACCAAGGTCCTGCAACGCCTTTATGCCCTCAATGGAGTAGATGGGGGCCTCTATCTTGACCGGCTCATCGAAGGGGTTGCCCACGACGTAGTCGCGGTAGGGGAGGCGGGCTACGTGCTCCACCACCCAGCCTCCAAGGTTGAAGGCGTGTCTGCCTCTGATTACTATCTTGGGCATTTTTTCATCTCCATATCCATATTATATGCTCGCCGCCAGTATCATTGCCAGAACACCTAGCGCGGATAGACCGATCGTTGCCGGGTAGATCTGTCTGAAGGTAAAGATTGGGGAGAAGGCCACGAATATGGCGAGGGCCACCGGCATTATCAGGCTGAGCAGCATGTTGAGGATGAAGAGGAGCGGCATGAAGGGGTCGAAGGGTATCCCTAGGAAGAGGGTCACGAAGATGCTGGAGAGGGTGAAGAGAAGAAGGTTCCTCATGATGTAGTAGACGGCCCTGAGGTCGGCCGCGTACTCGAGAACGCCTCCCTCGATGACGTCTATCTTGGCCTTGAGTATGCTGAAGGGCTTCTCGTTCAGGAGCATGACGTAGCCCACGAAGTAGACCACGGCGGCGAGGAGGCCGGGCACGGTGAACAGGATAGGGCTACTCGGAAGGGGCAGCGAGAACCACGAGGCCGCGGAGTAGGCCGGGTTCTGGAGGGCAACAACGCTGGAGAGCAACCCGCTCTTGGCGGCGGCGAACGGCACTATGAGGGCCAAATAGAGCGGTATTGAGCCTATCGCCATCATCTTGAGGGCCCTCTCCGCGGAGTGCTGCTCGACGAACTCCCTCCTTATACCCTCACCCTTGGCGCCCTTTGCCAGGTCGGGGACTGGCATGGACGTGGAGAGGATGGACTGTGACTGGGAACCCATCAGGACGTAGAGAACCTCCTCGAGCTTCAGGAGTCCGGCGAGTCCTAGTATGCTCCCCCACCCCAGCACCGCCCACCAGTACGGGGTGCTGAAGAGGAAGAGTAGGATGACGACGCCCAGCCCCAGGTAGACGATCGACTTGTAGAAGCCAGGCATCTGGGCGATCGGCTCGGTCTTTGCCTTGTACCTGAACTTCAGCACGGCCCACCAGCCTGGCGTCAGGATCGGAGGACCGATCCTCTGCTGGACCCTGGCCTGAACCTTCCTCTCGATCCCTGGCAGGACTAGGGAGTAGAGGACCGCGATGATGCTGGCGACAACTGAGGACGCTATTATGCCCGCTAAGAACGAGAGAACGCCCATATCACCGCCTCCAGCCATACTTTCTTATTATCTCCGTATCGGACATGACCCTGCCCCTTCCAGACTCCACCACCTCGGCCCTCGTGCAGCACGCCAGGCACGGGTCGCAGCTCGCTATGGTCAGTATGGCGTCGGTGACGTGATCGCCGACGCAGGCCTTCTCCATGGCTGCAAGGTTTGCGGGGGTCGGGGTACGAATCTTGTAGCTTCGTATCATGCCCTGACCGTCAAGGGCGTAGGAGTGCATCAGCTCGCCCCTGTAGCTCTCCAACAAGGCGGTGTAGAAGTCCATCCTGCCGGCAATCCATGACCGATTGACCACCGGTCCCTCGGGCAGGTTCTTAACGGCCTGTCTGATTATCTTCAGGCTCTCCACGATCTCCAGCGCCCTCTGGACCACTCTGGCCTTGTTATCACAATCTTGGAGGACGATTATGTTGTAGTCAAAGGATTTGTACTCCTTCATGTCCCTCCGGAGGTCGAAGTCCCATCCAGATGCCCTGCCGGTCGGACCCGTGGCGTGGTACTTTATGGCATCCGCCTTGGAGAGCAGCCCAACCCCTGTAAGCCTCGACATGACGAGCGGGTCGGCCACTATCCTGTTGACGTACTCCGTGTATTTCTTCTCGAACTCATCGACCCTCTCCAGTATCGCCCGCTTCAGGCCCTCTGTCAGGTCGGCCCTGGGCCTGATGCCACCTATGATGGGCACCGAGGGCATCACCCTGTTCCCACCTACGTAGGCAAGGATGTCCATGAAGGTCTCCCTGAGCAGGAATGACCTCATGGCGAAGGTCTCGTGACCCACCACCTCGAAGGCGTGCCCGAAGAATATGAGGTGGCTGGTGATGCGCTGGACCTCGTGCGTGAGGGTCCTGATGTAGTTTGCCCTCTCAGGCACATCTATTTTTAGACCCTCCTCTATGACCCTGACGGAGTTCCAGGCGTGAACGTTTGAGCAGATGCCGCAGACCTTCTCGGTGATTAGTAGTGCCCTCTCCACGGGTAGGCCCTCCAAGAGCTTCTCGACCCCCCTGTAGACCATGTTCATGTTGATCTCGCAGTCCTCGACTATCTCGTCGTTCACGAAGAGCCTTATCCTGTACGGCTCAATCAGGGCAGGGTGAACCGGCCCGAAGGAGAGCTCCTTCTCCACGACCACGTTCTCTGCGTTCGCTGGCTTTGGCTGATCGCTCATGCTAGGGTGCCTCCAGTATCTTTGGCAGGGCCTTCACGACCCCGGCGATTATGTCCTCGGGCCTCGGCGGGCAGCCCGGAACCTTGACGTCCACGGGTATGATGCTCTCCAAGGGGGCGAATATCTCCTCGTTCACCCCGATGTCCCCCACCATGTTCTTGTAGACGTTCCCGTTTATTGGGCAGGAACCTATGGCGACAACTGCCTTAGGTTCCGGGATGATGGCGTAGAACTTCTTCAGCGGCTCCAGCATCTGCCAAGCTATGATCCCGGAGACCACCAGCACGTCGGCCTCCCTCGGGTTCCAGGTCCACAGAACCTTGTACTGCTCGACGTCGTACCTCGGCGACAGGAGGGCATTGACCGCCTCGATGTCGCATCCGTTGCACCCTCCGCTGTAGAAGAGCATGGCGTGGATGGCGTTCCTTCTCGCCGTTGCTTTCAGTGTCACTTCCTCTCTCCTCCCTTTATCAGGGCTAGGCTCTCCACCGGTATGAGTTTGCTGAGCTGCTCTATCGTCTCGGGCGGCGCCCTCACAGGCTTCTTGAGGATCTCCTGTATCGTCATGTGTGGAGTGCCCACGTCCCTCCCATGTATCGGGGCGGCCTCCCCGAAGACGGAGTAAATGGGGCATATATCGTGGCAGTTGAGGCAGTAGACACACTTCTCGAGGTCTATCCTCGGCACCTGGGTCTTCATGTAGCCCTCGACTATCTCCACCGGCCTCTCCAGCGGCACCATCGTTATCGCCTTTGTAGGGCATACGTTATAGCAGCCTGAGCAACCTATGCAGGTCTCGTCCAGCACAGTGTCCAGCGGCGGCACGCTCAGCGTGACGACCTTCCTCCGAATCTCAATGCTCGTCGCCCTGTCGGCCTTATTGACTATCCTCGCGAAGTTACGGTAGGCGCCCTCAAGCATCAACCTCAGGAAGGTTATCATGGCATCACCACCACCTCTTCAGCCCTCCCTCCCACGCGCCTCCTGTCGTAGACCTTCACGACCCTTATGCACTCGGTGGGGCAGGTCACAGCACAGGCACCGCAGCCGATGCACTTGGACTCGACAATGTAGGCCAGCCCGCCCTTCAAGTATGGGGCGTGATCCCCCTTGAGGGTGATCTTGCAGGCATCCACGCAGAGACTGCAGCCGATGCAGAGGTCGCGGTTTATGGATATCGTCCACCTCTCCAGTTTTCTGGGGGGGAGGACGTACAGGATAGGTATGGCGTCCACCGGGCAGTGCGAGGCGCAGAGTTCGCAGAGGATGCACCTCGAGGTGTCTACCACCGGCTTCGCATGTATTATGGGGTTGAACCCTATGGCGTTCGTGGGGCACACCTTGGCGCACGTGCCGCACCTTATGCATGTGTCCGGGGTAGAACTCATAGTATGTTGCCCTCCCAGCTCACCGTCCTTATCGAGAGTGCCCCCACAGGACAGGACTTGATGCAACGCCCGCACATGACACAGTAGCCCGCGGGATACCTGTCCTTGAGGCACATGCTCTGGGGCGGGCAGACCCTGACGCACTCGCCGCAGAGGGTGCACAGCTCGGGGTTGAGCCTGATCCTGTTCGTCTCAAACTTCAGGGCGCCGTTGGGGCACGCCGTGGCGCAGAGGGAGCAGAGCGTGCAGTTTATTATGGACGCGCCGGCGTCGCCCTTCTTGATCTTGAGACTGCCCTCATGCTGATAGATGGCGCCCACGGGGCACTTCTCGTAGCACTCCATGCACATGACGCAGTTGGCCTTTATGATCCTCTCCTTGTAGGACTGCGTCTTCCAGTAATGCCTGCCAGCCTCCTCGGGCTTGATCTTGCCCTCGTAGGAGTCGATGGCCTTGACGGGGCAGACCTCGGCGCAGAGGTTGCAGTGGGTGCAGAGCCCTCTGGTCTCCACCGTGAACCTTACGGCCTCGGTGGGGCATACGTTCCTGCACCTGCCGCAGAGTATGCACTTGGACATGTCCCTGTAGATCTTTCTCTTGCTGACCTGTGCCGCCTTTACCTCTGCTGTCTGAACCGTCATTTTGTCACCACCGCCTTGGCCTCTACCCTCTTCCCCTCCAGGATCTCCTTCAGGCGCTCGGGCGTTGCTATCTCCAGCACCACGGAGTAGTCTATGGGGCGTTGGATGTGCCTGCCGAGATCGAAGCGCGCGTTCTTGGGGCACACCTTTACGCAGAGCCCGCACCTCACGCATATACCCCTTACCCTGTCCTTGCCAATGCTTTGGTCGGGCACTATCTTGGCAAAGCCGAACGGGCAGTGCTTGACGCACATCCCGCACAGTATGCACCTCGACCTGTCCACGTACCAGCCGCCGAAGCGGTTCTTTCTTATGGCGGTGGTGGGGCATACCGATGCGCAGACCCCGCAGGTGGTGCAGCTGAAGGGGATGTCCTCGGGGTGCTTTATGCAGTCGGTCGGGCATGTCTCCCAGCACTTGCCGCACTTGTTGCAGTCGGTCGTGGTGAGGTACATCATCTTCCACCTCTAAGGGCCTTGCCTATCAGGAGGCCTACCATCGCCCCTATGAACGGGGTTGCGAAACTTAGACCGGGGAGGATATATCCTCCATAGATGCTCCAGGTGAAGACCGGAGCCCCAAAGAGGAAGGCAGCAACTATGCTGAGACCGAGCAGCAATGCCACGGTTCTCTTGCTCAGCGGAGCGGACAGCTGGGTGCCGAGGAGCACGCCCAGTAGGAGGCCTATGATGAGCGGGGTTATCTCGCCGAGCATCATTCGCCTTTACCTCCCTCGGTGTCCTGATCCGCTGGTGAGTCGGACCAGCCGTAGATGAAGGCGAAGAATATTAGACCAATCGCACCGATCACGTTGAAGGCCTCGCCAATGTTTAGGAGAGGGATTATTCCCGGGGTGGAGTTGAAGACGCCCTCTTGGAGGGCGAGCGAGAGCCTGAAGGGATCGCCGAAGATGGTGTGGTAGATCGGGGCGACGAGGTTCCACAAATCTGCCCCGAGGTTGTACTGCCAGTAACCGGTGGTCAAGAATCCTGGAAGGCCACAAAGGGCGTAACCTGCCCAGCCGGCGCTTCCTATTCCTACCAAGAACCTCTTTCCAAAGTTGATTGGATTCTTCTTGCCGTAGAAGATCGTGGTGAGGAGGTAGGCGGACGCCACGATGACACCGCACTGGAAGCCACCGCCCCCCGAGGTGGAGACCCCCGTAACTACCAAGATGCCGTAAGACACGAGGAGCATGGCGGTAGGTAACCCGAAGTACTTCAGGATGACCGTGAGCGACTCGGTCTTGTACTCCAGAGGTGGGGACTGGACAGGGGGCTCACCCTGGCGGCATCTCATCCTCACCATGCCCCTCCCGATAACCAAGACCGAGACCACCGCCCCGACGTAGATCACGCCGGTCTCCAGCAGGGTATCAAAGCCACGCCAGTCGTAGAGCCAAGTGGACAGGCTGTTCGGGGCGACCAAGAAAGCAAGGATGTTGTAGACTTGGCTGATTCCGGGGTTGACGTTCCCGGATAATTTTACGAGGGAGGACATCATTCCGACAAATATTATGAGCAGGGCAACTGCGGCCAGTATTCCTCTTTTGCCCCTCAGCTCGCTTGGATCCATGCCTCATCTCCCCCAAAGCGTCACCGCGATTATGACCGCGAAGTATATGACCACCCAGAATAGCACCCTGTTGAGGTCGTTGCTGCTCTCCCTCTCGACGTGGACTATCATGGGGGCGAAGTACAGAAGGGCGGCGGCCACGGCTATCAGCAGGACCATGCCGAGGGGTATGGAGAAGATCCTGAAGAGCGAGGCCAGGATCAGGGTGAAGACGACGGTCTGGAGCTCTCCTGTCATGTAGCCGGTCATCTGGTTGCTGTACCCACTACCGCCTACGAACTCTACGGTCCACCGCTTTATTTTATCGTAGAGGCTGTCTACGGATACCATGGTATACTCACCGCCTGTGCCACCGGCGTCAGAAACCTGATCACGAGATCGGGATACACGCCGAGGATCAGCGTTATCACAACAAGAATGGCCAGACTCAGATAGAGGCCTCGAGGTATGGGGGTCTCTTTATCGTCCTCCTGCGCCTCTGAGGGCACGGAACCTGAGACCGCCAGAGGGGTCGTTTCCGCCGGCTTCAGGAATATGCTGTAGATCCCCCTGAATAGGGCTATGAACGTGGTGACGCTCAAGATGAGTATGACGACCGCCACCTCGGGCAGGCCGACTTTGAGCGCAGACTGAATGAGGATTATCTTGCTCTGGAAGCCGTTAAAGGGAGGAATCCCGGAGGCTGCAAAGGTCCCGAGAACCATCGCCAGCGCCAGCCATGGTGCCTTCTTGGCTATGCCCACCGCGGTCTTTGTCGAGGTGCCCTTACCGAAGTAGTATACGGCCTCGCAGCCGAGCAGGAGCACGCTCATGTACAGTACGTCGTTCACGGCCTGGAAGAGCCCTCCCACGAGCGCATCATACGTGCCCAGGGATATGCCGACGGTGACCAGACCGCTGTGGCTCACGATAAGGTACGCGAGTATCCATCTGAGGTCTGTCTGGAGCAGGGCCATAACCACGCCGAGCATCATCGTGAGCACACTGATCGAGAGCATTACCTCCCTCGCGAACGGGAGGCTGCCGAAGAGGCGGAGCATTACGAGACCGATGGCAACCAGCATGAGCTTGGACTGGGCCTGGAGCATCGCGGTGCCGTGCGGGAAGGCGGCGCCGTAAACCTCGGACTTCAGCGGATGTATCGGGACGAGGCCCCCGGCATAGATCCAGGAGAGGATAAAGAAGCCGAATGCCACGTACAGGATGCTTGACATTCCGGCGAGGTTCGTCGTCTGGATGTATCTGATGGCGTCGGATATGTTCGAGTAGCCAGTGAGACCGAGTATAAGGGCAAGGGCAATCGCCAACCCTGCTCCGCTCAGGGCCGAGAAGAGGGCGTACTTGAGGGCGGCCTTCTGACCTATCCCCTCGCCGGAGGCTGCGACAACGCCAACAACCACAAGGCTGCCGATCTCCACGGCTATCCAGAGGTGGTAGAGGTCGTTCACCATTATGATTATGGCAGCTGACATGAACAGCAGGAAGATCATCCCAATGTATGGTCCCTGGTTCTTGGTCAGGCCGTTGGTCGCGATGCCAATCACGAGGACCAAGATCAGAGCCATCACGAAGATTAGGACCTGCTGGAGCGGTCCGAAGTAGAACTCGAGGGCCATCCGCCACGCGGGAATGCTCGCGTCGAAGGTGAATGTGAGCGTGTTGGGGTTAAGGGCAGGCTGTCCTGTAAACCACTGGAATCCATAGGGAGAGAGTATGGTGATAACGACGAGCGACAGCGCGGAGATTAAAGAGATGTACTTTATCGCCCTGTTTCTGTTGAAGAGCAGGTTGACAATGATCGTGGCGAATATGGGGATCGTTACAAGGAGGGCTATTGACCAGAGGTTGGATATTGACTCGGTCATCGCCGCTCCCCCTTGAGAACCTTAGAGGCCTTCAGGGTTCCGTACCGCCTGTAGAGCACGATTGCCAACGCTACAAGTATAGCAGTCGTGCTCACGCCTATGACGATGTTGGTCAGGACTATTCCGACCGGGAAGACCAGCACTGCCCTCGACGCAAATTCGGACGTGGACATCCCCGGCAGGAGTATGGATACGATTCCGCCCTCCACGTACCCCACCGCCACGAGTAGCAGATTGACACCGTCTGAGAGGAGGGTGAAGGCGATGATCTTCTTTATCAGGTTATCGAGAAAGAGCATCCCTGCTATGCCTATGATTACGAGCACGGCGGCCGCGAAGAAGGCCAGCAGCTGAATGGTTACCTGAATCACTCCTCTTCAGTCCTCCTCGTCTTGAAGATCCCCAGGATTATGATTCCCGGCAGGAGCACCGTGCCTACGATCGCTTGGGTGAGGCCGATATCCGGGGCCAGTAGTGCCTGGAAGAAGAAGGCCAGGGCGATGCACTCAGCGCCGCTTATGAAGGCGGCCCTCAGCAAATCCTTTTGAAGGAGCGCGGCCACGGCGCCTATGGTTATTCCGATCACCATCACGTAGGCTACAACCATGAAACTGGCGGAGAGTTCTATCATTTGCCAAGCCTCCTTTGATAGTTGTAGTAGTAGGCGTTGGCAAGGGCGTTGCCGCAGAACGGAATGAGCACGAAGAAGAAGAAGCCGACCGCCACCAGATCCAGTCGGTAGATGAGTAGGCCCGCGAAGATCATCACGAGCGAGGCCACGGTGTCGATAACGCCTGTGATGTGGTTCCTCACGTAGAAGATGTTGGGGCTGAACTCGTCCCCGAACCTGAATAAGCCGACCGCGGCGGAGATCATCGGGATCGTCCCGGCAAAGAGGATCCCTGCAGCCCCTATCTTCATGAGTGTAGCTACCGCAACGCCCAAGTTAAGACCGGTGTAGCGCAGGAAGAGCACGAACACGAGAAGTATAAAGATGAGGATCGGTACGAGTTTGCTTGGATCTATCACGAATGCGCCCTTCCTGATGTTCCAAGCAACAAATCCCATGACGACGATCGCGTACATTATAACAAATATCTCAGCGATCATTGCCCGCCCTCCATCCTGAAGAGCCTGGCGAAGACTATCGTTCCAACGGCGCCCAGTACCAAGAGCGCTATCGCGGTATCCCTCGCAAACTCAACATCGAAGATTATCTGAATAAGGTAGAGGCTGACGCCTGCAACGGTTGTTAAGGCGCTTACGCCCATGAGCGAGGTCACGGCCTCGCCCTTGAGGGCCAGCCTTATGGCCCCTATTCCTGCTATTGAGCAGGCAACCATAAAGACGAATGCCCCCCAGAAGAAGGCGGTGTCCGCAAAAAGGGCGAGATCGATCATTTTCCCAACCATCCTTCAACGTGCGGCTCCATGGGGATTACAGCTCCCCTCCCCCTTGGGGCGATCGTCCCAACATAGATCTTCTTTCCTTGAACGTCGATATCTATAGAAACAGTACCAGGCGTGTAGGTTATACTGTTGGCAAGCATGGTCTGGGACAGAGGTTTTTCAAGCACAGTATCCACAATGTGGATGTAGGGATCAATATCCCCGTTCCAGCACCTCTTACTTACATCTATGACGGAGCCCATTATCTCCCTTATAAGCCTCAGCCAGAACCTTATTCCCCAAATGGCGCCTATTGCCCTCACCTTACCACTTTTTTGAGACCTTCAATGAATTGACGACCGTAGTCCATATAGATTCCCTCCTCGCCCGGTTTCACGCTGACGGACATCCCCCTATCCCTCCCGGTTCCTATGTGGACCTCAAGGTGCACCATCCTTCCCGAGGCTTTTTTGTGGAGATGCATTACCCCGTTCGTGGGATCGTCCAGCGAGATCGAATAGTTCTGACCGGCTGCAACTTCCTTAGCTTTATCGTAGAGGGCGGGTCCGTTCGTGTAAAAATGAGCGAAGAGCGTGGGCACCATAAATGCACTTTCCCTTCAATGTTCAACCTAAAAGGTATCGTGTTTAATAACTTTTTTTCTATCTACTTTGGCTCCGCCAGCCACCAAGCCTCAGGGTTTGAGAGGATTAAACTCAGGTCGGAACACCATAGAAAAACGCATGGCGAACGGTAAATTTCAAAGATATGGCAATGCCCATTTTCTAAGGGGTGTCAATCTCTCCTTTAACTGACTGTTGCTGAGCCCTCTTCTGTTTCCAAACCGCATATTCCTCCTTTATCGCTCTTGGCAGTCCTTTGCTAAACAGAGCTAAAACGGGAAAGAGCTCAAGCCTCCCGAACCACATGCCAAAGATCAATATCATCTTAGCGAATCCGTCGAGCCCACTCATTGAATAGAAGGCCGGTCCGACATTCCCCTGTGCAGAGAGGGCTAGAGATAACGCGCCCAAGGTATCGGGCACGACCAATGTTAAAAGCAGGAACTGAATTAGGACGGCAAAAACATATATGAAGAAGAAGGACCCCACCTTCATAACGTACTCCTCATCAAGCACCCTCCCTCCTATCTTTATGGGTCTTACAGCCGAGGGTGGAAGGACCATCTTCTCCACCTCCCTCTTTCCAAGCCTGTAGAGGACGGCGATCCTCCAGACCTTAATGCCTCCTGCTGTAGACCCTGCGCAGCCGCCAATCATCATCAATATCAGGAGGAGTGCCTTGGCACTGATTGCCCATAATCCGAGGTCCATGCTGGTGTATCCCGTTGTCGTAAGTATTGAGATGGAATTGAAGAAGCCATCCAAGAGTCCAGATGGTGTGCCAAAATTTTGGGTAACCAACATCCAAGCGGCGATAACACCGGACACAAGAATTATTCCGAAGAGTAACTTTGATTCCAGATCGTTGACTATCCTTCTTAGATCGAGCCTGAATAGGCTGTGAAAGAGGGTGAAGCTCATGGCACCTATGGTCATAAAAATGCACAGCACAATCTTCGTGGCTGGGCTCTCGAATGCCATGAGCCCTTTGGTTCTGGTCGAGAAGCCTCCGGTCGAGAGGGTCGTCATAGCGTGATTGGCTGCGTCGAAGGGGGACATGCCAGAAAGGTACAAGGCCATCGCACACAGTGCGGTGAAGAATAGGTAAATTAACCATATTCTCTTGACCGTGGATTTTATGCTGAGGGTGAATTTTTCCTCACGCCCTTCGAGGGAGTACAGCCGCCAGGTACTCATGCCCCCGGTGAAGAGCACGGTGAAGAGCACGATTACCCCGACGCCTCCAACCCACTGCGTGAAGCTCCTCCAAAAGATGAGGGAGAAGGGCAAATCCTCTACCCTGCTTATGACGGTCATTCCCGTTGTTGTAAACCCAGATATTGTCTCAAATAGGGCATCCAGCGGTGCCATCTTGGTCAGCCATAGATATGGGAGCATGCCGATAATGGAGATGAGCAGCCACGCCAATGGCGCAATGATTATTGCGGCCTCGAGCGAATACCTGTCTTTCACAGGGTATTTTTTATTCAGATGGTAACCAAGAACTATCGCTATTCCAGCTGGCACCGCGAATGGGATAATTGTATAATATTCAGCATATAATAGGGCAGGGATCAGTGGGAACAATAAAATTGCTCCGATTATAAAAAGCACTCCCACGAAGCCACTCTCTACCTCATGAGTCAGCTCGGACATCAGAAACCTACCTTATGAGTCACAGTAAATAAAACATTTTAACTCGAGGATATATAAGAGAAATGGATCTGTATGAAGGTACTCATTGTAGGCGCAGGAACCTTTGGTGAGATACTGATAAAATATTTGAAGCCCAACGGTTACGAGATTGCTGTCATGGACGTCGACAGTCAGAGATGTGAGGATATCTCAAATCAGTATGACATCTTGGTTTTAAAGGGTGATGTAACCGACATGGATGATTTGAATGAGATTAAAGTGAAGGAATACGACTTTCTTATCACGGCGACGGGTGATAGTGAGAAGAACATCCTAGGCGGACTCCTCGCGAAGGAACTTGGTGCGAGGTGCGTAATCGCGAGAATACATGATCCCCGCCTCTCGAAGATCGCAGAGAAACTGAGCATAACGCATACAATATGTCCGGAGATCGTAGCTGTTGAGAAAATACTTAGCATAGTGAAAATGGAGAACGTATCATATAACAAGAGGAAGGACTTTGACCGCCAACGATGACAGATTCTTACCATTGAGCATCTCTCTTCAAGCCCGCATATGCAGGGATTCAATATGCAGATTGTAGTAGACCTCCACATACACAGCCCCTTCAGCAGGGCAACGAGCAAGGACATGAGCTTCAAGAGCCTAGAGAGGGGAGCCATCGTGAAGGGACTGGACGTCTTGGGAACGGGTGACTTCACGCACCCCAAGTGGAGGGAGGAGATCCGCGCCTCTCTCGTCGGGGAGGAGGGCGGTCTCTACAAGCTCAGGGAGAGCGGCAGGGTCAGGTACGTCGTCAGCGGAGAGGTCTGCACGACCTTCGATTACAAGGGGAGGTCGAGGAGGATACACCACATCATACTGCTCCCATCGATGGAGGTTGCAGAACAGCTCTGCCCCATCCTTGAGAGGAGGGGGAGCCTTGAGGGCGACGGGAGGCCGAACCTGTCCATGACCGGGGCAGAGCTCGTGGAGGTGGTCTCAGATCTGGGGGAGGGCTGCGTGGTGATCCCGGCGCACATCTGGACGCCGTGGTTCTCGCTCCTCGGCGACAGGGGCGGTGTGGATCGCATTGAGGAATGTTATGACGATCAGACTCCGCATATATATGCGCTGGAGACCGGGCTCTCCTCTGACCCGCCCATGAACTGGAGGGTCAGCGCGCTGGACAGGTTCACCTTGGTCTCGAACAGCGACAGCCACAGTGCGAGCCCGTGGAGGATAGGCAGAGAGGCGAACATCCTGGAGGTCCCGCGGCTGAGTTACAAGGATGTTGTGGAGACCATAATGCACAGAAAGGAGGGCGTCACCACCATAGAAGTTGACCCTGCCTACGGGAAGTACCACTGGACTGGGCATAGAAATTGCAACGTCTCAGTTCCGCCCGATGAGGCGATCAGGCTGAGAGGGATCTGCCCAGTATGTGGGAAGAGGATGACGAAGGGCGTGGCGGAGAGGGTGGAGGAGCTAGCGGACCGGAAGGAAGGGGTCATCCCAAAGGGGGCTCAGAAGTTCATCAGGCTATTGCCCCTCAGCGAGGTCATCGCCACGGTTTTAGGAAGGGACATCTTTTCTGGAGAGGTGCAGAAACGGTACTGGGATGTGGTTGGCAAGTTCAGCAACGAGCTTGAGGTACTTACAAAGGCGCCGGAGGAGAGGCTGGTGGAGGTCTGCGGCAAGGAGGTCGCAGAGATGGTCCTCATGAACAGGGAGGGCAGACTGGTCATATCGCCTGGATACGACGGTGTATACGGCAGGCCAGAGGAGACTGGGAGGGGGGGACGCCAGGCGGAGGGACGTCCCGCTGACGAAGAGGAGAGATTTTTAAGAAGGACAAAGAATCTAGATGATTATATCAACGAGAGCAGGTAGATGGAGATGCCCAAGAGTCCGGAGAGAAAGGTCTGGTCCGAGAGTTACAGCGAATGGTTCCATAAGGTTATCGCGGAGGTCCCGGTCTACGACACAAGGTACCCGGTGAAGGGCACTGGTGTTTGGACACCCTTCGGCTTCAAGATCAGGAAGGGCGTCACGCAGATCATAAGGGAGGAGCTGGAGAGGAAGGGGCACGAGGAGGTCCTCTTCCCCCTGCTTATCCCAGACTACATGCTGAACAAGGAGAGCGAGCATATAAAGAGCTTCGAGGAGGAGGTCTTCTGGGTTACTCATGGGGGCACCTCACCCCTCGACGTCAAGCTGGCGCTCAGGCCCACCAGCGAGACGGCCATCTATCCCATGTTTCAGCTCTGGATCAACGCCTACTCTGACCTACCGATAAAGATCTTCCAGATTGTAAATATCTTCAGGTACGAGACCAAGGCCACGAGGCCCATGATTAGGGTGAGGGAGGTCAGTACCTTCAAGGAGGCGCACACCGCACACGCCACAAAAGAGGAGGCGGAGGGGCAGGTGCGGGAGGGCGTGGAGATCTACAGCAGGATATTTGAGAGGTTGAGGATACCCTTCGTGAGGTCTGTGAGACCTGACTGGGACAAGTTCCCCGGCGCCGAGTACTCCATAGCCTTCGACACGGTCCTCTCCGACGGCAAGGCGCTCCAGATAGGCACGGTGCATTTCCTGGGGCAGGGCTTCGCAAAGGCCTTCGATATCAAGTACATGAAGTCGGACGGGGGGTACGAGTATGTATGGCAGGCCTGCTACGGCATATCCGAGAGGGTAATAGCCGCCCTTATATCGGTCCACGGCGACGATCAAGGCTTGGTCCTACCAAGCGAGGTCGCGCCAGTTCAGGTGGCGATAATCCCGATCGTTTACAAGGGGAAGGAGGAGAGGGTGGTCAAGAGATGCCACGAGGTGAAGGATGAACTCGCGAGAAGCGGGTTCAGGACCGTTGTGGACGACAGGGAGGAGGTAACGCCTGGCAGCAAGTACTTCACCTGGGAACTCAGGGGGGCACCAGTGCGGATAGAGCTGGGGCCGAGAGATCTGGAGGCTGGCACAGCTGTGCTGGTCAGAAGGGACACGCTACAGAAGACGGTGGTTAAGGTCACTTCTCTATCCGAGGAGGCAGAGAAGCTGCTGGCATCAATTGACGCGCACCTCGGAGGGAGAGAGGAGAAGTGGATGGGCGAGAGGATCTCGAGGGCCTCCACTGTAGAGGACGTAAGGAAGACCCTAGAAGAGAAGGGGGGGATAGTCGAGGCGCCGTGGTGTGGCAGCAGGGGATGTGGCGAGGAGCTGGAGGTCAAGCTGGACGCGAGGATACTGGGAGTGCCGTACAACGAAGGATCCGCGGGCGAGGGGCACACGTGCATAAACTGCGACGGCAAGGCAGACAGAACGATAAGGATCGCGAGGTCGTACTAGACTAGAAGAAGAGGCGGAGCGCTTCCTTACCGCTCATGCCCACCTTTGCCCCCAAGGACTCTGCCTTCTTTGTGCAGTAGGATACTGGTTTAGCAAGGGCCTCATCTACGGAATTCACACCGCGCACTATTACCGCGGCGAGACCGAACTTCTCAGCAGATTCGGGGTTCAGGTAGCCGCAGAAGACCACCCCTTTGTCGCCCCTTATCATTATGAGGGGAGGGGTATCGGGCATCTGAATCTTGATGCCGATGGCCACCTTACCATCAACTTTTACCTCCATCTGCTTGATCATTCACCTAGCCCCCCTGAAGAGAGAAGGCAAAGTTCACCTTTAAGCCTTATGAAGAACGTCGAAAAACGGGAGTATTTCAGAGGCTACAAAAATGAAGAACCCCACCCTTGCGGGTAGGGTATCCGTTCACTAGACGTGCACCGATCTGGCGGTGTAGTGCTGTATCGGCTCCGCCGTCGCCTAGCATATGGATCGGTAGAGGGTTCGTGGATTGAAGGCTAATAGAAAAAGAAGCGTGCGATTCATCCGCACCCTTGCGGGTGCGGTATTCTCGCAGCTTTTAATAAAATGAATGTCAGAGAAGGGTGCCTTCCTTCATGGCAACGAAGCGGTTACCCTTCGCATCCGTCACCTCGACGGTCGGCTTGGATATCAGGAAGTCCATGTGAGTCGCCGAATTGTTCGTTCCGCCCGGGTAGTCCGTGTTATGACCAAACGCCACGTGGACGGTACTCCCCACCTTCTCTGCCTCTAGAAAGTTTGCGGAGAGGCGGGCCTTCTTGTTGAGGCCGAACGCGAACTCACCCACGTACCTTGCCATCCCGTCCACGCTCAGCGCAGACTCGATCCTCTTAAGCAGGTTCTTGTCGGAGCACTCGAAACGTACGGCTCTCCCGTCCTTGGCGGCAATCCTCACCGGGGAGGATATCGGCCCGATGCCACCCACCGCGAGGTCACAGACGAGCGTCCCGTTGAGGGACGTCTCCACAGGGCCGACTATGACCTCGCCTGTCGGTAGGTTGCCCCACTTGTAGGTCTTCCAGTCGAACCTGGTGTCTGTGAAGAACTCCCTGCCGGCTACACTGAAGGAGATGTCTGTGCCGTTTGGGCTAGTAACACGTATGTCCTTCGCCCCGACCAACTTCGCCATCAACCTCTGGGCGGAGGACTGGATCCCTCGGTGCTCCTCGGCGGAGAGGGCGAGGGCGCCCTCGGTGAGCATGTCCAAGGTGATGCCAGGGCAGTGGCCCAGCCTGTACTTTCTACAGCGGTGGATGAGATCAGTTATCCTCACGCGGAAGGGGGTCTCCCTCTCGCTCTCCCTGAATATTGTCACGAAGAGGTCAGATGAGCCTGTGGCGACGACGTCAGATACCTCCGGCGGGATCTCGCGGCGCACATCTTTGCCTGGTCTTAGGATGACCAACCGGGTCCAGAGCCCGAGGTCCAGAGCCCCTTCCGCAAAAGCATCCCCAACTGGAAGGGATGGCTCGTCCACTATGATGGCTACCCTCTCATTTGGGATGGCTTCCAGCACATACTTTAGGGCGTTCTTGGTGGCCACAGAAGCTTGCATATATCTCACTGTTTTATAGCTACGATGGAGTTAAAAAGGTAAGTGATCCACGAAGACGCTCCGTATCTGCAAGATCTGATGGTTCCTACGCCCATACGGTGCCCCCGATCAGCAGAGAGATTATGACCGCGACTATTATTAGACCGAGCGTCTCCAATAAGGTGAAACGCCAGTGCACCTTAGTCTTCCGCGATCGATAACGAGTCAAGAAAATTCCGACGACCACACCAACGAAGCTCAAAGATATGATGATGTTGAAGGGGGGCGGCAACACCAGGTAGAACATTATCGGTATGCTACCAGAGAGAAATGTTGTTAGCCCGCAGATGGTGGCGGAGATGAGGTTGGATCGACCTATCGCCCTGCTCAATACGAGAAATAAGTTCTTGATCAACATCAGCGATGTGTCTCGCTCCTCTTTGTCAGGGATTGTGTGCAAACCATATTCCATCAGGGTTCTCAGATTGATTAGGTCTGCAATATCCTCTGTCTTTCCGCCCAGTATGAAGCTGGAGAAGTTGGTTACGGACACAGCGGCGAGGGTCAGGAATGCCGCGAAGAGCGTGGCTGGCGTGCCCAACCCTGCGAAGATTGCGGAGGTGATGACTATTAAGCTAGTGATCGAACCGTCTGTCAGACCCGCAACAACCTCTATGATGGGCTCCTCCTTGAAGAGCAGGCTCTTGAATTCCTTGCGGAGTTTGGCACCCTTCTCCGTCAATAGAACCTTGTCGCCCTCAAGGGTGAGGAGCCCCTCGCCCACCAGTTCGTTAATAGACTCGTCGAGGTCGCTCTTTTCAACACATGGATAACACCCCAGAAACTTTTGGATGCGACCCGCGAGCTTTTCCTTCTCGCACACGCATGACCTGCCAAAGTTTATCAGCAGTATTACTCTTAATATGTCATGCAGTTCGCTCAGTCGGAATGCCAACGCTTGGATGCCTCACGGAAGATTAGTGAAATAAATCTTTAAACTTTTGGTTAATCGGCATTGTTAGGTCATGGACAATATAGATTGGTGCTCCGGACGGGATTTGAACCCGTGTCACTGGCTTTCTCTGCGGGAAGCTCGAGAGGCCAATATACTTGACCGGACTATACTACCGGAGCCCGTCATACTTCGACTGAGATAGGCAATTAAAGTTTTCGCATGTCTGTCTAAGGATGCCATTACCATCAAGAAGCACTCGGGCACCATAGAAATGATTATAGGACGCTCAAAGGTCGTCTATCTACGGGGTAACAAGAGGGCGAGGCTACGGCTCATACCGTGACGGATGAGGGACATATGACGGCCCAGTTTAAATCCTCTATGAGCACAGAGTCCATGCTAAGTCTCCCGAGCGAGGAACTGTTATCACTTCTAGAGACCTCAGAGGAGGGTCTGACTGTAGAGGAGGCTCAGAGGCGCCTAGAGACATACGGACTGAACGAACTCGCCAAGAGGAAGAGGAGGACCTCCCTTCTCCAGTTCATATTACATTTCAGTAGCCCCTTGGTTTTGATACTTCTTATTGCAGGCCTGATCGCGGCCTTCTTTGGGGAGGTGGTGACTGCGACCATAATCTTCACCATAATTTTCATGAGCACCATTCTCGACTTCTATCAGGAGTCCAAGGCAGAGAACGCCGCCAGGAAGCTGAAGGAGCAGGTCACGACCACGGCAACGGTTGTAAGGAACGGGCGCAGACAGGAGGTGAAGCTCTACCAGATCGTCCCCGGCGACATAATCAACCTCTCAGCTGGAGACATAGTGCCAGCAGACGCAAGGGTTCTAACTGCAAAGGACCTGTTCCTCAACCAGTCCGCACTGACAGGCGAGTCCTTTCCGGTGGAGAAGTCGGCTGAGCCGCCGCAGACCAAGGGTGGATCGATTGGAGAGTGGAGAAACTGCTTGCTCCTTGGGACCTCGGTCGTTAGCGGGACCGGGACCGCCGTGGTGTTAAAGACGGGTAATGCCACCGAATATGGCAAGATTGCCAAAAAGCTTGTTGCGAAGGGCCCTGAGACGGAGTTCGAGAGGGGGATCCACAGGTTCGGATACCTGATAATGGAGACCACCTTTGTACTCGTGATATTCGTCTTCTTCATAAATGCCCTCTTCAAGCGAGGCGTGCTCGAGTCGTTGCTCTTTGCCTTGGCGCTTGCGGTGGGCTTGACCCCTGAGCTCCTTCCAATGATTTTGTCCGTGAACCTCTCCAAGGGCGCCATGGCTATGTCCAAGAAGGGTGTCATCGTGAAGCGGCTTGCCGCGATCCAGAACTTCGGAAGCATGGACACCCTCTGCACCGACAAGACGGGCACCCTGACGGAGAACAAGATAAAGCTCATCTTGCACGTGGACTTCGAGGGAAATGACGACGAGAAGGTGCTCCTTTACTCTTATCTCAACAGCCACTACCAGACCGGCCTGAAGAGCCCACTCGATGAGGCGATACTCGGGTACAGGGACGTAGTAATACAGGGATACCAGAAGATAGACGAGGTTCCGTTCGACTTCACGCGGAGGAGGGTATCAGTCGTCGTTAATCAGGGAAATGAACTCTTCGTCATATCGAAGGGAGCGCCAGAAGAGGTGGTAAAGGTCTGCAGCTTCATTGAGCAGGGAGGAAGAGTCCTCGATCTTAGCCCTGCCCACCGGGACGCCATCAACCAGAAGTATTATGATCTTAGCGCCGAGGGCTTTCGTGTCTTAGGCGTCTCCTACAAGAAATCCCACGAGCAGAAGCACACATATTCCATAAGCGACGAGGCGGAGATGGTCTTCTTGGGCTTCGTTGCATTTCTTGATCCGCCAAAGGAGACCGCAAGGGAGTCCCTGCAGCTGCTGGGCAAGGCCGGGGTTGAGCTGAAGGTCCTCACGGGCGATAACGAGCTTGTCACCAAGATGACCTGCCAGCAGCTCGGATTCGAGGTCAAGGGCGTAGCCCTCGGGAAGGACGTAGCGCAGATGGACGACGATGCGCTGGAGAGGGTTGTCGAGGATACCAACGTATTCGCCAGGGTATCGCCGGCCCAGAAGGACAGGATAATGAACGCGCTGAAGAAGAACGGCCATGTGGTGGGTTTCCTGGGTGACGGCATCAACGATGCGCCCTCCCTGAAGACGGCAGATGTAAGCATCTCCGTGGATAATGCGGTTGATGTCGCCAAAGAGACGGCTGACATCATCCTTCTACGCAAGAGCCTGAGGGTTCTGAATGACGGCGTTCTGGAGGGAAGGAAGACCTTCGGCAATACTATGAAATACATCCTCATGGGGACCAGCTCGAACTTTGGAAACATGTTCAGTGTGGCGGGAGCGTCCTTCTTCCTCCCGTTTCTGCCCATGCTCCCTATTCAGATACTGCTGAACAACCTCCTCTACGATCTCTCCGAGTCTACCATAACCACCGACAACGTGGATGAGGAGTACGCGGAGAAGCCGAAGAGGTGGGACATATCCCTGATCAGAAGGATGATGCTCTACATAGGGCCGATAAGCTCCATCTTTGACTTCCTGACCTTCTTCATAATGCTTTACGTATTCAACGCAGCGGTACCACTCTTCCAGACCGCCTGGTTTATGGAGTCCCTATGCACTCAGACGCTGGTGGTTTTCATAATAAGGACGAGACGGTCGCCCTTTTACAGGAGCAGGCCGAGCAGGCTCCTGACCTTCAGTAGCCTCTGCGTTACGGCCCTCGCGATAATCATACCCTTCACGCCGCTGGGCGAGCTCTTTGGATTTGTGGAGCCGCCGCTCTCATTCTTCGCGGTGCTGGCCGGACTGATCGCCGCGTACCTCATAATAGTCGAGGTGGTCAAGAGGTGGTTCTACCGGCGGTACGTTTACCATGCGTGAGGGCTCAATTCCCGTTTAACCTTGGTAGCCTGAAGGAGAGAGCTGCAGCCAATAGGGCCAAGAATGCAGCAAAGACATAGATCATCTGGGGGGCTATGTCGATTATGTAGCCCCCGACGGTAACGCTTACGATGCCGCTCAGCATCCCGATCGAGAGGAGGAGACCGTAGGAGGTGCCTATAATCTTGCCGGAGGTCGCCTGACTCATCAGGAAATACAGGGCGGGATACAGCCCCACCGAGACCAAGCCGACGAGCGCGACCATCAGGGTCGCCAGGAGAACGGGGTAGGTTGGGTACATCATCAACAACACCGCGGCGGTCGAGGCGAAGAGGAGGAAGGTTACCCTCCTGCCGCCGTACCTGTCCAGGAGCCTGCCGCTGATTATTCCTCCCACTATGCCAGCCCCGATGAAGAGTGCGGTTATGGCGTCTGCGGTGGTTATGTCGATTCCTTGTATGAAGAAGAGCGTCGGGAGATAGGTGTTCAGGACCCGCACGACCGCGCCGAGGAGGGCGAAGAGGATCATGATCAGGATCGCCTCCCTCTTTCTAAGAACGGAGAAGTCACGCGAGGAGGGAGGTGCCTGTGCGGAAGATCCCTCCTCTTTGAGCATGAACGACGAGAGGAGGAAGGCGACGATTCCCATGACGCCCCAGACCATGAAGGTTGCCCGCCATCCCCCGATGATGGCAATCGGACCCGCGGTAAGGAATGCAAGGAGGATGCCGATATCGCCGGAGCTGACCTGCAGACCAAGGGCGGCCCCGCTGTTGCTGTTCCTCACGATCTTAGAGGTGTAGGCGTAGCCAACAGGGTGGTAGAAGCTGCCGCCTATCCCGAGCAGAAACATCGACGGGATGAAGAGCCAGGGCACAAGAGCCACCAGCAGCGATCCAACGGCCACCAAGAGCATTCCCGACCTGAGAAGGAGGGCGCTCGACATCCTGTCAGATACTCTACCAATTGGAGTTTGGAAGACGCCAAGGCAGAACGGTATTATGGCGCTAATGAAGCCCGCGGTGCTGAAGGAGAAGCCGTATTCCAACACGATCAGGGGTAGCACCGATGGGAGCAGGAAGGTGGTGCCGTCGTTCATAAGGTGAAGCATCAGGTTGGCATGGTAACGCAGGTCCATCTTCAAGCACAACACTCCGTTAGAATGCAGACATATAAAATAATCTATATTTTGAGAGATCATTATCTTTATAGGGAGTCTGCGGTGGCGGATATCTGTAGACCCGCAGAATGGATTAAGATTAACAGGTGCATGCCATGCCCGTAGAAGGCTGGAAGAGATATCTTGAGTTCCTGGACGACAGCCCATACTCGATGCAGCTCCTCACCTCAAATCTGGCACCCAAGAGCCCGATAGAGAGGGTGCAGGCCTTCAGGATCGATAGGCTGAACTATACCCTCTTCCCGTTCCAGCAGAAGATCCTCAACAGGGTCGGCGGAGATGCGCTCATCGTCGGGCTGCCCACGGGGCTCGGGAAGACCTACCTGGCGGGGGCTTTCATAGCGCGGGAGTCTGCCCTTAACCCCTGCAGGATACTCTTCCTGACCCCCTCTGTGCCGCTCGGGGTCCAGCAGACTCTCTTCGCCCGGCGCATGCTGAACCTGAAGGACGCCTACTTCATATCTGGGAGCATCCCGCCGGAGAGGAGGAGGGCGCTGAACGTCTGGAATGCAGGCTTCGCGGTCACCACCCCTCAAACATTCTACAACGACATTCTGTCTCGATTCGC
>Ga0194125_10002100_pt1 | contig 33336 bp, 31 predicted proteins | sample TA2KigC250mmetaG_FD_148626 | JGI IMG/M metagenome (GOLD analysis project Ga0194125, IMG submission 148626) | Freshwater microbial communities from Lake Tanganyika, Tanzania - TA2015034 Kigoma Deep Cast 250m | ecosystem: Environmental > Aquatic > Freshwater > Lake | place: Tanzania: Lake...
TTCATCTACTGCGAAGATGAGGATTGGTGCTTCCGGACCAAGCGCGCTGGTTGGAAGGTAGTGTACAACCCTCAGGCGGTCGTGATTCACCACAAGGGTTCGAGCACGCGCAAGCGGCGGATGCGCATGGTCTATGAATGGCACAAGGCGATTTTCCAGTTTCATCGCAAGAATATGGCGCCCGACTACTCGCCTTTGGTGAACGGAGCCGTCTACCTGGGTATGGGCCTGCGGCTGGCTGGGGCACTAATCGTCAACCTGGCGAGGGGGTGGGGGACGGCATGAAGCCAGAACTAGTGCAGTTTTTGAGGTGCCGCACATGCGGTAAGTCAGATTTCGAGCTTCGGTCGGCGGAGAGGGACGAACGAGAGATCAGGTTCGGAACGCTCACATGCGCCTCGTGTACACAAAGCTGCGAAATCAGGAACGGTGTGGTTGACATGAGGGCCGAAACCGCAAGCCTCGGATGGGAGACCTGTCAAGCTGAGACCGTAGCTGACGCTACGGACCAGTGGCTTCTCGATACGGAGGTTAGCTACCGGAGCGCCAACATCTCCCATGCACGTCACTTCTCATACGGTATGCTGCTCAATTTCGACAAAGCAGTGGACGAGATGCATCTATCCGAGGCAGGGAACCGGACGCAATTGCTGGATCTGGCAGCCGGCACCACGTGGCTCACGGATCTGTTAGCGCAGCGCGGGGCGAGCTGCGTGGCGTTGGATATGGCTGCCGCGAAGTATGTCGGCCTGGAATCGGCCGATGTGTTTATGAAGAAGCACCTGACCTACTACGAACGAGTCTTGGGCGATATGAATAAGCTGCCGTTTCGGGACAACTCATTCGACATTGTCCTGTCGCATTCTGCTATCCACCATTCTCCCAATATACGGGATGCCCTGTCTCAGGTGAGAGCCGTCCTAAGGCCGGGGGGATCCCTGTTTCTAGTGAATGAACCAACCCTGTCGTTAAGCGGTCTGTTTGACGCGCCGATCACCGGAGAGGAGCAGGTGCGAGGCGAGAACCCGACCAGCCTGTTCGGATACCTCCTCGCCTTGCGCCGGGCTGGGTTCAGTTCCATCCGAATGTACTTTCCTCCTGGGCTTTCTCACCGGCTAGATACTCTAGCCGAGACCAATAGGTTGGGAGATCCGAGGGGCAAGGGACAGAAAGTGAAGTACTTCTTCATCGGAAGGATACTACCGCTGTGGAATAGGTCCCCTGTCTTTCGATATATCATACGGCGCTACCTGTTCTGGCCCTATGCATTTGTGGTCGGGCAGTTCGTAATCATTAAAGCCAGCAAATCAGCCAGGCAGGCAGCATGAGGCAAGATCTGCAAGTATGACCATCGTCGAGGCTGGAGGTCCGCATATGCCCGTGCAACTTCTCTTCAAGCGTCTTCTCGACATCACGGTCAGCGCGTTGTTCTTGGCGCTTTTGTGTCCCCTGCTCCTCATCATCGCGCTGACGATCCTGTTGACCATGGGCCGCCCCGTCCTCTACCCCTGGCGCGTGGTGGGCCAGGGCGGCCGGTCCTTCACTGGCTACAAGTTCCGCACCATGGTGCGCGACGCTGACAAGCTCAAGGCGGCATTGCTGGCCCGCAACGAGATGACCGGCCCGGTCTTCAAGGTCAAGGATGATCCGCGCGTCACGCCGCTGGGCCGCGTACTGCGTAAGTTCAGCCTGGACGAGTTGCCGCAACTGTGGAGCGTGCTCAAGGGTGACATGAGCCTGGTGGGGCCACGACCGCCGCTGCAGAGCGAGTGGCCGCACTTCCAGGAATGGCAGTGCCGGAAGCTGAGCGTGAAGCCGGGGATGACCTGTCTGTGGCAGATCAGCGGCCGCAATGATATCAACGACTTCGACGAGTGGGTGCGGATGGATCTGGAGTACATTGATCACTGGTCGTTGTGGCTGGATCTCAAGATCCTTCTTCTCACGTTGCCGGCCGTGCTGTTGGGCCGCGGCGCGCGGTGAGTTGCTGAGCAGTCGTTCATGCCGGGCGCGACGTCACGGCAAGTGAAAACGGGACGCGGATGAACGTAGAGACCGCGCACGACGCAGATTCTTTTCGGCTCTTGTCCGCGTTCTCCGCGTCGTCCGCGTAGTCCGCGTCCCACATCCTTCGACTTCACCCCGTAAACGACACGGGGCTCCGCTCAGGATGCTAACTTGGCGGAGAGGGCTGAGCGCTTGCGGAGGTAGAATGTGAAAGTTCTCGTTACAGGCGGCGCGGGGTTCATCGGCTCGCATACGGTAGATCTGCTGCTGCAGCGCGGCTACCAGGTCAAGGTGCTGGATGCTCTGCGACCGCCGGTGCACGTGCCGGGCGTCAAGCCGGCGTATCTGCCGGCAGAGGCCGAATTCATCCACGGCGACGTGCGCGATGCCGATGCGATGGATCGTGCCCTGGCGGGCGTGGAGGCCGTCTTCCACCTGGCCGCCTATCAGGATTATCTGCCCGACTTCAGCACCTTCGCCTTTACCAACGACGGCGGTACGGCGATGTTGTACGAGCGGATCGTCGCTGGCCGGTTGCCGGTGCATAAAGTCGTGGTAGCCAGCAGCCAGGCGGCCTATGGCGAGGGGAAGTATCGCTGCGAAGGACATGGCGACCAGTATCCCGACCTCCGGCCCGAGGCGCAGCTACAGCGCGGGGAGTGGAATGTCCGCTGCCCACATTGTAACGCAACGATGGCGCCGCAGTGGACCGATGAAGCTCAGGTCAATCCGGCCAATCAGTACGCGGTGTCCAAGTACTGCCAGGAATTGTACGCCCTGACTCTCGGCCGGCGGTACGGCATACCGACCGTGGCGATGCGCTACTCGATCACTCAGGGGCCGCGGCAGTCGTTCCGCAACGCCTACTCCGGCGTGTTGCGTATCTTTACCATGCGCCTGTTGCACGATCAGGCCCCGATCGTTTATGAGGACGGCCGCCAGTTGCGCGATTATGCCTCCGTTTTCGACGTGGCTCGCGCCAACCTGGCTGTCCTGGAAGATCCCCGCGCTGACTTCGGCGTCTTCAACGTCGGCGGGGGTCGCGCGTACACCGTGCTGGAATATGCGCGCCTGATCACCGCGCTGCTGGGCAAGAGCATCGAGCCGTGTGTGCCGGGCAAGTACCGTTTCGGCGATACACGGCATATCCTATCGGATATCGGTCGCTTGCGGGCGCTGGGATGGTCGCCGACAGTGTCCCTGCGGGATATTGCCGCTTCTTACGTCGAGTGGGCCGCGGCGCAACCCGACCTGGCCGACTATTCCGGTCAGGCCGACCGGATCATGGTCGAGCAGGGCACGGTACGCGCCGTCGGCAATGATTGAAAGACCTTTCCGGCTTCGGTTGCAGCGGCCGGGTGCATCCCCGGTGAATACCGTTCGTACGTTACGAAATCAGCATGATCTGCCAGTATCATGGGACATCCTTGCGGCGTGTCTGACGGGCAAGCCGACGGGAGTGGTGCAGGCCGGAGTGTGGCAGGCCGTGGTGGACCTGGCCGAGCCACTGTGCCTGGGGCCGCTGCTCAATTGCACGCTGGGTGGGGCTGCCGGGTTGCCGCCGGAGTTACGCGTCCGGCTGCAGGACATGTATGCGTCTGCCGGTCGCGCCGCCATTGCACATTACAGGGTCCTCTCCCAGGCCGCGCAGGTTTTCGCCGCGGCCGGCCTTCAGTGCATCCTGCTGAAGGGTCTGGCCCTTGCCCAGGCGGTCTATCCGGACTGGGGCGCGCGGCCGATGGTGGATCTGGACTTATTGGTGAGGACAGCGGACGTGGATCGTGCGGCCGCCTTGCTCGAAGCGTTGGGGTATCGCCTGCGGCCCGATCATGCGCCGGATTTCGACCGGCGTTTCGGCGGCGAGTGGGCCTTCGAGCGGCCCGATCAGCTTGGCCCGCAGGTAGAACTGCACTGGGATCTGTTGCACTTCGAGTGGTCGCGGCGCACAACGGCGTCACTGGTGGATGATCTTTGGGCGCGCGTCCGACCCTTGACGGTGGGCCAGTCAGCAGTGTGGCAATTGGCCCCCGATGACATGACGCTTTATCTCTGCCTCCACATGGCCGTCCATCATGCTTACGGTGAAATCCGCCAATTCGTAGACCTGGATCGGTGGATCCGCTTCGGCCCGGCGCTCGATTGGCCGGCCCTTGTCGCGGCCGGTCGGCGCTATCGGCTGCGCCGCATCTTATACTTTGCCCTCCATTTCTGCCGCCAGCTCTTCGATACCCCTATCCCCGATGACATTCTGAGGCAATTGCAGCCGCCAGTATGGATTTGCCGGTGGGTCGAGCAATTGGCGGCTCCGATCCGCGCCTTGCCCGGCGGCGCGCCATTAGGGCCGCAAGCCGGGCGCTTCCTGCATTTCCTTCTGGTTGACCGCTGGCCTGATCGGTGGCGAGGAGTGGCGCACGCTTTCTTTCCCGGACGCGATTGGATCATGGCACGCTATGAGCCAATCCACCCTGGGCAGGCGTGGCTGCTCTCGTTGCGACATATAGCTCGCATGGTCTGGCTCATGCGGCAGGGGGTCAGCCAGCTTCGCGTCCGAGAGGTCATTTGAATATTCTGCATACGATAGAACTGGGTTTCGGTATAGCTTCCTGGATCCAACGAGCGGGTCTATGTTGATCGCCCGCGCACCCGTCCGCGTCAGCTTCTTCGGCGGCGGCACCGACCTGCCGGACTATTACTTGCAGCACGGCGGCGCGGTGCTCAGCACCACGATTGACAAGTACGTCTACGTGATCCTGGGCGTCAGCGAGCGAGATGACCTCCAGATCACCTCGTCCGACTATCGCACCTTCTATCGCCATGCCCCCGGCGAGCCGCTGCTGTGGGACGGCGACCTGAGCCTGCCGAAGGCCGTGCTGCACCACTTCGGCATCAGCCACGGGTTGACCATCTTCCTGGCTGCCGAAGTACCGCCGGGCACCGGGTTGGGGTCCTCCGGCAGCGTCACCGTGGCGCTGGTCAAGGCGATCAGCACGGCGTGCGGCCAACGGTTGGGACCGCGGGAAGTGGCCGAGCTGGCCTGTGAGGTCGAGATCGGCAAGTTGGGCAAACCGATCGGCAAACAGGATCAGTATGCCGCGGCTTTCGGCGGGCTGAACTGGCTGACCTTCGCCGCGGACGGGGTGCAGGTCGAGCGCCTGCCTGTGCCCGACGCGACCCTCGACCGGCTGCGCGCCAACCTGGTGCTGGCGTTCATCGGCGCGGCGCACGACTCAGCGCAGATACTCGCCGAGCAGAGCCGCGCCAGCCGCGAGGGGGATCGCACCGTCACAGACGCGCTGCGCGGGGTCCACGAGCTGGCGCTGGAAGCGCGCGGCCATCTTCTGGCCGGCGACCTGGATCGCTTCGGCGCGCTGCTCGACCTGGCCTGGCAGCACAAGCGTCACTTCGCCAGGGGCGTGACCAACGAGCAGATCGAGCGCTGCTACGAATTGGCGCGCCGCCACGGCGCGCTGGGGGGCAAGATTGCCGGCGCGGGAGGCGGCGGGTTCCTGATGCTCTATTGTCCAGAGGGCGCGGCCGGCCGCGTGCGGGCCGCCCTGGAAGCCGAGGGTCTGCGCTGCCTGGATTACCACTTCGAGGCCGACGGCGCGCGCGTGCTATTCAACGCGGGACTACGGCTGCGGGATGGGGGAACTGCGATCGGCTGAACCTCGGGGATAAAAGCTGCCGAGATCACAGGATGAACTCGGCGTGGTTTTACGTCCACGCTTTACGACTTAAGACAGTTGACGATTGCCCTGGTATAGGCATCGAAGTCATCCAGTCGGCGTTTGAGAATGCTGAACACGACGGCGTTGTCTATCCGTGCATAGTCATGGACGATCAGATTCCGGAACTTAGCCATCGCGATCAGGCTTGGGAGTAGCTCGCCGGACACGATTCCCTCCTCGGCCAGCACGGCAAATACGTCCTGGTTGTCGGCAGGACGCCGGAATCCCTCTTGCGCGATGATGTGCTGGCCGATGTCGAGGCAGGCCTCAACCGCCAGATGCAGCGTGCGCTCGACCGTGCGACGAACCAGTTTGTTCTCGACGTAGGTCTTGAAATCAACGCTCTGGAGCTGTCGCAAGTCGGTCGTATATTCGTCGAGCAGCGCCAAGCGCTCCTGAATCACCATGTCGTCCTTTACCAAGGCCAACCTCCCGAATTCGTGTCAGCAGAGCGCGATTCTGCACGGCGAGCATCGGCTGAAGGTCGAAGTATAGCTTCATGGCTCGCACTTCAAACGCGACGCGGTCGGCCCGATTTCGCTCGAACAGCAGCCGTCCATCTCGGATCACCTGATAGGCCAAAAGCGGCACAGCCCGATTCAGTATGAGGATCTGTACTTCGCGATCCGCGAAGTTATCCATATCTATCATCAACTTCAGTTGGCGCTCCAGGGCTGCTTCGCCGTCAACAAGGGAATCCAGAAGAACGGCGATGTCCACATCGCTCAGTCGGCCGGCCTGTCCGCGCGCGGTAGAGCCGAACAGATAAGCAGCAATTACATCTGCTTGTCCGGCGAAGTAGGCTGTAAGGCCAGCCAGGTCCACCCGGGGCGCGCCCTCTGGTGTCATTGTTGCTCCTGGAATTTTTCTCAGCGATCCACCTGAACTACTATATCATCGAACGCAACATTTGGCAAAGTGCACGAGTCAATGGAATTTCACTCCACGAATAAGGCGCGAACGGCGTTCGAGACAGCGACTTCCCGCTTGACCTACGACCGCCAATGGGCCATCCTGATTGGCGCGCTGTTGATCCTGGATGCGCTGGTCGTCTACGGCAGCCTGAGCCTGGCCTACATCGTTCGCATCTCCAGCGGCCTGCTGGCGTACAGCTCGACGCACGATCCGGTCGCCTATCGCTGGTTCACGGTGGCGAGCATCCCGGTGTGGTTGGCCATCTTCGCTCTGCTCGGCCTCTATCGTCGCGACAACCTGTTGGGCGGGCTGCATGAATACCAGCAGGCGTTAGGGGCCTGCACGAGCGGTATCATTGTCATCATCATGGTGACTTTTTTCTGGCGCGATGAGGTGCAGATTTCGCGCGGTTGGCTCTTGCTGGCATGGGGTCTGTCGTGCTTCTTGCTGGTCGCAGAACGCTTTCTGGCGCGGCGCGCGGCCTATCTGTTGCGGCGGCGCGGCTGGCTGACCGCCCGCGTGTTGATCGCCGGCGCCACCGACCAGGGCTGCGCCATCGCCCGGCAGTGGCTGCGCAACCCCACTTCCGGCATGGCCGTGGTCGGCTTTGTGGACGATTTCAAGCCGGTGGGCGCCCCCGTGGCCGACGGCTTGCAGGTGCTCGGCCGGCCATCGGCGCTCGACACGTTGGTCCGGCAAACCGGCGCGCACGAGGTTGTGGTGGTCAGCAACGCGGTGGCCTGGGAGACGTTCGAGGAGATCATCGCTCGGGCCACGGCGCGCAACGGCTACACGGTGCGTCTGTCCCCTGGCTACTACGAGACGCTGGCGACGGGAGTCGTCGTTACCAACAAGACGTTTGTTCCCTTGTTCACCGTGGACCAGGCCCGGCTGGTCGGCGTGGATACCTTGCTCAAGCGGCTGCTGGATTACGGATTGAGCGTGCCGCTGACCTTGTTGGCTGCCCCGTTCCTCGCGTTGATGGCTCTGGGGCTGCGCCTGTCTCGCCCCGGCCCGGTGTTGGACCGGTATGCCGCGGTGGGTCAGGGCGGCGCGGTGTTCACTATGTACAAGTTTTGTGACTCTGTGGCCTGGGCCGCCGATGGCGAATCTCTCTCATCCCCTCCTCCCCCCTTCCCTCCAAGGGAAGAGCCTGTCCCTTCATTGCGTTCAGGGCAAGCTCTGAGCCTATCGAAGGAGGGGCCGGGGGGGTCAGGTTCCTGGCTGGAGCGGTTCCTGGCCCGCAGCGGGCTGGACAAATTGCCGCAGCTCTTCAACGTGCTGGCCGGGCAGATGAGCATCGTAGGCCCGCGGCCGCGGGTTCTCGGCGCTGCCGGTGATGAACCGCGCACCGCTGCCAACTTCCAGACCGTACGACCGGGCATCATCGGGCCGTGGGTCGTTTCCGCGGCGTGGGCGTCGGGGGACGAGGCGCAGGACGAGCTTTACTACGTGCGCAACTGGACCATCTGGCTCGATCTGCAGATCCTGATCCAGACGATCTTATCGCTCGTCGCCAGCGCCCTGCACCCCCCAGCGCGGCGCCGCGCATAAAAACGCCCCCCTGACCCCCCAACCCTGGGGGGAACCTGCGGCTGGATTCGAGCCTGTGCGAAGCCCCCTTTAAGGTCAGGCGGTTTGCTGCGCCAACGCAAGCCACCGGCTGAAGCCTCTAATCCGGCGCCGCGCTCCCCCCGCAGTCGGGGGGGCTGGGGGGGCCATTTTCAGGACAAGGATCTCCTTCGTCATGTCTCAACAGGTTAGCGCCATCGCCGACCGGCTGGCTTGCCCGCCGAAAGCGCTGATCCTGGCGGCCGGTGAGGGCACGCGGCTGCGGCCGTTGACCCTCGATCGTCCCAAGCCGATGGCGCCGATCGCCGGCCGGCCGCTGTTGGAACACATCGTGGAGTGGCTGCGGAGCTACGGCGTGCAGGAGATCGCGGTCAACCTCCACTACCGGCCGGAGGCGATCACGAGCCATTTCGGCGATGGCGCGGCCTACGGCGTACGCGTCACCTACTCGTACGAGGATCCGATCCTCGGCACGGCCGGGGCGGTGCGCAAGCTGGCGGACTTCCTCGACGGCGGCCCCTTCCTGGTGGTCTACGGTGACGTGTTGACCGACCTTGACCTGCGCCGGCTGCTGATGTTTCACCACGAACAGGCCGTGCGCGACCCTGCAATCGGCGCCACTGTGAGCCTGTATCACGTGCCCAATCCTACCGAGGTGGGGTTAGTGGGCGCCGATGGCGACGGGCGGATCACCCGTTTCCTGGAAAAACCGCGACCCGAAGAGGTGTTCACCGACCTGGCCAACACCGGCATCCTGGTCGTCGAGCCGCACGTGATCGAACGTATTCCGCCGCACGTCTGCTACGATTTCGGCCGCGACCTGTTCCCCCGGCTTCTGGCGGACGGCGTACCGCTTTATGGGTGGGTGGTTCCCGTTGGCACCTACCTGCTGGACATCGGCACGCCGGAGAAGTACGCGCAGGCGCAGCGGGAATGGACAGGTCGAGGTTGAGGTTGAGGTCGAGGTTGAGGCGAAGCGCATGAGCCGGCCGGCGGTATTTCTGGACCGTGATGGGGTGATCAACTGCAATCGCCGCGACCACGTCAAGTCGTGGGCCGAGTTCGCGTTTCTGCCGGGCGCTATGGATGCGTTGCAAAAGCTGGCGAGGTTGGGCTGGCCGGTGGTGGTGGTCAGCAACCAGGCGATCATCAACCGCGGGCTGGTCAGCCGGCAGACGGTGGACGAGATCAACGCGCGGATGGTAGCTGCCGTGCAGGACGCCGGCGGTCGGATTGACAGCGTGCTCTACTGCCCACATCGCCCGGACGAAAACTGCAACTGCCGTAAGCCCCGGCCGGGCTTGTTGTTGCAGGCGGCCGAACAGTGGGCGCTGGACCTGTCCCACAGCTACCTGGTGGGGGATGCTGAAAACGACGTGCTGGCAGCCCTGAGCGCCGGCTGCCGGCCCATCTTGGTCCAGACCGGGCGCGGCGTGGAGCAATTGGCGCTTCTGCGGCAGCGCGGCGTGGACAGTTTTCACGTGGCCGACAACCTGGCCGATGCGGTGGATTGGATCATGGTGAGCGAACTGTCAATCCGAGGGGGAATCTTGCGTGTCTAAAAACCTCGTCACCGGCGGGGCCGGCTTCCTCGACTCCCACGTCGTAGATCGTTATCTTGCCCTGGGGCACGACGTGACGGTGGCGTGGTATCGGGCTGAGGCTGAGGTCTTATCATGACTCAACCCACACCCGCCACCTGCCCCCATCTGGGTCTCGCGAGCGACCGCACGCTGGCCCGCACGCAGCCCGACGCCGCCCACCGCTGCTACGCGCAGACGCCACCCGCCGCGCCCGATGAAGCGCAGCAGATCGCGTTTTGTCTCTCGGCCGAACATCCGAGCTGCCCGTTCTATGTCGAGGTCGAGGATAAGGCTGAGGTCAAGGATAAGGTTGAGGCTGGTTCCCGATCCTCGTTCCGTCGCTGGCTGGCGTTCGTGCCCTGGCTCGCGCTGGCGCTGCTGGCAATCGTCGTGGTGTTCGTCTACGGCCGCGACCTCCTCCGGCCACCGGTCGCGTTGGCTCCGTTGGTTGACCCCGTCGTAGCGTCGCCGGCCGCTGGCGCCACCTCCACGGCGTCGCCGACATCCGCTGCCGGCGCGGCAACTCCGACACCCGCGCTTGGCGTCCGTTCTTCGGCGTCGGCTCGTCTCATCACCAGCACGCCCGAGCCCGGCGGGCAGGTCTTGATACTGGCGCCCAAGGCCGGCGACGCCGGCTGGTGGACGAGCGGCGAGGGCCGCGGCAACCACCTGGGGGATTCGTACCTCTACGCCGGTTATTTCAACGGCCAGGCGTTCGTGGCCGCGGCCCGCTTCGAGCTGGCTCGCGTCCCGCGCGGCGCACCGATCCGCGAGGCGACCCTGCGGGTGACCGGGCTGCGCGGCGATCGCTTCCGACCCGAGGCCGGCGGCACGTGGCAGGTGCAACTGCTGGCCGCGGATGCGATGAAGGAGTTCGCTCGCGCCGACTTTCAGGCGCTCTTCAACGCGGCGGCCGGCGTGACCCTCTTTCCCGCCTTTTATCCGGCCGACCTGGGCGAAAATCGCATGCAGGAGCTGCGGCTGGATGCCAGCGCCCGCGCCTGGCTGGCCGAACAAGTGGTCAACGGCGCGCCGGCCGTGATCGCGCGCATCATCGGGCCGGCAGCCGGCGACACGCTCTTTGCCTGGGATAGTGGGAGTGGCCCGGCCAGCGGCGGCAACGGGCCGCAGTTGGCCCTGAACCTGGGACCGGCCCCCGCCACGCCGCCGCCCCTGCCGACGCAACAGGTGATCGTCGCCACGCTGACCCCCACGCCGGCCAACGTGCTCACCGCGGCGGCGCGCGTCCTGACCGCCACGTCGGTTGCCAAAGCGGGCACGCCTACCCCGCTGACCTACCGGATCGTGACCCCCACGCCGGTTCCGGCTAACCTGGCGACCGCGCAGGCGTTGGGCTTTGCGCAGGGGCTGCCGGCCATCGTCGTCGCGACCCCAACGCCGGCCAACGAGGCTACGGCCACTTACCAGGCGCTTTATGCCACGGCCGTTGCGGTCACCACCGGCACCTTTACCCCGATCCCGACGAACGCGGTGACGCCCATCGTGGTGATCCCGACGCCTGTGCCGGAAAACGTGGTCACGGCGGCCGCCCAGGTCCTGGCTGCGACCGCGCAGGCCACAGAAGTGGGCACGGCAACCCCTCTGCCCTTCAACGCCGTGATCGCGACCGTCACACCGCGTCCGGTAGTGGTCACCCACACGCCTGTCCCGGCCAATTATGCCACGGTGGTCTCCCAGGCGGCCTATGCCACCGCGGTGGCGCTGATCGTCGGCACCTTCACCCCACTGCCGCCCAACGTCGTCATGGCCACGCCGGCGCCGCTGCTGGTGTACCTGGACCAGCTATCGCCCACCCCGCGCCCCCCGGCCACCCCGACGCCGCCTTCGACCATGCCGCGTGAGTTGGTCGGCCGGATCCTGTTCTTCAGCGACCGCGATGGAGAGTCACACTTGTTTGTCCTGGATCCTGCATCTGGCCGGCTGGCCCGGGTGACTCAGGATTGGCCTTATCGGTTGGCTCAGGTGGCCGAAGGCCGCTCGCCAGATGGAACTTTGAGCCTCCTGGTGCAGGAGGACGCCCGGCGCATCCCGCAGGTATACATCCGGGATGTGCGCTACAGCGGGCTGCGCCAGTTGACCACCACGACCGGCTGGAGTTACGATCCAGCGTGGTCGCCGCGCGGCAACCGGATCGCGTTCGTGTCCACCGAGCCGGGCAACGACGAGATCTACGTCATCACGCCCGACGGCAAGGACATGCGCCGCCTGACCGTCAATACCTGGGAGTGGGACAAACATCCCTCCTGGTCGCCCGACGGCACGCAGATCGTCTTCTGGTCGAATCGCGAGACCGGCCGCCGCCAACTCTGGGTGATGAACGCCGACGGCTCGAACCAACGCCTTTTACTCGATTCGGTGTATAATGATTGGGATCCTGTGTGGGTGAAGTAGTTGTCAGTGGTCAGTGGTCAGTTTGTCAGTGGTCAGTGGTCAGTGGTCAGTGGTCAGTGGTCAGTGGTCAGTGGTCAGTGGTCAGTGGTCAGTTTGTCAGTGGTCAGTTATCAGTTTTCAGTGGTCAGTAGGGCTTGCTGTCAACTGAGAACTGAGAACTGAAAACTGAAAACTGAAAACTGAAAACTGAAAACTGAGAACTGAAAACTGAAAACTGAAAACTGAGAACTCCTGGAGAAAATCATGGAGCTTAAGGAATACATCCTGCCCCTGCGCAAATGGTGGTGGCTGATCGTCGCCTCCGTTTTTATCGCGACTGTTTCCAGCTATCTGGCGACGCGACAGCAGTCGCCGATCTACCAGGCGCGCACTACTATTATGATCGGCAGCGCCATCGAAAACCCAAATCCGACGGGCAACGACTTTTGGCTGACGCAGCAGCTTGCCAACACCTACGCCGACATCGCCAAGCGCGAACCGATCAAACAGGCGACCATGGCGGCCCTGGGGCTGAACTGGCTGCCCGAGTACACGGTGCGCGTGGTGGCAAACACGCAGTTGCTGGAGATTACGGTGGTGGATACTTCCCCCCCGCGCGCCCAGGCAGTGGCCGCCGAGCTGGCGAACCAGCTCATTCGCCAGACCCCCACCAACTCCGACAGCGAAACGCAGCAACGCCAGGCCTTCATCAAGGCGCAATTGGACGACCTGGAAGTCAAGATCAAGGAGACCAAAGCCGAGATTGACAAGAAACAGGCCGACCTGGCTAACCTGTTCAGCGCCCGGCAGATCGCGGACACGCAGACGCAGATCGCCGGCCTGCAGACCAAGCTGAACACGCTGCAAGCCAACTACGCAGCGCTGCTCAGCAATACGCAGCAAGGCTCGATCAACACGATCAGCGTCATCGAGCCGGCCGTGTTGCCGACGAAGCCGATTGGCCCGAACAAACTGGCGACCATCTTGCTGGCCGCGGCGATTGGTCTGGTGTTGGCGGCCGGCGCGGCTTACCTGCTGGAGTACCTGGACGATACCCTGAAGAATCCCGACGACGTGCAGAAGGAGCTGAGCCTCACCACGCTCGGCGCGGTGCCGGTGATGGATGGCGCTACCGCGGGGGACGAGCTGCCGGTGCTCTCCGGCGGCCATTCAGCGGCCGTCGAAGCGTATCGCATCCTGCGCACCAACCTCCAGTTTGCCGCCGTGGACCGCCCTCTGCACACCCTGCTGATCACCAGCCCCGCGCCCACCGAAGGTAAGTCCCTCACAGTCGCCAATCTGGGCGCAGCAATGGCGCAGGCTGGCAAGCACGTCGTCCTGGTGGACGGCGACCTGCACCGGCCGCGGCTGCACCGATTGTTCAAGCTGCGCAACAACACCGGCCTCACCACCGCGCTTCTGGAGGCGCGTCCCAGCCTGGACGGCCTGTTGCAGGAGACAACCGTGCCCGGCCTGCACGTGCTTACCTCGGGGCCGCTGCCGCCCAACGCGGCCGAGCTGCTCGGCTCCGCGCGCATGAAGGAGCTGCTGGCCGAAGTGCAGACCCAGGCCGACCTGGTGGTGGTGGACAGCCCGCCGTCCACCGCGCTCTCCGACGCCGCGATCCTCTCGACCCAGACCGACGGTGTCCTGCTGGTGCTCGATTCCGGCCACACGCGGCGGGAGGTTGCCCGGCGCGCCCTGGATGGCTTGCGCCAGGTCAACGCGCGCGTGGTCGGCGCGCTGCTCAACCGCATGCCCACGCGCGGGGCCGGCTACTATTATTACTACTATTACCACTACGGCCACTACTATTCGGATGATGGCCGGGACCCCGCAAGGGCGCGCGAGCAGAACCGGGATCGCTCTGGCCGAGGCAAGCGCGAGAAAACGTCCGCCTGAGAGAACAATGGCGCCCCTTCCCCTGACACAACGGCCTGATCGCACGAACACACGCTTGACATTCTACGGTGTTGTGCTATGATTTATTGGACATCGAGAGGTCTATCGCGATGAGCGTGACGCCGCTGCGCCGGTCCGACGTGATCGGCCAACACGCCGGCCGTGAGACGCTGCTCTATGATCCCGTTGCCGATGCCGTTCATACGCTAAATCCCACGGCGTGGGCCGTTTGGGAGCTGTGCGACGGACGTCACACGCCTGCCGACATGGCGACCCACCTGCGGGCTGCTTTTGCTGACGTATCTGATCAGGACGTAGATGCCGACGTCCTGGCAATTCTCGCCGTATTTGCGCGCGAGGAATTGATCCACCGCTATGATCTGGCAAAGGAGCTGGGATATGGACCAGATTGAACTGACAAAGCCTGGGGCCGAAACGGCAGACACAGACCTGCCTCCTTACGAACCTCCTCGGGTGCTGACCTATCGCGGGGCCGACATCCTGAGGATGTTGGGGCCGGCGCAGGCGTGCTCGTTCGGCCATTCGGTGGTCGTTTGCGGGCCGACTTTCGGTCCACCGAACTTCGGCGCGCCTGGGGCCAAACCGGCAGGCGGGTGAAAACCTCACCCCCTGCCCCCTCTCCATTGTGGATTGCGGATTTTGGATTGTGGAGTGCTGTCCGCAATCTGCAATCCGCAATCAAGCGGGGAGGGGGTTGGGGGGTAGGTCGTACTTCCCCGCTTCCATGGTCAGCGCTGATTCTTTTCCGCTCGTTCTTCCCGGTGTTCGGACAGAAGCGACAAGCGCCATGCACCTGCTGCTCCATCCGGACGCTCCTCGTTGGGCAGTCGTGAACGCCACCGGGCTGGCGGTGGCGCGATTGTGCGACGGCCAGCACACGATCCCCCAGATCGCGGCAATCGTCGCGCAGCGCTGGTCGCAGCCGTTCGAGAGGGTGCTGCCGGACGTCGAGGCGTGCGTGGCGTCCCTGGCGCGCGCCGGTTTTCTGGAAAGGCTGCCCGCGCCGGCTGAGGTCGTGACCCCTCCCCCTGCCAGGCGTGGTTGGCGGCTGCACCTGTACCTCACCGAGAGCTGCAACCTGCGCTGTCGCCATTGCGCGGTGGTGGAAGATACGGCCGGATCCCCTCAGCTCAGCGCCGTCGTGGTTCGCGACCTGGTGGAGCAGGCCGTAGCAGCCGGCGCCGAGGGGATCGCGTTCGGCGGCGGCGAGCCGTTCCTCCATCCTGATCTGCTCGACCTCCTCGCTTACGCCGCGCCGCGCGTCAAGACCCTGCTTGCCACCAATGCGACGCTGCTAGATGACGCCGCTGCCCAAACCCTGGTCGGCTTGGGCGTGATCGTGCAGGTGAGCCTGGACGGCCCGGATGCAGCCACGCACGACAGCATCCGCGGCCGGGGCGCGTTCGAGCGGGCGTGGCGCGGGATCGAGCGCCTGCAACGGGCCGGCCTCGGCGAGCGGCTGGCGCTGAATGTGACCCTCATGCGACCGAACGTCGGCCGGGTGGCCGAGATCGTCGCCCTGGCCGAGCAGCGAGGCGTGGCGGGTCTGCGCTTTGCCCCCTTGCAACATATAGGCCGCGCGGCCGCGCGCTGGGATGAGCTGGCGCCAACCCCCGACGAATATGCGGTCGCGTATCGTTTTCTCTACGGCTATCGCTCGAATGACGGCCTGACCATCAGCCCGGGCCTGCTGGGCCTGGAGCTCGACCCGCCCGAAGACGGCGCATGGTGTGGGCTGGGCCACGTGCTCCTGGTGGACGCTCGCGGCGACATCTACCCCTGCGCGCTGCTGACCGCGCCCGAGTTCCGGCTGGGCAACGTGGCAGAGACGCCTCTGGCCGACGCGTTGGCCTTCGCGAAGCTGGCAGAACTGGTGGCGCTGTGCGAACGGCGCCGCGAGGAGATCGCGAAGTGCCGCGCCTGCGCGTGGAAGCATTTTTGCCAGGGCGGGTGTCCGGGGAGCGTGTGGCGGGCGACCGGCGCGTGGTACGCGACGGATGGGTTGTGCGAGGTGAGACGGGAGTTGTTCCGTGAGCTGATCCGCAGGCAAGTCTTTCGCTTTGGCCGGTCTCCGACCGAGCCAACTCAGACGCCAGTGTCTTGATGTATCCGGGAGGATTAAGATGCTCAACCGAACGACTGCACTCTGGGGCATCATCGTGACACTTCTGCTCATTGCAACCGCATTGCTCATTGCGCGACCAGTTGTTGCTGCAACGTGCACTTCGCAAGCCAGCGGCACTTGGTCGGCTTCAAGCACCTGGAACAACTGTAACGGCAGCGTCCCGCAAACTGGCGACGATGTCGTCATCGCTGACGGGTACACGGTCACGCTGGATACGAATGCCTCCGTCGCATCCATTACCGTCGGCCAAGGGACCAGCGGCGTGCTGATCTTCGACAGCACTGCACACACTGTCACAGTAGCCGGCAGCGTGACGGTCAACAGCGGCGGCATCTTCATCACCCAGGCATCCGGCGCCGCGACGCACAGCCTGAGCATCGGTGGCAACCTGACCAATAACGGGACGTTCGACATGTCGCGCGGCGGGTCCACGCTGATCTGCAACGTGACCTTCAACAAGAATGGCAACCAGACGATCAGCGGTACGGGATCAACTACTCGATTCAATCTGATCACGCTGAACATGGGATCTTCCCGCGACAACACGTTGCAGATTTCGTCGAGCAACTTCAGCGTACCCTCTACGGGTTTTATCGATACCAGCACTGGCATTCAGAATGGCACTCTGCGACTCTCCGGTTCGTTTTCGCTTTCCAATCGGGTGTTCACAGGAAGTTCGCCGGCCGTAATTCCGGCTACCGGTGGATTCTGGTTGGACAACGCCAATGTCACGGGGGTTGCCTGGAATGGTTCATACCAGTTGAGCGGGCAACTGCGGGTGTCGGCCGGCACACTCAACCTGGGCACGACGGACGATAACTCGCTCAGGTACCGTACTGACTCTGTGATTACATTGGAAGGCGGAACGGTGAGTATTGCTGGCAGGCTAGCCCGGGACACCAATTCCAACTCGAATACAACTACCTACAACCAGAGCGGCGGAACTATAACCGTGGTAACGAGTGCATCTACCGCTACCACCCGCGCAGGTTTCGACATCGGCGCCTCAGGCTCCTCTTTTACAATGAGTGGCGGGAACATTGTGATCCAGAATGCTACCAGCAACACGGATGCCAATGGCGGTGACTATTTTGTCGCGGCCTCGACTACCAACGTTACTGGCGGTACTCTCCAGGTCGGGAATAGTTCCACCTTATCAGGGCAGACCATTCGTATCAAGAGCAGTGCGCCTGTTTACAACTTGACCGTGTACACGACAAACGCGCCTACTGCCAAACTACTCACCAATGCGCTGACTGTGAAAGGGGATGTCAACATCCAATCCGGTGCTACCCTCGATGCCAACAACATTGACATGAATGTGGCCGGCAACTGGACTAACAACGGGACTTTCACCCCTGGCAGCGGCACGGTGACGTTCAACGGCACGACGACCATCTCGGGCAGCAGCACCAACTCGTTCAACAACGTGACGATCAGCAGCAGCCTGACCGCGCCGAGCGGCACCCTGAACGTGGCCGGTACCTGGACGAACAACGGCACGTTCACCCACAACAGCGGCACGGTGACGTTCAACGGCACGACGACCATCTCGGGCAGCAGCACCAACTCGTTCAACAACGTGACGATCAGCAGCAGCTTGACCGCGCCGAGCGGCACGATGAACGTGGCGGGCAACTGGACCAACAACGGCACGTTCACCCATAGCAGCGGCAAAGTCACCTTCAACCGCAGCGGCACGTCCACGTTCAGCGGGTCGAGCACCACCACCTTCTACGACCTGGAGATCAGCAGCAACACGATTCTGGATGTGAGCACGAACACTCTGTTCGACGCCACCGACTCCGTCCGCAACAAGGGCCAGCTCAAGCAGACGCAGACCGTCAGCTCGGGCGCCGTGAGCTTCCTGAACGTCTCGTCAGGCACCTACTACGGCCTCGTGATCACTCCCACCACCAGCATGGGCAGCACGACGGTGACGATCTACGGCGAGCAGGCGTGCAGCGAGCCGCCGAACATCGGCACCGGCGGGACGCTGATCAAACGCTGCTACGTGATTGCACCGACCAGCACGGCGAATGCCACGACCAAATTCTGGTATGACACTACCTACGAAAGCAACGGCCTGTCCCAGAGCGCCGTGCAGATCTTCCACGAGGAGACCTCGCCGCAGTTGTGGCGTTTGCAGGGCGATCGCAGCTACGGTAGTTCAGGGTCGGACAACTTCAGGTACGTGCAGGTCGGCACCACCAGCTACTCGCGCTTTGCGGCCGGAGTGGAGGGCACGAATCTCATCGCCCTGGCCTCCTTCACCGCGGCGCCCACGGCCGGCGGCGTGTTGTTGACCTGGGAGACCGTTTGCGAGCTGGACACCGCCGGCTTCAATCTGTGGCGTGGCGACGCGCCGGACGGCCCCTACGCCAGGATCAACCCCACGCTGATCCCTGCGGCCGGCGGCCCGACCTGGGGCGCCAGCTATACGTTCACCGACGCGACGGCGGCCGATGGCGCAATTCACTACTACAAACTCGAGGAAGTGAACGTCTACGGCCTGAGCGCCTTCCATGGCCCGACGGCCGTCACCGTCGGCATGGCCCAGGGCCGGCGCTATCTGCCGCTGGTGGGCCGCTAGGGGCGGCGCGATGCCACGCGCCGCGTATCGTTTCTTCGATGCGCCCTTTGTGGTAGAAACCGACTCGGCCGCCTTCCTGGCGCAATTCGACGCCGCGTACGAGCGATTCAGGGCTGAAGAGGAGGCTGGGGCGCCGGTCTACCGGGTGACGCTCGCAGGCCGGCCGGCGGCCGAGATCGAGGGGGAAACCTGGCGCTCGACGGATGCCGAGGCGCTCAGCACCTACGCCTACAACGCCTTGCTGAACGCGGCCACCGCCAGGGTGTGCAGTCACTTCTTGTTTCACGCCGCGGCCGTGATTGCGCCGGCCGGCAGCGGGGTCATCCTGGCGGCCGGCGCCGGGCTGGGCAAGACGACGCTGACCGTCGCCCTGTTGCAGCGTGGCTACGCCTTCCTCTCCGATGACGTGGCCGCGGTCGGCCGGACCGACGGCCGGCTCTATCCTTTTCCGCGGCGGCTGGGGGTGCGGGTCACGGGCGGCCGGCCCGGTGAAAAGCGTCTGCTCGACGTGACGGAGATCGCGCCGGGCAGTCTGAGCGGTTCGGCTGGCTCAGGCTGTCCGGCGCGTTTTTTGTTCCTGCTGACAGACGCCAGCGAGCCGGCCACGAATTTCAGATACCTGGTGCTCGACCGCGCCGACGAAGGGTTGCTGGCCGATCTGCGAGCCGTTTCAGGGGTGCAGGCGGTACACGCGGCGCAGAGCCAACCCTATCCCGTCCTGTGGGTTGACCTGGCGCGCGGGGCCTGGCCCACGAGCGAACCGGCCATCCAGGCGCTCTGCCGACGGCGCGAGGTCTTGTTGTTCGAGGCAACGGCCGGCCCGGCCGCGCCGCCCGATTTCAGCGTCCGTCCCGAGCTGACCCGTCTCGCGGCCACCGGGGCCGCCCAGGCGCTGCTCGGCCATCTCAAGGGCGGGCCACGCTCGGCGCTGCTCGACCAGGTCTTCGGCGGCAGCGCGACCCGGCTCTACCTGGCGCTCGTCGGCCTGGCCGACCGCATGGTCTGCTACCGGCTGCGCGTGGGCCGACTGGATGGGATGATCGAGACGATCATGGCGACGACGAGTGAGCTTGAGAAATTGAGTGCCCATGTCCCCTCATAGCCGCCGCGTCACCAGTATGCCAAGGGCAGTTGTTCATGCCGGGCGCACCGCCACAGCGGCTGAAACCGGCACGCGGATGCACGCGGAGACCGCGGACGACGCGGATATTTTTCGGCCTTGTCCGCGTCCTCCGCGTAATCCGCGTAGTCCGCGTCCCGTTTTCGGAACAGGCTTTTGGGGAGAGGCCGGTTTCCCCCAGACTTGGGAAGGCCGGGGGGCGCTGGTTCTGCTCCTACTCCTGACCTGGCTGATGCTGGCCCCCACCGCGGTTCGTAGTGACGACTTCAGTCGTTCCATGCGGCCGAAAGCGACTGCCTGCCCTGGCGGTCAGGCCAGGGAAGTCGCTACTACGAACTTCCTTCCTCTCAAGGTCTTCGTAGACCAGGATGGCATCGTGCAGCTCACGGCCGCCGACCTGACCGGCGCCGGCTGGGATTTGGCGGAGCTCGACCCGCACACGCTCCGGCTGACGAACCTGGGCGCGGAAGTGGCATTGTGGACGCCGGGCGGCGACGATGGCTTCTTCGATCCGGGCGACGTCGTCCTCTTCTACGGCCGCGCCGCGACCGGGCCATACACGCGGGGCAACGTCTATTGGCTGCCGGCCGGCGCCGCGCCCGGCCGGCGCATGGCCGAACGGGATGCCGCGCCAGTGCACGGCTACCCGGTCGCGACGAGCTGGCCGACGACCATTCATGCCGAACAGGATATTGCGCCGTGGGGCTACTGGCAGAATCCGCCCGGCCGCGAGACGCAAGATCACTGGTACTGGACCGGGCCGCTCACCGCGCCGGCTACCGCAACGCTGCCTTTCGCGATGCCGCCGTTCGACGATGCGGACGCGACTATGCTGCGAGTGGCTCTGGCCGGCAAGACCGACGACGCCAGCGCCGATCCCGACCATCACACGCTCGTCTCGTTGAACGGTGCCCCCCTCGTCGAGGCCCGCTGGAACGGACAGATCGAGTTTCAGCACACGGTTGCGTTCTCGCCCACCCTGCTGTTGACCGGCGTCAACACCGTGACCGTAGCATCGCTCGGTGGAACCGGCGCGACGGTTGACGAGCTTTACGTCAACTGGCTGGAGGTGGACTACGCCGCCAGCTACGTGGCTCAAGGAGATCGCCTGGCCTTCGCCGCGCCCGCTGCGGACGCCTACCGGTTTGAGGTAGCCGGTTTCACCAGTCCAGACGTGGAGGCGTTCGATCTCACCGACCCGGAACGACCCGTCAGGCTGCTGAACGTTCAGGCTGCACCAGAGACCGGCGCTTTTACCGCCATCCTCGAGGATCGGCCGGCCGCCGCGACGCGCTACCTGGCCCAGACCGCGGCAGCTCGCCGACCGCCGGCCGGCTTGATCGCAGACGCACCTTCCGATTGGCGCTACCCGGCCAATGGCGCCGACGAGATCATCGTCACCTACGATGGTTTCTACACCGACACGCTGCCGCTCGCGGCCTACCGCCAGGGTCAGGGCTTGCGCGTGGCGGTTGTGCGCCTCACAGATGTTTACGATGAGTTCGCCGCCGGCCTGGCAACCCCCCAGGCGATCCGCGACTTCCTGGCCTATGCGTACCACCATTGGACGCCGCCCGCGCCGCGCTGCGTCCTGCTGGTCGGCGACGCCAACCTGGACTACCGGGATCGTTTCCGAACGGGCCGACCCAACTTCGTGCCCACCTTCATCTTCGACGCGGACGACGTGGGTCAGACTGCCAACGACACCTGGTTCGGCCAGGTGACGGGCAACGCGCCCGTGCCCGATCTGGCCGTGGGCCGGCTGCCTGCCCGCAGCCCGGACGACGTGCGCACCATGGTCGCGAAGATCATCTCCTACGAGACCGCGCCGGCCGACATCTGGCAGGGCCGGCTGATGTTCGTGGCCGACAACGTGCCGGAACATCAGGCCGCCGCGGAGTGGTGGGCAGCCCAGGTATCCGGCGGCTTTCGGGTCCAGCGCGTCTTTGCTGGCCGCTATCCGCCCGGCAACCCGGCCGACGACATCGTCCGGGGGATCAACCAGGGCGCATCCCTGGTCACCTACGTGGGCCACGGCAACTTCGACCGCTGGGGCGTCTGGAGCGGCGGGCGGCTGTTCGACGTGACGATGGTCAGCCTGCTGACCAATCGTGAGCGCCTGCCCGTGGTCATCACGGCCGACTGTCTGAACGGCTTCTTCGTCCACCCCTACACCGACGACACGATGGCCGAGGCGTTGGTGCGTAAGGCCGACGGCGGCGCCATCGCGGCCTGGAGTCCCACCGCGCTCGGCTGGCTTTCCCACCAGGTCATCCTGTTCGAGGAGTTCTCCCGTGCCCTGTTTAGCGCGCCTGTCCCGATGTTGGGCGATGTCACTGTGACGGCCAAGCGCAACGCGTTTGCCCAGGGCGTCAGCTCGGAGATGATCGAGAGCTTCACCCTGTTCGGCGATCCCGCACTGCGCCTGCGGCTGATGGCTGTCCGGGGCGGCCACCTGCCCATGATCGTCAAAGGCGGGAGGCCATGACCGCCATAGGCATCAAGCTAAGGTCGTTCTGGTCTCATAGCGTGCTCGTCAGGGGTCTGCGACCCCGCCTTGACCACTTGTTTGGCTGCTTCTGGCGGCGACCGTCGTCAGCAATGGGGCGTCGGCGCTGCTCGACCGGGGAGTACACTGCCTGCCGTAAGCAGTCGCCGCGCCCCGACCGCCGGTCGCAGACCGGCAGTGAGCTGCCGAAAGGCTTAGCTTGATGCGTATGGCCATGACCGCTCCGCCGGAAGACAGGCTCCTGTTGCTGTGCGCCCGCGTTTTCCCAGCGGCGGCCGAAATGGAGGCGTTGGCGCGACTGGTGCGCGAACCGCTCGCGTGGGATGCCATACTGACCGGCGCGATCCGGCAAGGCATCTCCACACTGGTCTACCGCCATCTGCAGATGCTGGACGTTAGCGCTGCCATTCCTGCTGGGGTGATGGAGCAGCTGGCGCACATCGACCAGGTCACCCGGCTCCAGGTCATGCGGCAGCGATTCGAGGCGACTCGCCTGCTCGACCTGCTGCACGCTGCTGGCGTGCCGGTGATGCCCCTCAAGGGCCTGGCGCTGCGGGAGAGCATTTATCCCGATCCGGCGTTGCGCCCCAGCGGAGATATTGACTTGCTGGTCAGAGCAGAGCACGTCCGGCAGGCCGAGTCTGCGCTGCAGGCGCTCGGTTATCTCGCCGACGAAACCTACCGCCCTCGCGCCTGGTACCGCCCCGAGACCAGCCATCATTTGGTCCCCTACCGGTTGCCCGGCCGCGAAGTCCAGGTGGAAATCCACTGGGACCTGGCGCCATCGGAAGTTCATCTCCCTGTTGACGTCGAGGCCATCTGGGCGCGGGCAGTGGCCGGGCAACTGGCCGGGCGTCCCACCTGGAAGCTCGCTCCCGAGGACCTGCTGCTCCACCTGGCGCTGCACGCCTCCCTGTTCAGCCGATTCTTGACTCGGCTGCATCACCTGGTAGACGTCGCTGAAACGACGCGCCATTATGCGCAGCAGCTCGATTGGGGCCGGCTTGCGGAACGGGCGCGCCAGTGGGATGCGCAGCGGTACCTGTACCTGATCTTGCGCGTGGCCAATGAACTGTTGGGCTTGCCCGACGTGGATCAGGCGTGGGCGGACTTGCGGCCGGCAGGATTTCAAGAGGCGTTCGTGCCTGCGGTGCGACAACGCGTCCTGGCCATGGCCCGCCTCGAGACGCACGAGTGGACGACCGATTATCTGATGACCTATGCTCTCGCCCCGTCGGCCGGCGAGAAGTTGCGGGTGTTGTGGCAGGCTCTGTTCCCCTCCCGCGAACGGATGGCCCGGTTGTACAACCTGCCATCTGAATCACGATGGTTGGTCGGTCATTACCTGGTTCGCCCCTTCCAGTTGCTGGGCCGCTACGGCCGGCACGTGGCTCTCCTGACCCTCGCCGGTCGCCCTCGCTTCCTTTAGAACCAATACGGTAAGATGAGGCTGCCAGAAACCCGTTTTCTCGGAGAAAACGGGTTTCCTGCCCAGGCTCAACCCGGCAGTGAATCTCTGCCATGACCGAATCCGAAACCATCGCCCACATCGCCCATGATCTGGCCGCGACTGGCGTGCGACCAGGAGGGCCGCTCCTGGTGCACTCGTCGCTGCGTTCCCTCGGCCACGTGCCGGCCGGGGCAGAGACGGTAGTCCGCGGGCTGCTGGAGGCGTTGGGGCCGGAGGGAACCCTGCTGATGCCCGCGCTGAGCTACGAGCGGGTGACGTCCAGCCAGCCGGTCTTCGACATCCGCCGCACACCGGGCAACGTCGGCGCCATCCCTGAGCACTTCCGCGCGCGGCCGGGCACGCCGCGCAGTATGCACCCCACCCATTCGGTCTGCGCGGTGGGCCGGCTGGCGGAGCAGATGCTCAGAGATCACCGCCTGGACGACACCCCCGTCGGCCCCCACTCGCCGTTCCATCTGCTGCCTGAGTATCGCGGCCAGATCCTCATGTTGGGTTGCGGGCTGCGCCCCAACACCTCGCTGCACGGCATCGAGGAGCTGGTCGTCCCGCCTTATCTCTATGGCGAGCCGCTGACCTATCGGCTGGTGGATTGGGAAGGGAAGGCGCGGGAGAAGGTGTATCGGCGACACGGCTTCGCGGGTTGGATGCAACGCTACGACCGCGTGGCTCCGGTGCTCGACAGCCGCGGGTTGCGCCGCGGCCGCGTGCTCCAGGCAGAGGCATACCTGATCGAGGCGTCAGCCCTGTGGGAGTCAGCGTTGGCTGCGCTGCGCCGCGATCCGCTCTATTTCGTGGACAGGATCGAGCCGTAGAAGCAGGTTCGTGCAGTTCCGCGTAATCCGTGCAATTCGTGACCAGACCGTTCTGCCGGGCCGCGTTGGCCTACAGAATCTCCTCGATCTTCGCCTGCATCTGTTGCGCCTCGTCCGCCGAAAGATAGCCCATCCTCATATCGAACCGCGCCACCGCGTCGGCCGCCAGCGAGCGGACGTTGCCCTTGGCCTTCTCCGCGTGGTAGCCCTCCGGCTCGGCGGTGGCGGGCAGACACATGCCCAGCGTGTCCTGGTCGGCCGTGCGCGAGATCCAGCGGATGCCGTGGTTCAGTTCGTCGGGCCGGTGCGCGATGTAGTCGGCTGTGCCATCGGGGTGCAGGTGCATGGTATGCGCCCAACCGGTCGGGTCAGCCGCGTAGTCCACAAAGAAGACCACCTCTGGGTCGAACGCCAGGCCGGGCTTCAGGACGTTGTGCCGCTCCGGGTGCTCGGTCAGTTCGGCCAGGAATTCGGCATAGCCGGGCAGCGGCTTGACGTGCGACGGGATGCTCTTGCGCACGCGCACGGTTTGCGGCGTGCACGCGGCGGAGTAGATCAGCCGGCCGTTGTCAACGGGCCGGAAGTTGGCGTGCGCCAGGTACATCAGGTCCATCGGCGTGCCCTTGAGATTGCAGATAGAGATAGAGACAGAGAAGAGAGAAGAGCCAGCGTAGAGGCGAACCTCAGGCGTGGCGACGTAGTGGTCGTTGAAGAAGACGATGTGTTCATAGTCGCCGCTCAGGCCGATATACTCGCCGTGCGCATCAGCGCCCAGGATCACCCACGCCTTCTGATAGGGTGCGTTGGGCAGCTCGCCGTGCAGCGGGTGGGTATCTGGCCCGGTCGGGACTCCCATCGCGGTCGCGCCGCAGTGCAACAGGAATCCGCCATAGGTCTCCAGATAGACGCGCGTGGGTCGCGGCTCGCGAAACGGCGTCCGCATGGCCAGTTCACGGCCGCCGAACTGCACCGACCAGATCTGCTGTCCCTGGTAGGGCAGCATAACGAGCTGGCCGAGTTCATTCTTGAGACGCAGGCCCGCCACGCCGCTGTCGTAGCGCCAAACGCTCGCGCTGAGCGGGCCGTTTTCGACCAGCACGCGCTCCTTCTCGCCGAAGAGACGCTGTTGCAGGTGAACGGTGGTTTGAGACATAAAGGGGCTCCTTGAGACGAAATGCGAAAGAGATTCATCAGCCGCTGAGCGCGGCCAACCTGCCGAAGACCCCCTCCAACGCCCGGTAAGTCTCCGCATAGAGCGTGACCATCTGTTCATAGCGCGTCATCGTTGGCGGATCGGGTACTTCGGCCTCCCGCGCGGGGATGAGCCGGCCGGCCACGCTGAAATCGTCGTAGATGCCCACGCCGACGCCACCGGCGATGGCCGCACCCAGCGAGGTGGCTTCGGCGGTCAGCGCGGGCAGCAGGATCGGCAGGCCGAGCGCATCGGCCATGATCTGCCGCCAGAGCGCGCTCCTGGCTCCGCCGCCGATCAGACGCAGGCCGGCCACCCGCGCGCCTTGCTCGCGCAACGCGTCCAGGATCAGGCGCAGATGAAACGCCACGCCTTCGAGGGTCGCACGTGCGGCTTCGGCCCGGCCATGCGACATCGCCAGCCCGACGAAAGCGCCGCGGGCTGCGGGATTCCAGTAGGGCGCGCGCTCGCCCAGCAGATGGGGCAGGAAGAGCAAGCCGCCAGCGCCAGGAGGCACGCGGGCCGCCAGGGCATCCAGCTCGCCGAAAGTCTTCGCCGTCCCCTCCCCGGCCAGCAACCCGACCAGCCAATCGTAGGCCCCGCCGGCCGCTTGCATATTGCCGAGGGTGAAATAGAGCTGGGGGTGCAGGTGCGCCATGGTGATGGTGCGCTGCGCGGGATCCACCAGCGGTTCGGCCGCGCTCAAGGCCATCCACGCCGACGAGCCGATATAGGCATAGGCGTCCCCTTCAGCCACCGCGCCGGCGCCAACCGTCGCGCACGCGCCATCTCCGCCGCCGATCACCACCGGCGTGCCTGCCAGCAGCCCTGTGGCTGCGGCCGCCGCGGGCGTCACGCGGCCGATGACCGCGGTCGAGGGGTGCAGGTCGGGCAATAGCTCCTCTGACAGGCCGATGGCCGCGATCATCTCCGACGCCCAGCGCCGGCCGGTGATGTCGAGCAGCTGCGTGCCCGATGCGTCGGAGTAGTCGCTGGCCATCACGCCGGTCAGCAGGTACGCGGCGTAGTCCTTGACGTGCAGCGCCTTGTATGCACGGCGATAGACGTCCGGCTGGTGATCCTTCACCCACAGCAGCTTGGCGGCCGTGTAGGCGGGGCTGGCGCGCAACCCGGTCAGGCGATAGATCGTCTCCGCGCCGCAGACGCGACAGATGAATTCCGACTGGGCGGTGGCCCGCTGGTCCGCCCAGATGATGCACGGCCGGAGCGGCTGACCGTGGGCATCCACCAGGAGCGCGCCTTGCATCGTGCCGCTGAAGCTGACCGCGGCTATCGCGCCGGCCGCGACGCCGGCCTGATCCAGCAGCCGCCGCATGCCGCCGAACACCGCGGTTTGCCAGTCGTCCGGGTCTTGTTCGGCCCAAGAGCCGGCGGCCCCCTGCGAATTGGGCCGCGGGTACGCGGTGGGGTATGCCTCGAATGCGGCAGCGCGCACTGCGCCGCTGGCCGCGTCGAAAAGCGTGGCCTTGTCGCCGGTGGTGCCCAGGTCGTGGGCCAGGATGTAGATGGGTATAGACATGACGGTATGCGATGTAGTTATCTGACGTTCAGTGTTCAACCGCTATAGATTCCTCTCCTGAGACTCGGCGCAATTTAGGCATAGGCGGCTACCTCGAAGGTTGTCAGCAAAGGTCGCGTGACCTCAGGGAGAGGGAACTCTTCAAGATACAATTCGGTTGCCTCTTTGAGATTGGCAACGGCTTCCTCAACTGTATAGCCCTGACTAACTGTTCCAACCTCAGGACATTCTGCTACGTATAGATCTTCCTCTTTGTGAAGAACTGCGGTTAAGATCTGTCTTGTCATTTTCGACGTATCTTTTCAATAAGTGGGGGCCGACGGGGGTCGCAGACCCCCTGAAAGCAGGCTCGTAGGCGGTCTGTGACCGCCGTTTCCCCGGATTATTGAGAGGATACTTTTCGACGCCTCCAGTCACCATTGTAGCGACAACACGTCCCTTTGGCAAGCCGAATGTCAGATGACGCCAGAGCCCCGCCTAGCGGCGGACGAATCGAAAGTACCTTTCAATTGCCAGCCGCCCCGCCGTTGTCGTGGGGCGTGTGTTCCCAGACGCGCATCTGGTCAGATGGTTCCCCTACGAGAAGAAACGCTCATAGGTGTCGTGCCGACCAATCCAAAACCAAGTGACCGTGTCGCCCTCAAAGATGCCGACGGCGCGATAGCCGCGCGTTACTCTTACCGACCAGATATTTTCTTCGCGATTGATACATTCAAAGTGCAAAGAGGGGTGATAGGGATTTTTTGCCCACAAGCGGTATGCTTTTCTCGCACTGCGTTTGACAGTTTCATCCAGACGCGCGTAGGCAGACCAAAAAGAGGGTAGGGTTGCGGAGTTCATAGTTGGTCATAGTCCATCGGTTTGGCGAGACCTTGAGCAATTTCCTGCTTGGCGCGTCGTGCGGCGGCGACAAGTTGCGGCTGCGTTCTCTTGAAGAGGGCGTCCCATTGCAATTCATCTTGCAGGTCTTCAAGATACTCGCGGAGATGTTCAACTACTTGCCCTTGCGCGGGTTCTGGCAAAGACTCCATCATTTTTGTCACTGTGGCAATTGCTGTGGATGACATATTTAGACTCTCCTTCTTGCCGTAAGTATATCTTCGTTCCCTCACAGTCAAGCGCGATGTCCGACTTGCAACGGCGTGTCTGGGAACGCCACAGCCTTGCGCCGTTGGCATGGTCGCAAGGCGAGTGTTTCACGCCGTCTGTGGCATAGTCTTCATCTGTTCCAGGACTTTCTCCTGTAGCCAATCATTGACGAGTGTCTTGGATGGTACCTTCTTTGCTCTGGCAATCGCGGTTACTCTTTCAGCCAAGTCTTCATCAATGGCAAAGAGATGAGTTCTTCTCTTGATGTCAACGTCGAAATGAACTTCAGGCATATCATCCCAATACTCACCCATGTCGTGAGTATCGAAGAACTCTACCAGCTTGTCAAGAGAAGTGAATTTGGGCATAGGTCTGGATCTACTTTCTGCCATATTGCCTCCGTTCTTTTGTCTCCATATCTCTGGCACTCAAAATCAGCGCCTCGTTGGTCCGTTTGTAGATGAACAAGACCGCCAAGTATCTCCCTGCTTCCGTCTGACCCAGTGCCAGATAGACATCCTCCCCTTCTCTTTCTCCCTTCTCAACGAATCGAATCTTGGGCTTATCGTTGAAGATGTCTTCTACTTCGTAGGTCTCAACGCCGTGTTTGGAAGCGAGTTTGTCTACCACATCTCTGAGCCAAATGATTCCTTCGATTCTCATCTACTCTCCGTGTGGCTGTGTAAATGTGATGGCGTGAAACGCAAAGCGGGCTACCGTGCCGCGCACGTGACCCACATCCTCCCAGGCGCACTGCTCGATTCACACGACCACACAGGCTCCCAGGCGCACTGCTCGATTCACACGACCACAGGTCCGCGCGGCATGGTCAGCCCGCGGGTGTTGACAGCCGGGCTTGGGGATCCACGGCGCGCGAAATGCCGCCAACTCTGCTGCCGCCGCCAACTCTCACTCTCGGAAGGCCTGGCCGTCAACGCCGTAGCACGCCGCAACGGCGGACGAATCGAAAGCACCTTCCAATCGCGCACCGCCCCGCCGTTGTCGTGGGGCGTGTGTTCTGCGTTCGTGCGCCTTGTGAACTCATCCAAACTCGTGGTCGTATTCTGCGTGTGTTCCAATCCAGAACCAGAGTAGTCCCTCTTGAATTTCTACAGCCGCCGCGCGATATCTGAGACCAACTCTCACCGACCAATACTTGCCCACTTTTTTGAGTTGTAACGAGGGATGCCGCGGATTCGTCTTGAGCAATTTGTAATTCTTATCCGCCAATTCCTGAATGGGTGGCGGTAATCTGTCGTACAATTCCCAAAACGAGGGCGAGGTGAAGTGCGTCATAGTTGTTTGAACTTGCCTGCGCGAAAATCCGCGATGGCTCGATTGGCTAGTTTGTCGAGTTTCCCAGACTTGGCGTCTTTCTCAAATTGCCTGTCCCATATCTTGGCATCGAATTCCTCAAACCATTTCCGAAAACGCGCCAAGTCTTTTGGCGGCAACTGTGAGACCGCTTGTTCAAGTTGCAAAACTGCATTCATAGTAAATCCTCCTTGTATTCTGATTATCGAATGCGCGTCACGCTCGGACTTGAAACGGCATGACGCAGAACGCTAGAGCCTTGCGCTGTGCGTCTAGCATAGTCGCAAGGCAAGTGTTATCCGAAGCGGCGGCGTCTTAATCAGACTCCTCTACATCAATCAAGATCACCTTGACCGGGACGGCAGGAAAATGTCGCTTCAATCGTTCAATGTCGTATACCAGTTGTTCTCCGTAGGATACGCCGGTGGACATTTGCTTGTGTAGCGCGTGACAGGGTACGATTTCGACGCCCACATCGGCCTTGTTCTCATTAAAGAAGTATTGGAACTTTGCCATATCGTAGAACATAAAGGCATACTTGCCGAACTGTACTTCAACCAGCACCCTGCCTTTCACAAAATCAATCTGCTTGAACGCACCTGGGATTGTCACATCGCTGTCAGGCACGGTGATCGTGTATGTATCGCGCAGTTCGGTATATCCCCTGGCCCTGAATGCCTCACGAAACTGCTGATTCATATCTTTGGGCGAGTACAACTCTCTTCCGCGCATCGTTTTCTCTTCGCTGATCTTGGTTCTTTTCGCCGTCACGTCAGCAATGATTTCATAAACCTCACGTTCACAGTCTGGATAGTGCACTTGCAGAATTTCCGCCCCACCCAGGTGTGAATACTCGTAGACGACCCTCATTCTTCCTGCTCCTGCGCGGTATACTGTGCACGCTGCTCGAATAACTGGGGCTGAACTGGGGCTGACCCCAGATGCACGACCTGCGGTGGGATACTGATGTCAGGCATATCAGGGTCATAAACCGACCTGGTCATCGGTCTGATACGCAATGTCCCTCTCTCTGCCAGACGAATACGCTCTCTCGCGATCTCCACGTACTCGGGCATAATCTCGGCACCAATGGCTTTTCGGCTGTGCATTAAGGCAGCAATCGCTGTTGTCCCCACACCAATGAACGGATCCAATACCCAGTCACCCTCATCAGTCATCGCCAGTACCAGACGTTCGATCAATTCGACCGGGAACTGGCAAGGGTGGATAGTCTTTTCCACATGGTTTGCTTTCACGTTGGGGATTTCCCAAACGTCGCTGGGATTCTTGCCCAAAGGATTGCCACTGAGCTCGCCCTTTTTGGGCCCCTTAAAGTGCTTTTTCTTGGGATACTTCTGGGGCACCCGGACAGCATCCAGATTGAAGGTGTACTCATGGCCTTTGGTAAACCAAAGAATAACTTCGTACCGGCCGGAAAATCGTTTTGAGGCGTGCAAGCCATGTCCAAAGTGCCACATAATACGGTTACGCAAGTGTAACCCTAACGAGGCGAAGATTGGGTACAGAACGATGTCAAGAGGAATGATCTCGCTGTTATCAACGTAGTTGCCGATCTGCCAGCAAATGCTTCCTCGGTCATCCAACACGCGCACGCATTCTTCAATGACCCTCCGCTGCTGGGCCAGATACTCGTCCATGTCCAGGCGACTTTCGTAGGGCTTGCCCAGATTGTATGGTGGTGAAGTGACGACGAGCTTGACAAATTTATCAGGGATTAGAGGAAGCAAATCCAGGCAGTCACCCTCGTATAGAATGAGATCCGCCATCCGATCAAATTCTGCAGCGATTCTTATCTTGTCCATCGGATACCCCTCACGGTTTGGTCTTCAAGCAAGCCGCCGTTTCGGATAACGCCGCAGCCCCACGCAACGGCACGCTAGCTTGGAAGGCAACTTTCCTTTTCGCTAACCCACTTGCTCAACAAGCCGCGCGTGCCGTTGTCGTGGGGCGTGTGTTTGCTGACGTGCTTTCTCTCTGTGCGTGCTAGATACCAATATCGCAACCTGTTCGCTACCATAAGGAGCGGGCGCACCACGCAGCAAACCTTCCGTGCTTAAATCCTCATCAATCTCTGACCAGTGAATTCCATAGCCGCCTCCACAAATTCGCCAGTGCGCGCGCTGCTCAGGTGTTGCATGCAGCAAACGTGGATACCATGCAAGTGGTGCGGTTATCGTGCGCCCATCCACAAGGTCTACGCTCAATGTATCCCTGGTGAAACGCACATCTTTAACGCGCTCACCTGGTTTGACGTCTGAAGTATTCATTCCATGCCTCCAAGAATTCCTGTTGGTGTTCCCTCACTATGCGTTCGATAGTACGTAATTCTTTCGGACTAAAGCCGAGATTACGAGCCAAAGCTACAGGGTTGAGCCAGAATTTGGCTGACAAGTCTTTGCGGTCAACGTGAACGTGTGGTGGTTCGTTCACAATGTCGTGACTGTAAAAGTATATCCGATATGGACCGAGTATGCGAATGGTGGGCATACTTTTCCTTTCCCTGACGAACTCAACTCACGGATTCAGCGACATGTCCGCAAACGCCATAGCCCGCCGCAACGCCCAAAGTACCTGCGAATTGAAGTCAACGTCCAATTGCGTCAACCACCTTCGTCAAAAAGTCGCGTACGTGGCATTGTCGGCGGGCGTGTGTTTCCCGTTCGTGCAGTGTGTTCTTCGTTCCATCAAAGCGCGCGATAGACATCGCGGCGATGTCGCACATAGAGTATCAGTATTTGCTTTGCCTGTGTGTCCACTTCGTAAACGATGCGATAGTCACCCACGACAATCCGATAGAGTCGTTCAGCAGTTTCGATTTTGTCTACGCCGTGGGGGAAAGGTTCATCCTTCAATTTCTCAATGCGTTTTGTCACACGCTCAACCACCGACTTGGGCAGACGACGAAAATCCTTGTAGACAGATGGCTTGAAGTCAACATTAAAGGATGCCATCTTTTTTCAACCGCCGTTTCATTTCCTCAAAACTAATCGGTTGCTCATTGCGTCGCTCGGCGACTACCGCCAAGTCGTGTAGGTCTTCCATCAATCGCTGATACCGTTCGAGCGAAAGAATCACGCTCAATTTTCTTCCTTTCGTATCAGTCACGTACTGTTCTTGCACTATTTCCATTTTCTTCTACTCCTTTTTCTTTGCCTATATTCTATCGCGCTCGCGTGTCGCGCGCAACTCTGCAAGAAGGGCATGCCGCAGAACGCAAAGCGGGCTACCGTGCCGCGCACGTGACCCACATCCTCCCAGGCGCACTGCTCGATTCACACGACCACAGGTCCGTGCGGCATGGTCAGCCCGCGGGTGTTGACAGCCGGGCTTGTGGATCCACGGCGCGCGAAATGCCGCCAACTCTGCTGCCGCCGCCAACTCTCACTCTCGGAAGGCCTGGCCGTCAACGCCGTAGCCCGCCGCAATGCCCA
>Ga0194125_10002104_pt1 | contig 33296 bp, 31 predicted proteins | sample TA2KigC250mmetaG_FD_148626 | JGI IMG/M metagenome (GOLD analysis project Ga0194125, IMG submission 148626) | Freshwater microbial communities from Lake Tanganyika, Tanzania - TA2015034 Kigoma Deep Cast 250m | ecosystem: Environmental > Aquatic > Freshwater > Lake | place: Tanzania: Lake...
CGAATTCGCGCACCAGGTACATCTGGCGGTAGAGGTGGCGGAGCGTGGAAGCTGGATACTGGATACTGGACACGGATGACCTCCGAGAGAATTGGCAGGTAGCAAATGGCAAATCGGCAAATGGCAAATGGCAATCGGCGGATCAGCGGATCAGCGAATCGGCAATGGGTGAATGACATGAAAAGAATCTGCAACTTGCAACTTGTAATTTGCAAATTGGCATCATCCCTTACCATTGCTTCACAACTCCCGCCTTATGAGCCGATAGAAGCCCGTTTTCGGCGCACCGACGAACTCGATGAGGCCGCGCGCCTTGAGACCGGCGATGTCGCGCTTGGCTGTCTTCTCTGAAACGCCGAAGTGTGCCGTGACGTCGTGGGGCTTCAGTTGTTGTCCCTCACTGAGTTGCACTAGAAGCCAGCGTTGTCTTTCATTTACAGCTTCATTTATAGGGACATCAGGTTCATTTACAGGGACATCAGGGACATTTACAGGGACATCAAAGACAGCGCTCTGCTCACTGGCCTCGTTGGCCGCGGCTGGATGCGGCTGAAAGATCACGCGGAGCGCCGCCCCCATCTCCTGCCATGTGGGCGGTGAATAGCCGCCTTCCTCGCAGGCCTGCGTCACGCGGCGATAGCCCGTGCCCCACTCTTCCACCAGGCCTAACTCTCGCAGCACCCGCACGATGACGCGATTGCGAATGCGGCTCACGCCGGCCTTCAGGTCCTCCAGGGTCATGCCAAAGGGCAACATGCCGGGGTTTTCGACCTCCAGGCGATTGGCATAGATGGCTATGCGGATGCGCATGCCGGTGAGGGAGTAGTCGGCGTGGGCGACGGCGTTGACCAGCACCTCGCGCAACGCGACCTCGGGGTACTCCGGGATGTCTTGCCGGCGCATGGTCACGATCCTGGCCGCCAGCCGGGTGTTGCGGCGAATGAACTTGGGCGTTTCTTCCAGGGCCTCCAGCACAGTGCCCTCGATGTCGAGGCGGTCGAGAAAATCTACCCGCTCGACGCCGCGGAAGCGGGCGCAGCTCACCCGCGCCTCGGGGAACAGACGTTGCCGTGGCGCATCCCGGCCGAACAGGATCAGGCCGCCGTGGGATGGCGCGAGCTGGCCGGCTTGGCGCACCAACACGCCCAGCGATTCCAGATGCGCCTGGCTGACTTCGCGGCCGATGGCCGCGCAATAGCGCCGGATGCGCTCAGGGTCCAGATCATCGGCAGAGAGGTCGGCGCATGGCAGTTGATCGAACGACACCCCGGCGAGGGAGCGCTGCAATTCCGCCAGAAGGTCAGGGCCGGCGCGGCGATTCGTGGAACCCAAACGCACGTAGACGCCGTCTTGCGGGCCCTCTGACCGCAGATAGAACGGCCCGCGCCAGCGCGGCACATGCACGATCAGCAACGTCTTGCCGTCGTGAGATGCCAGGTCAATTTCCGGCGTCATGGCGGGGCGAATGCTGTCGGCGATGCTGCTGGCCAGCCGCTCCTCCTCGCGGAGGGGGTCTGCTATGCCGACCGCCGCACCGTCGTCCCGGACGCCGACAACCAGGGTCCCGCCGGAGGTGTTGGCGAAGGCTACCAGCGTCTTGAGGATGGGCTGTAAGGAGGAGAGATCGCGTTTGAACTCCAGGGTCTTGCCCTCCCTGGCGTGGAGCAGTTCAGGTACGTTCATAAGACAACCTCCCTCCTCGCGTCCCTACGCTGCCTCTGCGTACAACCTGCGCTGCAACTCCGTTATCGTCGTCCGGCGTGGGTCGCTATTCCGACCAAATGTCTTCCTCCCACGTGCCGTGTTCGAGCGTGCGCTGAACGATCAGGTCGGCATCCTGCTCGCGGTCGAGCCGGCGCGGGTCATACTCCTGGAAATGCGGCCACAAGCCGCTGGGGATGCTGGCGTTAGTCATGGCGTTCACCGATGTAATGCGGTCATCTATCAAGCTTGATCGGTGCGCGCGGCGCGGCAGAGCGACGGGCATTCATCACGCTGACCTGCGCGGCGACCGCCTGCGCCAGGCTCCGAAAGGCCGCGGCCTGCTCGGATGCGGGCTGAAAAGCGACCACCGGCTGGCCAGCATCGCCGCCCTCCCGGACGATGGGAGCCAGATTGACGCGGCCCAGGAACGACACGCCCAGCGCGGCCGCGGCTTGCTCGCCGCCGCCCGCGCCGAACACCTCGCCGGCCATGTTCTCGATGATGCCCATGACCGGCACCTCCAGCCGGCGGAAAGCCGTCAGGCCGCGGCGGGCGTCGGCCAGCGAAACCGCCTGCGGCATCGTCACGATGATGCCGCCTGTCAGCGGTACGAGCTGTACCAGGCTCAGTTGCGCATCGCCGGTGCCGGGCGGCAGATCTACCACCAGGTAGTCCAGGTCGCTCCACTCGACATCGGTGAAGAGTTGTTGGATGGCTTTGTGCAGCATCGGCCCACGCCAGATCAACGCCTCGCCCTCGGGCACGAGGAAGCCGAGGGACATCACCTCGACGCCGTGCGCGACCGGCGGCGTCAGCTTGTCGTTGTGCGCCGGCGGCAACTCCTCGATGCCCATCATGATCGGCACGTTGGGCCCATAGATGTCCGCATCGAGGATGCCCACCCGCGCGCCCATCTGCGCCAGCGCCACGGCCAGGTTTACGGCGACGGTCGTCTTGCCCACGCCGCCCTTGCCGCTGGCCACCGCGATGATATTCTTGATCGGCACGTTCAGCTTGCCCGCGATGCGGCTATCGGCGCGCACCTGCGCGTCGAACCGCACGCTCACCTCCTTGACGCCAGGCAGGCGCGCCACGGCCGCGCGCGCCTCGCTCTCGATCTGATGCCTCAGCGGGCAAGCCGGCGTCGTCAGCGTGATCGTGAACGCAACGCTGCCATCCGCCACCTCGATATCCTTGACCATGTTTAACGTCACCAGGTCTCGGTGCAGTTCCGGCTCTTGAACGTTCTTCAGGACGCCGAGCACCATCTCTTGGGTGACGCGAGGTTGCTTTCCTAAGAACATGGGTATCTCCAAGGTGGGGTCGTATTGCGTATTGCGTACCCCGCGAATGTCTGTGTAGAACGTCGTGCCATCAAGGGCGGTGCATTCTCGCCCGCTTACGCAGTACGAACTACGCAATACGTTCCAGATCTTCCATCATCAATCGTGCTGCCCGCCTCCCGATCTCGACCGCGAAGTTGGTGCCCCGATCCCACGGGTAGACCTGGCTCATGCTGGCAAAGTAGAGGCCGCTGACAGGGGTGCGGATCGGCGGGATGTTTTTGGAGTGATTCAAGGGCGGCACAGGCTGGGCATAGGGGGTCTTCCAAAGCCAGGTCTCCTTGACCCAACTGCGATCGCACTCAGGGTTAAGACGCTTCATGGCCGGCAGAAACCGCTCCAGCAGCGCCTCTTTGCTCAGCTTGAAGTATTCGTGATCCACATCCAGGTAGTCGCCGCAATAGATGATATGATCGCCGCCGAAATGCTCCGCGGGGACGAAATTCGTGTGTTCGACCATCGCCAGGAAGGGAAAACCCGCGTCTTTGGGCAGGTTGTGCCAGTAATAGCGCGTCAACGGCCGCGTCAGCGCAATGATCAGCGCCACCGCGCCCATGGATTTCAGCGCCCGCAGGCTCTCGCTGTAGCTCGCCGGCAGATCGGGCGCCAGCCTGGCCATCAGGGCCGGCGAGCTGGTGGCGATGACAGCGTCGTAGCTCTCGCTCCCGGCAGCGGTTGCGATGCGGAGCCTGCGCGCCTGACCCCCGGCCTCTTGCCCTTTCTGGGCGGAGGATTGTGGATGGATTGCCGTCACCGGCGTGCTCAACCGGATCGTCACGCCCTGCGTCCGCAGCCGCTCGGCCAATTGGTCCAGGAACGTCTGGAACCCGCCGACGAACGTGCCCAGACGGGTAGTCCGGGCGCGCAAACGCGCCCACAGCCAGGCCATGTTGACGATCTGAGCGTTTTCCTCGCCGAACTTACTGACGAGCAGCGGCCGCCACTGTAGCTCGTGCACGCGCGGACCGAACCAGCGTCGCGTCCATGCGTCGGCCGTCACCTTCTCCAGCGGCTCCCAGCGAGCGAAGAAACGCAAGTAGAGCCCGGCGACGCCATAGCGGATCACATCGGGCAGAGAGAAATGGCGCAGCAAGAACAGCGGAATGGTGGTGAAGATCGAGTCGAACGGATGAAACTCTCCGTTCCAGTAGATCACCGTATACGGCCGCGGGAAGATCACCCGGTCGCTCCAGCCCAACTCCCGGATAAGTTCAAGGATATGCTGGTCCGACGCAAACCAATGATGATAGTACTTCTCCAGGGTCCAGTCCCAGTGCGGCGCCTTGAAGCCCGCGGCCAGTCCGCCCACTTCGGGTGCGGCTTCATAGATCGTCACACGATGGCCTGCCTTGACCAGGTCATAGGCCGCGGCCAGCCCCCCCATACCCGCGCCGATGATGCCGATCTGTTGCTGGTCAGCCATTACTCTTCCTCCATGATCGGCTCAGACTCATCGGATTCCTCTTCCTCTGGCACCGCTTCGCCGGCCAGGAACGCGTCGACATCGCGGCGCGCCTTGTTGTACATCGCGGTCAGGTCAGAATCGCTCCCCTTGAACTGCATGACCGTCTGCGTGGCGCACAGTTGGCAGCCGCGCATATACTTGAAGCTCCCCTCGTGGCACTTCACGCAGCCGTCCAGACGCACCATCATGAGGGTGAACGCCAGGCTGTCGGGATCGATCTCGGGCAGCTTCATCACGCGTTCCACCAGGCTGGCCCATTCAGGCCCGCGCAGACCGCGCAGCAACGGGATCATGCGCGGGGGAAACAACAACTCGGCTTTGGGATACATCGTTCCTCGCAAGGCGAAAACGCGGCGACGCCGTCAACCAGCGCACGCGGCGTTCGGCGCTCAGATGTTCAGTCGCCGCCGGCTCACATCGAGCGGCTTCATATCGCCGTCGCCGCCCACCAGATTGTTGAGCGCGGCCAGCAGCGCGGGCTGGTCAATGCCATAGCTCTGGCAGGCGCCCTCGATCGTATCCACGTCGGAAACCGCGCAGTTCGAGCAGCTGGCCAGTTGGAAATCGGCCAGCACCTCGCTCACGCGCGGATGAACAGCCATCGCCTCTTTGATGGTCATCGTGGGCGTGAAGAGCACTTCGCCCGCCTTGCGGCGCAGTTCCAGGCGCATCTCAGTCAGCCGCTCCTCCGACCGCTCGCGGACCTTGTCCATCGCGGAACGCAACTCGGTCAGGCCGTTATTGACTTCGGACAGTCGCCTGTCCAATGCGCCGATCTGGCGCATGGCGAGATAGGCCGCGATCAGCGCGACAGCGGCGATGATGAGCGCAACAGTAGTCATGGGCAGTCTCCTTGTGCGTCAACAGTTCACTAGTCAAAGCAACCCGAGACGGAGTCGGATTCTGTGTTGTCCACCATGCTTCCGTCATTCAGTTGCTACTTATTCTCTCCGCCCTGTGCAGCCTTGGCCGCGCGACGGGCGGCGGCTTCGGCTTTGAGTCGCTCGACCTCCTCCGGCGTCGGCCGGGGTCGGCTGGGGGCTGCGATCGTTTCACCCGCGGCCGCCGCGCCAGGAGCGGTCCCGACCGGCTGTTCCTGCGCTGTTTGACTGCCCGGCCCGGCCGTGGCTGCCTGTGCGGCCTTCTCGGCGTCTTTCGCGGCCTTCGCGGCCTCTTTGGCCCTGCGCGCCGCTTCTTCTTCGGCCCAGTCGGTGGGCCGGATGCGGGCGTAGTAAGTGGTCGGCACGCGCAGCTTCTGCAGGTCGAAGACCAGATAGGGCATGCGCTGTCGGGCGGCGATCTCGTAATCGTGATCCATCTTGATCGCATCGAACGGACAGAACTCCGCGCACAGCCCGCAGTTCATGCAGATGGTCGTATCAATCTGGAATTCGGCCGGCCTGGTCAAGGGCTTGCCTCGCTCGTCTTTGGCGCGCACGATCCAGATGCACTGCGGCGGGCACACCTTGGCGCAGATGCCGCACGCTGTACAGCGATTCTCGCCCGTCTCGGCATCATAGACGAGCATGGGGATGTAGCGAAACCGCTCCGAGAGTTTGCGGCGTTCCTCGGGATATTGCACGGTGAAAATGCCGGTCTGCGCGGATGCCTGGCTCTGGTCCAGCTCCTTGCGACCGCCTGCATACCGGCTGGGGATTTTCTTGATGTCATCAACGTAGGTGCCGACGAATTCCTTCAGCGTCACACCCAGGCCCTTGAGTACGCCAGTTCCGAACATGGTTCACTCCTTGCGAGGAAACAAGTAGACAAGTAGACAAGGTCTGCGCCGCCGTGTCTCCTTGTTTCCTTGCCTCCTTGTTTCCTTGCCTACCGATCCACTTCCCCCAACACAATATCCACCGCGCCCAAAATCACGACGGCATCCGCGACTTTGTGACCGATGCACATCTTCTCCAGGCTGGTCAGGTTGATGAAGGTCGGCGCGCGTACATGGTAGCGATAGGGATTGGCCTTGCCGTCGCTGACGATGTAGAAACCCAGCTCGCCCTTGGGCCCTTCCACCCGGCCATAGGCTTCGCCGGCCGGCGCCCGGAACTGATACTGCTTTTTGCCGGGCAAGATCGGCCCTTCGGGCAGTCCCTCGAGCGCCTGCTTCAGGATGCGAATGCTCTGGTAGACCTCATCCATGCGCACGCGGAAGCGCGCCCAGACATCGCCCTCGGGTCGGCTACACACGTCGAAGTCGAAGCGATCGTAGACCGAGTAGGGCGCAGCCTTGCGCAGGTCGAAGGGCACCCCAGAGGCGCGCAGCATCGGGCCGGCCATGCTGTAGGCGGTCGCTTCTGCGGCGGTGAGCACGCCAACGCCCTGGCAGCGGGTCAAGAAGATCTCGTTGCCGGCCATCAGCTTCTCGAAGTTCTCCATCATCCGCGGCAACCGATTCCAGACCAGGTCCTTCGCGCGCTCCACCCAGCCGGCCGGCAGATCGTACGCGACGCCGCCGAAACGCATGTAGTTGCACATCATGCGCGACCCGGATGCAGCCTCGAACAGGTCCAGAATCAGCTCCCGCTCGCGCAGGCCGTAGAGCGCAGGCGTGAAGTATGCGCCCAGGTCGTTGAACAGAAAGCCGACCGCGATGAAGTGGCTGATGACCCTGGTCAACTCCGCCATGATGACCCGGATATAGTCCGCGCGTTCGGGAACCTGCAACCCCATCAGTTGCTCCACCGCCAGCACATACCCGAAGTTGTTCGACATCGAGGCGATGTAGTCCAACCGGTCGGTGAAGGGGATATTCATGATATAGGTGTTGCGCTCGCCGATCTTCTCGTGACAGCGGTGCAGGTAGCCGATCTCTGGTTCCAGCCCCACCACGTTTTCTCCCTCGATTGCGAGCACCATGCGGAAGACGCCGTGCGTGCTGGGGTGCTGTGGGCCGAAGTTGACCAGCACCCGCTCGGTGCGCAGGCCGGACCCGTTGCTCCCCTCGTCCACGCCCATGATGCGACGATATTGCACTTCGGGTTGCGTGAAGAGATCCGGATCCCAGCCGACCGGGTAGGTGACATTGTCTTTCCACGGCACGTGATCTTCGGCCCATGCGTGCTGCCCATCCGGGTGGCGGCTCTTGAAGGGTTTGGCGTCTTCCTCGTAGTAGGTTTCTCGATAGTCCTTGCGCAAAGGCCAGCCCTCGAAGCCATCCCAGAGCAGGATACGCCGCAAGTTGGGATGCCCTGCGAAACGGATGCCCATCATGTCGTACACTTCGCGTTCCTGCAGGTCCGCGCCGGGCCAGATGGACGTCAGTGCTGGGACGACCGGGTTAGCCTTGTCGGGCAGGCGCACTCTGAGAACCATAGGAGCTGGAGACGGGGCGCCTGGGCGGCCAGGCGACACGGCGAGATCGGTCTCGGCGGCCTGGCGTCTCCGCGTCTCCGCGTCATGTACAGGCGAACCCACTTGATAGAGGTAATAGACCACCTCGAAGTATTGCGGCCAATCCACGCTGGTGACCATCGAGAGATAGTCGTAGCCCTGCTGGTCGCGCAGATAGGTCGTCAGATCGAGAAGCCTGTCGGCCGCCACCACCAGCCCGTTCTTGGCGACTTCGGTCACCGCTCCAGGAACGGCCTCGTTGAAGGGAAGTGCAGTCGCCGCGGTTTGCGTCGTTGTATCGGTCATACCTGTCCTTCTTCCTACGCCGGTACCAACTCGGATACCGGCAGCGGCTCATAATGCAATACCATCATTTGGTCAGGCCGTAGGCCCAGAGAAGTGTACGCGCGCCCCGCGCTATCACAGAACTCAACCTCGAATGCCCTGCCGCGGGCAAGAGTCTCCACAACCGTGCCGACTTGCCCACGCCACAGGTTGTGTTCTGGCAGGTCAACGGTTAGCGCCACCACATCAAACAGCTTGATCGCATTTCCCATCTCAATCACCGCACCAGCATCATAACGCATAGCAACTGGTCAGCCGGGGAAATGGCAAGTCGGGCTCAATGATCCACGTGCTGCGGACTATCATCGTGATTCCCGCTGTCCTTGTCTACCTATCCCTTCTCTGCCGCCGCCTCCACCAGTTTCAGCAACGCCTCCCGATCCTTTGGGTTATACAGATCGGGACCCAAGACCGGCAGCGGCACAGGCTCGTTGAGCTGGTCTTTCTTGTACCACAGCGCCGAGCGCACCGATTGGCCCAAGACCTTATCGTGTACCCGCATTACGCCATAGAGGATCGCCTCCGGGGTCGGCGGGCAGCCTGGCACGCATACGTCCACGGGAATGTACTTGTCAATGCCGGAGACGACATTGTAGCCCTCTTTGAACGGCCCGCCCGAAGTAGCGCACGCGCCCACGGCCAGCACGTACTTTGGCTCGGCCATCTGGTTGTAGAGCCGGACGATGTTCGGGACCATCTTCTTCGTTACCGTGCCGGACACGAACATCAGATCGGCCTGGCGCGGCGACGCGCGAATGATCTCCATGCCGAAGCGGCTGAGATCGAAGCGTGAGGCCATCATGGCCATGAACTCGATCGCGCAGCAGGCCAGGCCAAACGCCATGGGCCACATCGAGCGGGCGCGGCCGAAATTGTAGATGGCGTCTATGGTCGTGAGAAAGACGTTGCGATTGAGTTCTGCGGGGAGGGCAGGTTCGTTCGTTTGCATCGGTGCATCCTCTAGGCGGCAAAGACCGCCGGGTCAACATCGTCGGCATGGCTGTACACCTGAATGCCGAGACCACGTGCAACCTCTACTGCGCGCCGATCTACCATCGGCGCAATGATCAAGACCCTGGTCGCCTGGCGATCGTGTCTGCGCTCATAGAACTTGACCTTACGGTCGAAGAGATACACATCGCCCCGGCTCATGGAGGACTTGATCTCGCAAATAATCAACGTGCTGTCCTGGATGATCAGGTCGAGCTCTATCTGATCGGGATGCCCGAAGACCTCGCCAGTCGCGTCGCGCTCTGTCACGTTGATGACCTGTACCTTTGAAGGGCATCCTTCAGGATGCCCTTCAAAGGTATCTTCTCAATAAGTGGAGGCGACGGGGGTCACAGACCCCCTGAGAGCAGGCTCTTAGGCGGTCTGCGACCGCCGTTCCCCGGATTATTGAGAGGATACCTTCAAAGCGCCGCGAAAGGCCTCTTCGGGCTGTATACCCCAGCGCGCACCGAGCGCGCTGATGCCGACCTCGATCCGACGCTCCAGTTGGCGGATAGATTTCAGCATCTCGCTGTTCTGGGCGTGATTTGCTTCCCACTTGCGATCCTGCTCGGCCCGCTCTGCGCGCTGTTCGTCCATCATCCGATCCAGGACGGCCTGGTTGGCTTTCCACTTCTCATGCTGCGTTTCCCGCTCGCGGCGCAGCTCGTCGAGCAGACGATCGAAGCGGCTCTCGGTTTCGATCTTGTTGGCGAACTGGCTGCGAGCGATCCCCAGGATCGTCTGCTGCACGCGGGTATCTTGGCGCAGGATGTCGGGCAGCTCCTGCGCCATGATGTCACAAACCGTCTGGACGTCCATGGCAGCCTCCATCGCCTGATGGCTGTTCAATCCGCCTGCAAGAACCCGGTGCGATGCTTCGGCCTATCCTCCTTGTGTCCCAGCACATAGACCGTGGCATCTGGCCGCTGGCCGATGTGAACCAACCGCCAGCCTTCGGCCAGCAGACGATTGACGGTCGAGATCTGCTCATCGTTGACTACGGTTAGCTGGCGCAATTCTGTAAACGGGCGTTCATCCAGTTCTGCCACCGGGGTAGGGAGATCAGTCATGTCTGCATTCTACTATAGGCCAAAGCACAAAGCAAGTAAGATTCACGGCCATCGCACTGCGGCCGCGGCGGCTCAATTCCCACAAGTACGTACGCACGCCATGCTGTCGCAATTGCTTTCTGATCTGAACTGGTGTATAAGAGAACATGCGATCTGAACCGCAGACACGCGCATGGGGGCGATCCTTTACGATCGCCCGCCTGGGCAGGCGGAAGGTCGCGCCCTTACTCCACAATCTCAGGAGCACCACATGACTCCACGGGAGCTCACTGCAGAACAACTGCGTCGCCGTTGCGACGTCTCGCAGTTCACGTGCGCCTCCACTGAGGACGCGCCTGAACTGGAAGGGATCATCGGCCAGGAACGCGCCACCCGCGCCATTGAGTTTGGCATTGCGATGCCGCACCCTGGCTACAACATCTATGCCATGGGCCCCGCCGGCGCCGGCAAGACGAGCATCATCACCCGTTTCTTGGAGCGCCAGGCGGCCACCCGGTCTGTGCCGGCCGACTGGGGCTATGTACACAATCTGGAAAGCCCCGATCGGCCACGCGCGCTGCAACTGCCGCCAGGGGGCGGCAGCAAGCTGCGCGGCCAGATAGACCAGCTTCTGGATCAGATCGCCGAGGTGTTGCCCAAGGCCTTTGCCAGCGACCAATACGCGGAACACCGGAACTCCTTGGCCCGCAACCTCGACGAGCAGCGGGGCGGTCTGTTCCGCGCATTGGATCGCTTCGCGACCGCGCAGGGCTTCAGCCTGAGCCGCGCGCCGACTGGGTTGATGGTGGCGCCGCTGCGCGATGGCAAGCCGATGACCGAAGAGCAATTCGGCGCGCTGTCAGGGGCCGAGCAAGAGGCCCTCAGCAAAAGCGGCCAGAAACTGCAAGAAGCGCTCGAACGCACCATACGCCAGGCGCGTGAACTGGAGGAGGCCGCGCAGGCCCGACTGTCTACACTCGACCACGATGTCGCGGCCGCGACTATCAGCCCGTTCTTTGACAGGCTGAAGACCGAATACGCAGCCTGGGCCGATGTCACGACATACCTGTCGGCCGTGCAAGACCACATCGCCGATCATGCCGACGACTTCAAGAACCAGCCGGGGCGACCGGCGGGAGCCGAGCCAGAGGCCGACGCCAGACCAGGCGGCGAGGCGCTGCCCTGGTCGCGATCGGCGAGAAGCTCGCCGGCCGATCGCTACCGGTTGAACGTGATCGTGGATAACCAGGGACTGCAGGGCGCGCCGGTCGTGGTGGAAACCAATCCGACCTACGCAAACCTCATCGGCCGCGTCGAGATGCGCGCCGAGTTCGGCACGCTCGTCACCGATTATCGTCACATCAAGGCCGGCGCGCTCCATCGGGCGAATGGCGGCTATCTGGTGCTCGATGCACGCGTGCTGCTGCGCCAACCGTTGGCCTGGGAGGCGCTCAAGCAGGCGCTGCGCAATGCTCGCGTTCGCATGGAAGAGGCAGGCATCCTGCCCGGCGTGCTGGTGGCGGCCACGCTGACCCCTGAACCGATCCCCCTGGATGTAAAGGTGGTGTTGATCGGCGATCCGGCCACGTACTATCTGCTGTACGCGTATGATGAGCAGTTCGAGAAGCTGTTCAAGGTGCGGGCAGACTTCGCCGTGGAGATGAACTGGACCGCGGACAACGAGGCCAAGATCCTCCAGTTCATCCGCAACCGCTGCGAAGAAGAGCATCTGCTGCACTTCGACATCAGCGCGGTGGGCAAGGTGATCGAGTACAGCGCCCGTCTGGTGGAGAATCAGCGCAAGCTCACCACACGCTTTGCACACGTCAACGATGTCGTGCGCGAAGCATCGTTCTGGGCGCAGCGCGCCGGCAAGAAGCTTGTCACCGCGGATGATGTGTCCAAGGCCATTGATGAGCGCATCTTTCGCTCGAATCAGCTCGAAGAGCGGGTGCAAGAACTGATCGCCGATGGCACGCTTATGGTGGACACGACCGGCGCAGTGGTGGGGCAGGTCAATGGGCTGGCGGTGCTGGCGTTGGGCGACTATGCCTTTGGCCGGCCCAATCGCATCACCGCGCAGACTTTCCAGGGCCGCGCCGGGGTGATCAACATCGAGCGCGAGGCCAAGCTCAGCGGACGAATTCATGATAAGGGCGTATTGATACTCTCTGGCTTCCTCGGCGGCCGCTACGCCCAGGATAAGCCGCTTGGTCTTTCGGCCAGCATCGCGTTCGAGCAGTCCTATGAAGGCGTCGAGGGAGATAGCGCGTCCTCCACCGAGTTATACGCGCTGCTTTCCAGCCTGTCGGGCCTGCCGATCAAGCAAAGCATCGCCGTCACCGGGTCAGTCAACCAGCACGGCGAGATTCAGGCCATCGGCGGCGCGACGCTGAAGATCGAAGGCTTCTTCGACATCTGTCGTACGCGGCCGGGCGGACTCACCGGCGACCAGGGGGTGATCATCCCGGAGGCCAACGTACACAACCTGATGCTGCGCGAGGATGTGCTGCAGGCGGTGGCCGAGGGCAAGTTCCGCATCTATCCTGTGCGCACGGTTGACGAAGGGATCGCGATCCTCACCGGTGCGCCTGCCGGCGAGCGCGGAGCCGACGGTCAGTATTCGCCCGATTCGGTCAACGGCCGCGTGGATGCCAGGCTGCGCACGATTGCCGAAGAGAGCAAGAACCGCAAAAATGGCGAAACCCCCAGGCGCGAAGCTGAAGCCGAACCGAAGCCTGCCGCGCCCGAAGAGCCGACCCTTCCGGGAGATCAGCCGCAGCCTGCGTCCGATTGAAGCATCCTCTGGGACGAAGCAATCTCCTTCGCAGGGCAGGAGATTGCTTCGCGATGACGAGCGACTGCGCAGCGCCTTCCATTCAGCGCACCAGCGGCACGTAGACGTAGCGGCCAACAACGCTGACTCGCTGCTCGGCCGACCAATCGCCGACGTTGCCCGCCAGGTCGCGCGCGCGAGCCCGCAGGCGTAGCACACCGGATGTGGGCGCCGTGAAACGCGCTTGCGTTGCGGACGTTGCCAGCAGTGTGTTGAGCCATCCCCCCATCCCATAGCTCAACTGCACATCGTATGATGCGACGCCGATGCCATCGAAGCCGGCCCAGGTCACAGTGAAGGGTGTGCCCGGCGACACTGAGTCCGGCGCGGTCAAGGTGGTTGTGGGCGGCGCCGTGTCTACTCGCACCGCGATCTCCCCGACGGCCGAATGCAGCCCGGCGCGGTCACGAGCGCGGTGGAGCACGCGCCAGCTTCCCTCGCCGGTGAAGGCGACCGGTATGGTGTAGGGCAGCCAGACGGGGTTGGAGGCTGGAGGTTGGAGGTTGGAAGTTGGAAGTTGGAGGTTAGAAGTTGGAGGTTGGAGGTTGGAGGAGGTGTGATCTTGGGTTGGGAAGCGCGTAGGGGCTGAGGCGATGGCGCAGTCGCTGCATCGGCCGGTCCACGTCGTCAGTTCGGCGGCATACCAGATGCCTGCCACGCCCGATGTTGCATCTTCGGCCGAGAGCGCCACAGTGATCGGCGCAGTGAACCAACCGCTGGCGTTGGGGAGAGCGGCGAGCGCCGATCGCACGGTGGGCGGCGTGGCGTCCACGCGCACGGGCCACTCGGGGCTGGCCGAGGTTAACCCCGCGCGGTCGGCCGCCCGCAACTGAACGCGCTGCCCCTCCCCCTCTTGCAGGCCCAACCAGGTCAGCCGCAGCTCGGCGCCGCCGTCGCCCCAGATGGTTCCGCTCACCGGCCGCCAGGCGCTCCAGGTGAGTCCTCCATCAAGTGAAATGCGCCCCTGACCGCTGTCAGCCGCGACGCCGGTGAGCTCGTCGAGCGTGCGTGCTACTATGGTCGCGGCCACGGTGGTTGTCACCCAGCCGGTGGGCGTGATGATTTGCCAGGCAGTCGGCGGCGCAGTATCCACGAGCTGCGTCACGCCCGTCACCTCGACCGATGGGTTGCCGGCCGCATCGAGGATCTTGACGACGACCGGCTGCGGTCCGGCCGTGCGCATCGCCCGGTAAGCCACCTCTCCCGAATAGGGCGCAGGTCCCTTCAGCACGCGAACGCGATCCAGCGTGACCTCCGCGCCGCCGTCCACGATCAGCCGCGCTCCCACACGGCCGGCCGCTGTTGGCGCCAGCCAGAAATCCAGGGTGAACTCCTGGTACTCGCCGGCTGCTCGGAAATCGCCCGTGCGCAGATCGGCGAAGCTGAGCAGGGCATTGGTAGCTGAATCGAAGAGCTCGAGCCGTGCGATACGCTGGAGAGAGGCGGGGCCGGCCAGCACATCTGCAGACGCGCCGGTGGTGGATGCCGCTCGCAGCCTGGCATACGCCTGGTAGATCTGGTTTGCGACCAGGGTCTGTGTGAAGGCGGCGGTCCAACGACTGGCGCCGCCCGCAGGAATGACCAGCGCCTGGCCGCTCCAGGCGTGCGGGTCCGCGACCAGGCTGCCCTGGCCTGCCTGGCGCGTGAAGTCGGCCGCGCGCGCCTGCCAATCGCCGCCGGCCACCACGCCCGCGGGTCCGCTGGGCCCACTGTCGGTGGCCGTGACGTATAGCGTCACCGTGATGGAGGTCGAGGCGGCCGGCACGGTGAACTGGCCCGTGGGCGACAGGCGATCTTCGCCGGCCAACGTCAGAGTGTGCGTCAACGCGGCGTAGCTGGCCGTCACGGTCACGGGCCGCGTGAGTGCGACCGGCAGGGGCCACGCGGCCGTCCAAACGCCGGGCAGATTCCCGAACTCGGCGGCCGCGCGGAAACCCGGCGCTTGCAGTGTCATGGTCAAGGTGGCAGTCGCCGCGACGCTGGCATGGGCGGTCACGTAGGCTGTGGAGCCGGTAAGCCAGGTCCCCGGCCACGGCGTCAACAAGCTGAGAGAGGCCGCGCCAGCGATCGGGTCCACCACTTGCGCGCCTCTGTAGTAGTGCGCCAGGATTTGGACCGTGTTCCAGCCGCGCCATGCGGCCCAGCGATAGGCGCCCCACTGCGAAAGGCCGCGGCCGTGCCCACTGCGCGGCCGGCCCAGGCTGACCGGATCGAGCACCGGCTGGAGGTAGGGCAGGCCGCCATCGGCCGTGGGATGGCCGCCATCAGCCCCATACTGGGCGACGATGATCTCTCCGTTGAAAGCCAGATAGCGGCTAGCCGTCGCCGCGGCCGCGGCGTCCGTGGAAGCATACCGCTTGTCGCACATGACCTGATCCACGACCCAATCCGTGACGTCGTAGGACGCGGTCGGCGAGGCCAGGACGATCTTGCGCCATGCAAAGGTGCGAGCCGCGATCGCCTGCGCGTGCAGGGTCGCTGCCGGCCACGTGGTATAAACCTCCGCGGGCAACACGCGCGCGACGTATTCCTCAAACGGAATCACCGTGACCGCCCACGCCGGCAGATCTCGGCAACTGTTGTCGGGATGATGCGCGACGCGGATAGCAGCCGGGGGGAGCAGGAGACGCGGAGACGGGGCCGGCGTGACGAACGCGGAGGGCGGCAGGAACGGCTCAGAAACACGGGCTTCGGCGTTCAGCCAGTCCGGACGCTGGGCGAGCAGGGCTGGACTCGCGGGCGAATCCACGTCAATCATCCACCAGCGGCCGAATAAGGCCGTCTCGGTCCCGGTTGGCGCAGCGAACAGAGCGACCTGGCGGCCATCAGGGGACCAGCGCGGGACCGAGAAGTGCTCGCTTTGCCCCCGCAAGACAGGTCGTGGGGCAGCGCCTGCGGCCGCCAGCCAAAGCGCGGGTTCAGGCCCCGGCGTCAGCCAGACTGTGGCGCCGTCCGCGGGCGCGGGGAAGGCGCGAGCCGAGCTGGGCAGCTGCGGGGCGGGGTTGGGCGCCTGGATCGCTGCGGCCCGCGCCGATGCGGGAAGCAGCGCCAAACACAGGCATGCAACGATCCACCCCTCGATCCCAACGACGCGCATCACATCTTCCGCACACGCAATCTGAACCCTTCATGCCCAGTGACCACGACGCGTTCGCCAACCCCGATCGGCTCGCTCTCTGACTCGGCGCGCCACAATTCGCCGGCTGCCAACACCATGCCGGTGGGCGCCAGAGCCTGGCGCACTTCGCCGGGCTGTCCCACCATGCCCTCCATGCCGGTGATCGGCTGGCGGCGTTGAGCCGCCAACGCTTTGCCGATGGCAAAAGCGAAAAAACCGGCTGTGGTCAGGGCCAGCGCAAAGATGGTCGGCCAGGGCACTTCCATCTTGCCCGTGTTGAAGAGCAGGTAGGCGCCGAACACGAAGCTGGCGATGCCGCCGACCGTCAATGCGCCATGTGTGGGCGCTTTGATGTCCAACACGAACAGAACGAAGGCGATCGCGATGAAGCCCAGGCCCACCCAGTTAGCCTCTAACTGCCCCAGCGCGTAGAACGCCAGCAGCAGACAGATGACGCCAACGATGCCAGCCACATAGCCGCCGGGGTTGGACAGCTCGAACAGGATCGCATTCAGCCCGATGGTCAATAGGATGGCTGCCACGGCCGGACTCGTGATGATGTTCAGGAATCTCTCGATGGGGCTGAGCGGTATCTGCTCGATCGGGCGATCTGTCAGGGCGAGCTTGACTTCCTTGCCGGCGACCGTCACCGTGCGACCCTCTAGTTGGCGCAGCAGGTCGGGCACGTCGTGGGCCACGGCGTCAATCACGCCGAGCGCCAGCGCCTCGTCGGCCGTGGCGGCCGCGGCTTCTGCCACGGCCTTCTCGGCCCAGGCGACCGCTTTCTCGCCGCGCCGGGCAGCCAGGTTTTTGATATCCGCGACCAGCACGCTGATGGCCTTGGCCTTGGCGGTTTCAGGCAGATCAGCGCCTTCGCTGCTCACCGGGCTGGCAGCGCCGATGGTGCTGCCAGGCGCCATGGCTGCCAGGTGGCCGGCCAGGGTGACGAAGGTGCCTGCGGATGCGGCGTGCGCGCCGCGCGGGGCCACGTAGACGATCACCGGCACGCGCGCGCTGGTGATGCGCTGCGTGATCTGCTTGGTGATGTCCACCGAGCCGCCCGGCGTGTCCAACTGGAGCACCACGGCCGCTGCGCCCGTGGCTTCCGCATCGGCGATCGTGCGGTCAATGTACTCGGCCAGGATCGGCGTGACCGGCCCCTTGAATACCGCCAGCCTGATCGCGCCTGTGCTTTGGGCGTTTGCCTGGCCCGCGATCAGCACGAGGACTAGCAATACCAACAACCAGAGGTTGAACCGAACATACATTCTTCGTGATCTCATCTCATACCTTTCGTGTCCCCGGCGGGGTTGACTCTGATGTTAAAATCCATAGATCGTGGACGAGAAATCGCTGGAAGTCGTGAATCTGCTCGCGTAGCCGCTCATTGGATGTCATCTCGGGTCTCGGATCAACATAATAGACGCCGTCGAGCCGATTCAGCGCCACCGAGTATCCCAGGAAGTGGTTGCTCTTGAAAGTGGTATTGATCCCGAAAATGCTGTTGCCGCGTCGTACGCGTTGCACATCGTGGAGAAAAATCGCTATGACGGGTATATCACGCCCGAGCAACCTGGTGAGCAGATACTTGTCCAAGAAGATCTTGTCAATGCGATCTTTGCTCGTGATCTTGACCGAGCCGACAACTTCGGCGGGATGGATGAAACGGGTCTCGGCCGCCAGGATTGCTTTGTTACGCGAGAAGACCAGATCGAGTTCGTAGGACATCTCGTAGCCCGCAGAATCCGGTATCGGGATGTTAACCGTGCGCGGCTCGCACTCGACGCCGACCTCCTGGATAATCAGCCTGATCAAGGTCTCGAAGAGTTGGCCAGCGCGTTTCCGTGACTGATTCGTGTCAGCGAAGGCATCGCTGACGCAGCCGATAGCTTGTTGGAGCGTGTAGACCAGACGGTTGATTGCGCGTGACTCCAGATACTGCCAGTTGCCAACCTGATCTCTGGCCGCTCCCTGGTGCCTGCGAAGGTCGCCCAGTAGTGCCATGAAGCGGCCAAACAGTTCATCGAGATCAGCCGCAGAAGCGACAAGCAGGTCAGTGTTCAATGGCCGCGTGATCTTGTATCCAAATTCGCCACCGTACTGGTAGAAAGCGTAATTCGGATGGGATGGCGAGACGATGCGCGTGGGTTGTTCGGCCTGGATGAATGCCAGAAAGGCGCGGCCCATGGTCAGGTAGTCAGCCAGTGACTTGAACGCGGTCCTATCGCGCACACTCTCTTGAAGATCACCTAGCGTGGCCTGTCTCACCGAATGGACTTCCTCCTTTCCGCATTCTGCAGGTCATATTCGATCCACTTCTCCACAGGCCAATCCTCGACCAGTTCGATGCGCTCCGCCGCCCACTGGCAATACTCCGCGGAAATATCGCACCCCTGCCACTTGCGTCTTAGTTGCTCCGCCACTACCGCGGTTGTGCCAGAGCCGAGAAACGGATCGAGTACCAGATCCTCAGGGTTGGACGAGGCTAGAACGATCCTGCGCACCAACTCCTCTGGCTTTTGCGTCGGATGCGGCGTCTTCTCGTGCATACCGTTGCACGTGGTTGGGATTTCGATGACGTCCTTCGGCTTGGCGCCCCGTGGATTGGGTTGCCAGACCCGGTTCTTGCCGTTGCCTTTGCCGTATTGGCTGGTCTCAGCCTGGGGGTGTTCCGGATACTTCAGCGTGTGATTGCCGTAGGGAATGCGCACATCGTCAGTATTGAACGTGAAGTTGCGACTCTTGCGGAAGTGCAAGAGGCTCTCGTGCGAGCGTCCCCAGTCGTTGCCCAGATTGGCTTTGTTTCTGTAGTGCCAGATCAACCAGCGGCACCCCTGGAAAAAGCGTGACGCTGGCAGACGCAGGTCTGCCAGGATCTCAGAGAAGCCGCAGATGTAAAGCGTACCGGTCGGCTTCAATACCCGCGCTGCCTGCTCGATCCATTGCAGCGACCACGCGACGTATTGCTGTTGCGACTCGAATGTGTCCCATTCAGCCTTGCCGATATTGTAAGGTGGATCGGCGAATACCAGATCAGCCGACTCGACCGGCAATGAACCGAGCCAGGCTATGGCATCTCCGACCCAGATTTGCCCGTTCGGGTGTGAGTAGAAGAGGGTTGGCATTGTTGGATCCAGCCGCGTCGCAGCAAGGTCAGCATACACGCCTTTGAGCATCGGCTGGCCGAAGAAGGTCGGAACTACCGCATGGCGAGCGAAAGCAACGGACGGCTCGCGAATCGTTTGTGTTGTCATCCTATCCATCTTCTGGAATTCGTGTCACTCGTGGCTGGCTGCCCTCATGCGCTGTACCGCGCCGCCACCGGCATCCGCCGGCCCATGCCAAACGCCTTGGACGTGACCTTCAGCCCAGGCGCGGCCTGCCAGCGTTTGTACTCGTTGCGATCCACCGTGCGCAGCACCCAGGCGGCTGTCCGCTGATCGTGACCTTCGGCGACGATCTCGGCCAGCGAACGCCCTTCATCCACATACAACTTGAGGATGGCATCCAACACTTCGTAGGGCGGCAAGGTGTCCTGGTCGGTCTGATTGGGTCTCAGCTCGGCCGAGGGCGGCTTGGTCAGCGAGGCCTGCGGGATGACTTCGCCGTCTCGGTTGATGTAGCGCGCCAACTCGTAGACCATCGTCTTGGGTACATCCGCGATGACCGCTAGCCCGCCGCTCATATCGCCGTACAAAGTGCAGTAGCCCACAGCCAACTCGCTCTTGTTGCCGGTGGTCAACACCAGGTAGCCGAACTTGTTGGAGAGCGCCATCAGCGTGTTGCCGCGGATGCGAGCCTGAATGTTCTCCTCGGCGACGTCTGGCGGCCGGCCCTCGAAGAAGGGAGTCAACGAAGCCAGATAGGCTGCGTGTACGTTCATGATTGGTATGATCTGAAAACGGATGCCCAGGTTGTTGGCCAGTGTACGCGAGTCTTCGATGCTGCCCTCAGACGAGAACGGCCCCGGCATGGTCACGCCAAGCACGTTCTCTGGCCCCAGCGCCGCGACCGCCAGGCAGCAGGTCACGGCTGAGTCAATCCCGCCCGAAAGCCCCAAAACGACTTGCCGAAAGCCGGTCTTGCGTGCATAGTCGCGGATGCCCAGCAGCAGCGCCCGGTAGACGGTCTCGATGGTTGGCTGCGGCGTGTACGCGTCTCGCGGGGCCTGGTCGCTGGAGTCCACGGTGACGACATGCTCCTCAAAAGCCGGGAACACGGCGACCGGCCGGCCCAGGCAGTCCATGAACAGGCTGCGGCCGTCGAAGATCAACTCATCGTTGGCGCCAACCTGGTTCACGAAGAGAAACGGCAACCGATGTTTGCGTGCGTGTCCGCTGATAAGTCGCGCGCGAATTACCTCCTTGCCAGCTCGGAACGGCGAGGCCGAGATGTTGATCAGCAGGGTGGCGCCGGCGTCCGCCAGCGCGGCCACCGGATCGGAATCATACGGAAAGCGCAGCCACAGCTCGGGATCGGTCCAGGCATCCTCGCAGATGGTGACGCCCAATATCTCGTCCCGAAAAGGCACAACGGCCACCGAGCGCGCGGGATCGAAATAGCGCGCCTCGTCGAAGACATCGTAGGTGGGCAGCAGGGATTTGTTCTGCTGAAACAGCACGCGACCGTCCGCGATCAGCAGCGCGGTGTTATATAGACCCTTGCCGTTGGGCCGGCCAGTGGGCAGCGGCGCGCCAACCAGAATGCCGGTCGCGGGATAGAGCCGGGAAATCTCCAGAAGCCTGTCAACTGCCTCACGCGCCTGTGCGATGAACCACGCCCGTTCCAGGAGATCGCGCGGGGGGTAGCCGCACAGAAACAACTCGGGGAAAACCACCAGGTCAGGAGCGTGCCCCGCGCAGGCGCGCAACGTCTCCTGGATCTTGGCCAGGTTGCCGTCGTAGTCCCCGATGGTGGGGTTGAGCTGAGCAAGAGTGACCTTCATGGGTTCAGTATCCGCAAGCCGCAGAATGCCGTACATCGGCATGATAGCACACCCCGCGTATCGCGTCAATGAAGTCATGGGACTTTCGCACGGCGCGGGCGCGAGCGCGCCTGCGATTTGCCAAAACCGCCGCGGCGTGCTAACGTGGCAAAGAGGCGCTGCACCGTGAAACTTGTTCATGCCCTTCGCTTGCATCCCAGGGAAGTCGTCGCGTTGGTGGGCGGCGGCGGCAAGACGACCCTCATGTTCCGCCTGGCCGACGAGCTGGTCGAGGCCGGCCGCCGCGTCGTTACTACCATGACGACCAGAATCTTCGTCGGGCAGATGGCCAGGGCGCCGGTCGCGCTGACGTTGGACGACCTGGGCGATCTGCCGGCCCAGGCCGCAGGGCTTCTTCGTCTTCTGCCTGGCGCGCTGGCCGCGCATGGTCACGTTCTGATCGCCGGCGGCAGGGCCGAGGAGCCGGACAAGGCGCAGGGCATCCCGCCCGCGCTGGCGGATCTGCTGGCCGCGCAACCCTGCGTTAATTGCGTGATCGTCGAGGCGGACGGGTCACGCCGGCTGTCGTTCAAGGCGCCTGCTGAGCACGAGCCGGTGATGCCCTCGACTGCCACGATCGTCATGCCTGTGGCCGGCATGGATGTGGTGGGGCGACCGTTGGATGCGGCGCACGTCCACCGGCCCCTGCGAGTGGCTGAGCTGACCGCTGCGCGATTGGGCGACCCGGTAACCGCGGAGATGATCGCCATAACGCTGGCTCATCCACAAGGCGGCAGCCGCGGCGCGCCCCCGGCCGCGCGGCTGATGCCATTTCTCAACAAGGTTGAGGATGAGATGCGGTTGGACTCGGCGCGGCAGGTCGCCCGGCTGCTGCTCCGGCAGCCGCGGGTGGACAGCGTGTTGATCGGCGCAGCCGAGGCCGCTGACCCTGTAGCTGAACTTTGGTCGCGGGTGGCTGCAGTGGTGCTGGCTGCGGGCGAATCTCGACGTTTCGGCGCGCTCAAACAGGTCATGCCGTGGCGGGGCGCGACCCTCGTTGCCCACGTCGCGGCCCAGGCGTTGGCGTGCCCAGACGTGGATCGGGTGGCCGTGACCGTGGGCGCGGAGGCGGAACGCGTGATCGTCGCGCTGGAGCCGGACGGCCTCCACAAAGCCTTCGGGGCTGATCGGCTGCTCGTGGTCGCGGCGCCCGATTGGGCTGCCGGACAAAGCCACAGCGTGCTGGCCGGCCTGACCGCAGTGGGCGGCCTTCCTGGCCTGTCGCCGCAGGCGTCGCCCTCCGGCGACTCAGCGCCTGATGCGAAGACAGAACCGGCCGCGGTCATCTTCCTCCTGGCCGATCAGCCCGGCGTCTCCCCCACCCTGCTGTCGGCCCTGGTGCAGCGCCATCGCGAAACCCTGGCGCCGGTCGTCGCGCCGCGGTTCGAAGGGCGACGCGGCAACCCGGTCCTGTTCGATCGGGCGACTTTCCGCGAGTTTGCGGGATTGCACGGCGACATCGGCGGCCGGCCCATCATCCAGGCCCACGGCGACGCGATCGCGTGGGTAGATTGGCCCACGCCGGAAATCCTCCAAGACCTGGACAGGGCCGAGGACTACCTCTACGCCGCTTCTGGAACCCAGGCTGGCTGCTCGTGCAGCGGGCTGCTTCTTGGAATATAGCTCCAGTTGTGCGCCAGCACATCGCGCACGAGCGTCGGGCCTGCATAGATCAGGCCCGTGAAGAGCTGGATGAGGGCTGCGCCGGCCTCCAGTTTCTCTGCGGCATCCTCGGGCCGCATCACGCCGCCGCTGGCGACCACCGGCAGCACGCCCCCGGTGCGCTGCACGACCGCGCGGACGATGGCCGTGTTGCGCTTACGAATCGGCGCGCCGCTCAGACCGCCGCTCTCAGTCCCAGCAGGGGACCGCAGCCCTTCTCGGCTGTAGCTGGTGTTCGAGAGCACCACGCCATCCAGTCCCGTTGTCAGGATCACTTCCAGCGCATCGTCCAGTTCATCGGACGTGAGATCGGGCGCGAGCTTGACCAGGAGGGGGATGCGACGGCCCAATTGTCGTCGCTGCGCTTGCCGCTCGGCGACCAGAGGCGGTAACAGCTCGGCCAGGGCTTGCCGGCCCTGGAGGCTGCGCAAACCAGGCGTATTGGGCGAGCTGATGTTGATCGTCAGATAGTCGGCCAGGGGCGCGAAGGTGCGGATCAGAGTCAGATAGTCTTGCGTGGCATCTGCGAGCGGCGTCGTTTTGTTCTTGCCGATGTTGACGCCCAGGATCAGACCGGCCGGACGCGGACCCTGCAGTCGGCGCGCCACAAACGCCGCGCCCCGATTGGGGAAACCCATGCGATTGATGATGGCCTGGTCTTCGACCAACCGGAAGACGCGCGTGCCGGCGTTGCCCGTCTGCGGACGGGGTGTCACCGTGCCGATCTCGATGTGGCCGAAGCCCAGGGTCGCCAGGCCGCGCCAGCCCAGGCCGTCCTTGTCGTAGCCCGCGGCCAACCCGACCGGGTTGGCGAAGGTCAGACCAAAGACGCGTACCTCTGGCGCCGGCAATGGCCGCAGGCCATCTGCCGATGTTCCGGCTGGGGCTGTCGCCCCCGGCCGGAATAGGGCGCGCAGGGCCGCGCCGATCGGCGGCACGGCGCCGGCCAGCCGCAACAGCGCGATGGTTGCGTTGTGAGCGCGTTCAGGCGACGCACGGAAGATGAGTGAGCGCAGCAGGTGGTACATTTAGCTAGACTCCTTCAGAAACGCCCGCGCCGCCGCGATCTGCTCAGAAGGCACACTGCCCGTCGCTTCCCAATAATCGAGCAGATGGGTCAGCTTGAGCGCAGCGTGCAGCCGATAGCCCGCCCTGGCCAAGGCCTCGGCCGCGCCAGACTCGCGGTCAATCAGCACCACCACATCCTCGACGACCAGGCCGGCGGCCGTCAGCTTTGTGATGGCCTCGAACTTGCTCTCTCCGGTCGTCGCCAGGTCGTCAACCAAGACCACGCGCTCGCCTGGGCTGAATGCGCCCTCGATCTCGGTTCTGGCGCCGTATGCTTTGGCCTCCTTGCGTGGATAGAGCATGGGCCGCCCGGTCTGCAAGCTGATGGCGGCGCCGATGGGCAGAGCGGCATAGGGCAGAGCGGCCAACCGATCGAACCGCAGGCCGCTCAGCAAGGCGACGTAGGCTCTGGCAGTTTCGCTCAGCAGAGTTGGGTAGGAGACCAGGCGGCGCAGGTCGAGATAGATGGGCGATTGCAGGCCCGATTTGAGCGTGAACTCCCCGAAACGCACGCAGCCGGCGGCCAGCAAACCATCGGCCAGGGGCGGCGGAACCGGTTGTGCTCTGCCGGCTGTCCTGAGAATCAACGCCCGCCGCTCTGGTCTCGAGGCTGTGCGAAGCCTCCTTTCAGGATCAGCTGGTTGCTGCCGCCGACCACCAAACCGGCTAAAGCCTCGAATCCAGTCCGCTCGTTTTTCATCCGCCGTCCCACGGGGAGGCTGCGCACTGGCGTCGCGGCCGGCATGAGCAACCGTCCTGAAAATCGCGGTATAGGGCAAGTCGCCATCTTGCGCCACATTGCGAGCGCGGCGCATCGCATCAACCAGCTCGTGGGCCGCACGGCGGGGGTCTTCGGCGCGGGCGAGCGCGCGGCTCACCGTGATGAGCAGCCCCAGGCCATCCCCGCGCAAACCCGCGCGGAGCGTCGCGTCCAGGTCGCCGCCCTGCGCGCCGATGCCAGGGGCCAGCAGCCACAACTCAGGAGCGATCTGCCGGACGCGCGCCAGCGCCGCTGGATCGGTGGCGCCGACCACCAGGCCGAGGTTATCGTTGGCGTTCCAGCCGCGCGCCAGCCACGCGACTTGCTCGTAGAGGCGGCGCGTCGAGGCCTCTCCGGCCAGTAGAAGGTCCTGCAAGTCGCCCGCGCCGGGGTTGGACGTCTTGCAGAGCACGAACGCGCCCCGCCGCGGATCGGCCAGGAACGGCTGGAGGCTGTCGTGGCCCAGGTAGGGGCTGACCGTCACCGCGTCGGCGCGGAGGTAGTCGAAGGCCGACCGCACGTAGGCCTCGGCGGTGGAGGCGATGTCGCCCCGTTTGGCATCCAGGATTACCGGCGCCTCTTCCGCTGCGACCGCGATCACCTCGCGGAGAGCCGTCCAGCCCTCTGGCCCGAAGACCTCGAAGAACGCTGCGTTGGGCTTGTACGCGGCGGCCAGGCCCGCGGTCGCTTCGATCAGGCGCAGGCAAGCTGCGCAGGCAGCGTGCGCTGTTGGCTGAGCAAGGTCCGCGAGATGCGGATCGAGTCCCACGCAGAGCAACGAGTCGGCCCGGCGGGCGCGGGCTTCGAGGCGTGCGCAGAAGGTGGTCATGGGGTGTGTCTCCTGGGGGCGGCAGGCGAGCTGTCGCCGGTCGCATGGCAAAAAAAGAGAGCCTTGCGGCTCTCTCGATGCTCTGAAAAAACAAAACGCCCACGGGAGCGACGGCTCCGGGGCGTGTGGGTTAATATTAAGAGTTGGACAGTCATAAGCGCGATCCTCCGTCATGTGCGAAGCGGCTCGGTTCCCCGTTTGCGACTTCGCGGCGGGTGCGATCGACGTCGTGCCCGAGTGGTCAGGAAAACGGGGTGGTTCTCGCCGCCCCGCTCGACTTTCAGGCGATTCTACCCCGCAGATGCCAGGCTGTCAAATCCGAGGGGCATGAGCGCGCGCCGCGGTTCGATTGTTGCCATTCCGACAGCCGGACACAGTTCGGACCGGCGCCTCAGACCTCGGTCAGGCCGGCGATGGCGCGCCTGTTGAGCTTGGGAAGGGTCATCAATCATGCGGGACCGGCTCAACGAGCCGTGCGCCGGCCGGCATTCAGGTCTTTGCCAGGTTCACCCAGTAGTCAATCACCTCGAAGCCGCGGTGACGGAACATGGCCACCGCTTCCGGGTTTTCTCGTGTGTGAGCGTGGACCTCGACAGCCGTGTAGCCGCCGTGCGCCATCTCGGCCAGGGCCCGATCTAACAAGTAGGAGCCGAAGCGCAGGCCGCGATAGCGCCGCTCCAGCCCGATCCAGGCCAGCGCAGCCGTGACGCCATCGGGCAAATGGATACCAGACCGCGCTGCCGACCGCGGCCCCGTCATCCGCAACCACCAGGCCCTGATAGGGGCGGCCGCCATTCGTCCCCCACCTGCGCAGCCTGTAGACCGGCTCAGCGCCAGTCCAGGGCGCATGTTGGTTGATCGGAACCAGCCGCAGGCCGTGCTGAGCCAGGCCTGGATCGCCTGGTCGCTCGCGCTCGTGCAGCAGCGCGGCCAGGCTGACATCGCCCGGGTTCACCGCCGTGTAACCGCGACGCAGCAACCACTCGATCCAACCCGCCGCGTGAATCGCGCTCACTCCCATCCGCTCGGTGGAGCCGTACCACGGCGCCCACAGCTTCTCGATGATGCCGTAGAGAGGCGCGGATTGCCCGGCGAAATAGACAGGACAAGCGCGTAGATAGTCTTCGGCCGCCATCAGCAACCGGCTGCCCACCTGTTGTTGTCGATACTGAGGCGTCACGGCCAACCAGACGATCTGATGCCCAGGCGCGCAAGACGCGTAGCTCACCCCGGACGGCGGCTTGAGGGCGTGAACCCCGCCCACCACCACATCGCCGGCCCAGGCCACGATCAGACCGTGCGAATCGAACGCAGGTTGATCCAGCACGCGTTCGCGGAAATCGGCCTCGCTGATCGGCGTCCAGTGCCGATGGCCCGCCAGCACGCGATTCAAGAACAACACGAGCGCCGGCAGTTGGGAGGGTTGATACGCCGCTAACGTTACAGACATGGTTCCCACTGCAAGCAGAGAGCGAGCTACATGCCGACGTACCTGGCATACAGCGTCGCCGCGACTGCTTCGTTGTTCGTGCCCTTGATGATCGCTCGTCCGTCTGGAAAAACGGTCAACTCGTAGCCGTCCACGAGCACGCGCGCCAGGTAGGGATTGGCCCGCACAGTCCCCACTCTGGCCGCGGTCAGCCGTTCAGCCAGAGCCCGCAGATCCACCCCCTTCGCGCCCGCCACGCTGACCTGCACGGCATCGCGGCCGCACAGCGCGGTCATGCGTGCGCCGGCCTCGGCGTTGAGGAAGGGGAAATCATGGCGGCCGCAGGTGGGGCAATCGGGGCGCAGGCCACCCAGGTCGAACTTGTCGAAGGTGTTGTCCCACAAGTCCACATGGATCATGCCGGCGTTCAGTTCGCCGCGGCCCACGATCAGTTTGAGCGCCTCGGTCGCGGCGATTGATCCCAGCAGGGGCACGATCGGGCCGATGATGCCGGCCACGTCACAGGTCGGCGCAGTGCCAGGCGCGGGCATCTCGCCCATCACGCAACGCAGGCAGGGTGTGACCCCGGGACGGATGGTCATTGTCATGCCATAGGAGGCGACCACACCGGAATAGACCCACGGCTTGCCCAGCTTGACGCAGGCGTCGTTGATCAGATAACGGGCCACGAAGTTGTCGGAGCCATCGAGCACCACATCGGCGTCGGCGATGAGGGGGATGATGTTGGTGGGGTTGACGTCCGCGACGATCTCTTCGATGGAGATGTCGCTGTTGATGCGCCGCAACTTGCGCGCAGCAGCGATCGCCTTGGGCAACATCTCGGCCACGTCAGCTTCGTCGTAGAGAAGCTGGCGCTGGAGGTTGTTCAGTTCGACGAAGTCGCGGTCCACCAGTCGCAGCCGGCCGACGCCCGCGCGCGCCATGTGATTCGCCAGCGCGGAGCCGGTGGCGCCGACGCCGATGATCGTGACGTGGGCGTCCAGCAATGCCCGCTGGCCTGCCTCGCCCATGCCGGGAAAGGTGATTTGTCGGATGTAACGCGCCAGTTTCTCGTCCATGCTCGCATTATACCAGGTTTGACGGCCCAGGAAAAACCGGGGCAACAGCCGACTCTCATCCCAACGGCAACCCCCATCGCTCAACCGCAAACGCGCGGGCCAGGCCGATGGCCGCCAGCTCGATCAGCGCCAGGGCCAGGCCAAGCAGCAATGGGACGACGACCTCGCGCCAAACCCGCGCCCGGCCGTCGCGACGCAACACGATCAGCACGACCATGCTGTTGACGATGCCGACCAGAAAGACGACCATCGCGGCGCTGAGCAGCGCAAGCGGGTAGAGGAGCGGCGGCCATGCGCTGGCGACCAGCGCCACGACGACCGCCGCCGCGGCCACTAGAGAAGCCAGGTCGCGCCAACTGGCGACGGAAGGTCGCCATTCAGGATTGCCCCATAGCGACAGGTTGAGCACCGGCACGACACAGGCAGCCAACACCAGACCCTCCAACGCGCCGGTGACCAGACGCAGGAGGTTGTGCGGCTCATAGAGGAGCGGCGCGCCAGGGATGAGGCTGAGAAACGAATTGGTCCCGTCAACTGCCCAGGCGAGCATGAACAGGCCAAAAACGGGCCAGAAGCGCGGCGCGGGCAAGGCCGCCGCGCGTCCACGTCCGCGCAGACCGAGCGCGATCATGCCGGCCAGGGCCGCCAGGTAGGCGCCGCTGCACCGCGCGCACAGCGGCAACTGACGGCCGGCGATGACGAAGGAACGTTCAGGAATGCGATGGCACACGGCATAGCCCGCACGGTCGGATAGATCGAGCAGGCCAGGCGACCCAAGCAACAACAGCGCGGCAAGCGCCAACAGCCCCGCAACGATCCACCAGCAATGCTGGCGACGAGGCGGCTGGCGATGCGCTTCGGGTGGGGGAGCGGCGTTCGCAGGCGACACGGCCGCATTATACGTGGGTTTCGGCCCGGATCGCAAACCTGGTCCAGCCGTCTGTCCCTCCCGTTTTTGACGCCTGTTCGGTCCGGCGGTATAATTTCTCTGCTGAAATACAGAAGAATCCCCGACCGTGGGGCTGGAGAGAGCATGGCAGTTCGCGAGATCATCACCTTGGGACATCCGACATTACGACACAAGGCGCGCAAGATCACGAAATTCGGGCCGGAAGTGAAGCAGTTGATTGACGATATGGTCGAGACGATGCGCGCGGCGCCTGGCGTGGGGCTGGCCGCGCCGCAGGTGAACGTCGCCGAACGGGTGATCGTGATAGGATTGCCCGAAGACGAAGAGGAAGGCACGCCGGCTGAGCTGTATGCGTTCGTGAACCCGGAAATTGTCAAGACTTCTCGTGACGTCGAGGAGGGACAGGAAGGCTGTCTCTCGGTCCCTGGCTACCTGGGTGAGGTTTCGCGCCACACGTGGATCGTGGTGCGCGGCCAGGATGCCTACGGCAAGCCGCAGCGTGTGCGCGCCCGCGACCATCTGGCGCGCATCTTTCAACACGAGATTGATCATCTCAACGGGATGCTCTTCATTGATCGGGTGACAGACCCGGCCAAGATTCACAAGATCACGCCGGAAGAGACTGCCCAGCCGACCGCCGAGGCAGCCGAGGCGCTGGCGCTGATGGATAGAGCGCCGGTCGCGTTGTCCTGATGCCTGGATGAAACTATGGACTTCTTCGATGTCATATCCGCTCGTCACAGCGTCCGCACCTACAAGTCGGACCCGGTACCAGACGCATTGATCCAACAGTGCCTGGAGGCAGCGCGCGTCGCGCCGTCGTGGCGCAACGGTCAGTGCTGGCGTTTTGTCGTCGTGCGCGATGCGCAGGTGATCGAGCAACTGGCCGGCCAACGCATCTATGGCTACAAGATCAATAGCTGGCTGCGCAGCGCTCCCACGGTGATCATCGCCTGTGCGGAGCCAGGCGAAAGCGGCCAGCACGAGGGGCTGCCCTACTGGGCGGTAGACACGGCGATTGCGCTGGAACATCTGGTTCTGGCTGCTACTGCGTTGGGATTGGGCACCTGTTGGATCGGCGGCTTCAACGAAGCCACAGTGCGCCAGATCGTGGGCATCCCCGAACGCGTGCGCGTGGTAGCCTACACGCCGCTCGGCTATCCGGCCGAGCGTGAGGGACTGATGGGCCGGGCTGTGAAGGTCATTGCGCGCAGTCACAGCCGCAAGCCGCTGGAGAAGATCGTGCATTGGGAGCAGTGGCGAGACTGAAAAGAGCGTTCGGCCAAACGAGAGGAGAAGAAAAACAGGGAGGGGTGGCGTACCCCTCCCTGTTTTCATTGGGATGTCTTCAAGCCGGCTTCGGGGGGCGAACATCCTCAGATGCGACCTGTCCTGCACATGGGAATGCTGCGTCCCAACGGCTCAAGGAATCATGTCCAGCGTCTTCTCGGTCTGCGGATCGAACAGGTGCATGTTGTCCATGTTGACGACCAGGTCAATCTTCTCGCCGGGACGCGCATGGGTGCGTGGATCCACGCGGGCGATGAACGACTTCTTGCCCGTCAACAGATACAAGAAGATTTCGTTGCCCATCAACTCGGTGACGTCCACATCAGAGCTGATGGCAGCCGGCGTAATGCCGGGCGCAGCGTACTGCGCGGCATAGATGTCTTCGGGCCGGATGCCGAAGATCACCTTCTGACCCTTGTGGGACAGATAGGCCGTCTTCTTGTTCTCTGGCACTTGCAGCTTGAACGTGCCGCCGTCTATCCACAGCTTGCCATCCTGATCCACCACGGTGGCGTCGAAGAAGTTCATGGATGGACTGCCGATGAAACCGGCGACGAACACGTTGTTGGGATGATCGTAGAGATGCTGCGGCGTGTCAATCTGCTGCAGGAGGCCGTCTTTCATCACGGCGATGCGGCTTGCCATGGTCATCGCCTCCACCTGGTCGTGCGTCACATAGATGAAGGTTGTGCCCAGGCGTTGGTGCAGCTTGCTGATCTCGGCGCGGGTCTGGACGCGCAGCTTGGCGTCCAGGTTGGAGAGCGGCTCGTCGAAGAGGAACACGGCCGGGTCACGCACGATGGCGCGGCCCACCGCCACGCGCTGGCGCTGGCCGCCGGAGAGTTGCTTGGGCTTGCGATCAAGCAATTGGCCGATGCCCAAGATGTCAGCGGCTTCCTTGACCTTCTTGTCGATTTCCGCCTTGGGCACCTTGCGCAGCTTCAGGCCAAACGCCATGTTGTCGTATACGCTCATGTGCGGGTAAAGCGCGTAGCTCTGGAACACCATGGCGATGTCGCGATCTTTGGGGGGCACGTCGTTCACGATGCGCTCGCCGATCCTGATGACGCCATCGGTGACCTCTTCCAGGCCGGCCAACAGGCGCAAGCTGGTGGTCTTGCCGCAGCCAGAGGGGCCGACAAAGACCAGAAATTCTTTATCAGGGATGTGGATGGCGAGGTCGTTCACGGCGACGACGTCGCCAAAACGCTTGAAAACGTGTTCGTAGGTAACACTGGCCATCGGATGATTTTGCTCCTTAGGTGAGATCGTATGGTACAGCAAACGGGCCGGGCAGACAGAACTCTTCGGTCGGGTGTGCAACGCGCCCGACTGGACGGCTAGGCCACGCCTCCACACGTCCAATGGCCAAGACCGGGTTATGTTGAACACCACGGGCAAACTGCCTTAACCGTTCTGCCGCGGCTGCAGACGAGACTGATTGATGGGGGGAAGACAGAGTGCGATCGGATGCGAGACTGAGCAGACAACTGCAAGCGAAACGTCAAGCGCAGCGCCGCCAGCGATTCCTGCGGTCGCGCGCACAACTCAGCCCTAAGAGCAGCACCTCCTCTGCGATCGGACAAGTCAAAGTCTCCACGGGGATGGAGACGAACTGATGCGCCTGACTCCCGGATGCCTGGCCGCATCATGCAAGGAGCTTCAGGCTTCTGACTCAGGATTCTACCACGGATGATCGCGGATTGGCAAGTTGCGCGAACGCGCGCTTTGCGCCGCTTGACAGGATTTGCGGCGTGCTCTTGTCCTGAGTATAATGAGGCTAACGACGAAGTTGCTATCTCGTCTAGCGCATAGGCGTAGCAGCGCCACATCAGCATCGGGTAGTATTCAGGGAGGAGGTGGTCCTCGACCCACGGGCAAGGCCACAGTCCCGCGAGGTGGTTCGGATGAGGGCGAGCGCGCTGTGTTCCTGGCCCCAGACCAATCTGCATTCGTTGATCAACTCGCCCCCTTCTAATATGTCTCAGGAGGAGATAACATGCGCAACCGAGGTTTCGTTCTACTCACGCTGTTGGTTCTGGCGGCTCTCGTGCTGTCGGCTTGCACGGGTGTTCCGGCCGCCAGCGGCAAGAAGAAGATCGGTCTCGTCACTGATGTGGGTGGCGTGAATGACAAGTCGTTCAACCAGTCGGCTTGGGCCGGCGTGCAGAAGGCGATCAAGGAGTTCGGCTGGGAGGCGAAGTTCATCGAGTCCAAGCAGCCCACCGACTACGAGAAGAACATTGACCAGTTCGCAACCGAGAAGTACGACGTGATCGTCACCGTCGGCTTCCTGATGGGCGATGCGACCGCGATCAAGGCCAAGCAGTATCCGAACATCAAGTTCGCCATCGTGGACTATGACTATTGGCCCACGAAAGGCTCGCAGATCTGCCCTGATACCGTCAAGAACTGCTACAACGACGGCGGGCTGAAGAACATCACCAGCCTGATGTTCCAGGAGGATCAGGTGGGCTTTCTGGCTGGCGTGCTGGCCGGCGGCATGACCAAGACCGGCACCGTCTGCACCGTCTCCGGCATGGAGATCCCGCCTGTCGTGCGTTTCGTCGTCGGCTTCCAGAACGGCGCCAAGTGGATTAAGTCCGGCGCCAAGACATTGAATGTCTACATCCCCTCCTTCACCGATCCGGCCAAGGGCAAGGAGACCGGCCAGAGCATGATCGCCCAGGGCTGCGATGTGGTCTTCGGCGTGGGCGGCAACACCGGCAACGGCGGGTTGCTGGCCGCCAAGGAAAAGGGCCTGATGGCGATCGGCGTGGATGTGGATCAATACCTGACCTATCCCGAGGTCAAGGACGCGCTTTTGAGCAGCGCGGCGAAGAACGTGGACGCCGCGGTGTATAACTATCTCAAGGCGATCAAGGATGGCTCGGTGAAGGCTGGCGTCGCCATGGCCAACCTGGGCAATGGCGGCATCGGGCTGGCCCCCTATCACGACTGGGACAGCAAGATCCCGCAGGCTGTGAAAGACAAGATCAAGCAAGCCACCGAGGATCTGAAGGGTGGCAAGCTGGCGACCGGCTATAAGCCGTGAAACGTGAGACGTCAAACGTGAAACGTGAGACGTCAAGC
>Ga0194125_10002106_pt1 | contig 33281 bp, 32 predicted proteins | sample TA2KigC250mmetaG_FD_148626 | JGI IMG/M metagenome (GOLD analysis project Ga0194125, IMG submission 148626) | Freshwater microbial communities from Lake Tanganyika, Tanzania - TA2015034 Kigoma Deep Cast 250m | ecosystem: Environmental > Aquatic > Freshwater > Lake | place: Tanzania: Lake...
CCACGAGCGATAAGGCGAATATATCGGGGAATATCTATGCCTGAGGGACAAGCGCGGAGGCAGGGAAAGGCTGGTTCGATAGCTCGGACACCTCTTATGTCTGCACAAACACGGATGCAGCGTTCACACAGAATACAGTAGTTGTGGTCCCGAATGAAGAAAGGGCTGTCCTCACGAGCTGACAACTGCTTCGGTAAATAGTCCGGAAGCTTTTCGATACCTATGTAGTCTGCTACCCCCTGTAATTTGCAGCGGCCATTTTCAGGGCAGATCACACAACGCTCAGTGACTCCGACATTTCGTAGGCATATATCGAATGGCTGGCAGCGTTCCCTGCGCCAGCAGGTGAGGCAAGCACATGGGTGGCGACGAAGAATGTCCAGTAGCTTCCTTTGTCGCAGTTCTTGAATCTTCGGGGTTTCAGTCTTTACTTTTATCCCTTCCCTTACCTGCTCTGCACAGGACAGTACAATTTTGTCTTCTATCTCTACTAGGCAAAGCTGGCATGCTCTGTCAGGTGTAACTTCAGGCATCGGTTTAAGGTCGGGATAATCGCAGAGGCTGGGTATGTAGATATCGTTACTTTGTGCTGCATCCAGAACAGACGACTTGGCTCTTACACTCACCTCTTTCCCATTGATAGCTAATGTGATCTTTTCCATTGATAAATGCCCCTTATCTTAACGACCTGATATGGAATGCTTGCTGTAGCGGGGTTAGGCAGGCTTGTGAATAGTAAAGTAGCGATCTTACAATCCTTGCCTTCTCATAGTTAGGCTGGTTTTGCGCTCTCTGGGATCGCTTTTTTGGCGGATGTGCTAACTTCTGTTGAAGTTCTCGCGGGATTGGGCTCGACGCTTCGTTTTTCTCTGTGTGTTCAGCCAAGAAGTCAATTAATTTGTTGTGCACGCTGTGGCTCCAGTGGCCTAAGCTAACCAACGGGGTAGTGTATCAAAAAACATGTTGCTGGTCAATCAGTTTAAGCACAGTTGGTCTGTAATTGGTTGACGGCGCTCATTGCTTTGGGATATTATATCGTCTAGCAATATCGGGCAGTGATATTATGGTTGACAGGGAGTTTTTCCTGGGATTCATCAAAATACATATTCTGTACCACGCTGCGAGAAGTCCGATTTTTGGGGCTGAGATAGCGGAGGAATTGAGCCGTCACGGGCATGTTATTGGTCCTGGCACCCTTTATCCTACGCTCCATCGCTTGGAAAAGGAAGGCTATCTCACCAGCACTACCCGGGTGGTCGGTGGGAAGGCGCGAAAATATTATCAGGCTACTGCGGAAGGGAAGCTAGTGCTGGAGTATTCGAGAAAGCGAATCAGAGAGCTTGTTGAGGAGGTCATGGATGGGTAAGGAAATGGCCGAGATGCACAATAATCAACGCCGGAGAATCTTTGGGCTTAACCCCAACATCTTTTTTCTAGGACTGGTAAGCTTTTTCACCGATGTCAGCAGCGAGATGATTTTCACGCTGGTGCCTCTTTTCTTGGCGAATGTACTAGGAGCAGCGCCGGTTATTATTGGCTTTGTGGAGGGGGTCGCTGAGAGCACGGCTTCGTTGCTAAAAATCGCCAGTGGCTGGCTTAGCGATAAGATGGGCAAGCGTAAGGTGCTGGCCTTTATTGGATATGCATTTTCCACACTGGCTAAGCCTGTGATGTATGTTGCTAACACCTGGTGGCTAGTGCTGGGTGTGAGGTTCACTGACAGGTTCGGCAAGGGCATTCGTACTGCGCCCAGGGATGCCTTGGTGGCTGAGAGCGTATCTTCTGCTGAACGGGGCAAAGGCTTCGGGTTTCATCGTGCGATGGATACTGCCGGAGCTGCCTTGGGCCTTGTTCTGGCAGCAGCGGTAGTCTTCTTTCTGCAGCGAGGCAGCGTGGAACTGGCCCCCGCTACCTATCGATGGCTGGTGTTAGCGGGGATATGTCCTGCCGTAGCGGCGCTGTTCGTGTTTCTGTTTATACGAGAGGCGAAAAATTCAGATACAGGGGGTGCTGCTGATGCTGTCTGTATCGGCGATAGCGTGGCAGGTAAGGCGGGCTTCGATAACCGCTACTGGATGTTTCTGGCTATCATGTTTTTGTTCACGCTGGGGAATTCCAGCGATGCCTTCCTGGTGTTACGAGCGCAAAATCTGGGTAACTCAGTGCTCTCTATATTGTTGATGTTGGTCTTGTTTAACGCTGCGTATGCCATAGTATCAGTGCCAGCCGGCATACGGTCGGACAGGGTGGGCAGGAAGCGTGTCATAGTTGCGGGATGGTCGCTCTATGGGTTTACTTACTTGGGTCTAGCAGTAGCTTCTGAATCTTGGCAGGTATGGCTGCTGTTTGCACTCTATGGCGTCTACTATGGGTTGGCTGAGGGTGTGGCTAGGGCATTGGTGGCTGACCTGGTACCTGCGGAGAAGTGCGGCATGGCCTATGGTATTTTCCATGGTGTGGTTGGCATTACCCTGTTGCCGGCTAGCGTCATTGCCGGTTGGCTATGGCAGGTGGTCAGTCCTGCGGCCCCGTTCTACTTTGGGGCTGGTCTGGCTTTTATGGCTATGTTGGGCCTACTGTTGCTTATCCGCGAGTAGTTTATTCCAGAATCACATTATCGATGAGCCTGGTTTTGCCGAACCTGACGGCTAGCGAAGCTACTGCCGGCCTATCAATTGTAGCAAGTTCCTCCAGCGTAACGGCATCAGCAATGCTGATGTATTCGATTTTTGCCAGAGGCTCTCTACCGATGAGCGTGTACATCTCTCGTCGGATATACTCGGCATCCTTTTGACCCTTTCTCCGTATCTGTTGAGCCTGGGTAAGAGCTTGGTACAGGACAGCGGCTGCCTGCCGCTCTTGCGGGTTGAGATATGCATTTCTGCTGCTCATAGCCAGCCCGTTTTTCTCTCGGATGGTAGGAGCTACGACAATCTCCAGGTTCATGTTGAGGTCGATTACCATCTTTCTGATTACCGTAGCCTGCTGGAAGTCTTTCTGGCCGAAATAGGCTTTGTTTGGCTCCACTATATTGAATAGCTTTGCCACCACCGTGGTTACGCCTTTGAAGTGCCCCGGGCGGCAACTCCCTTCGAGCATTTCGGTGATATTTTCCACAGTTACCCAGCTACTATAGCCCTGTGGGTACATCTCCACATCGGAGGGCATGAACACGATGTCGGTCTTCTCGCTTTCTAGCAGAGCAAGGTCATGTTTGGGGTCACGCGGGTATGTTTTGAAGTCTTCTTTGGGACCGAACTGGGTTGGATTTACGAAGATGCTGGCTACCACTACCGAGTTTTCAGCCCGTGCTTGCCGTACCAGCGAGAGGTGTCCTTCGTGGAGATAGCCCATGGTGGGGACGAATCCCAAGGTGCCGGAGATTTCCCTGCGCAGGCATTTCATTTCGGGTATGGTGCTCGCGACCCTCACGGTTTTATGCCTAGTCTAGTTCTTTAAGCAAGCTTTCATCGATTGATGGGCTATGTGCTGCGGTGGGGAATTTGCCCGATTTAACTTCGCCTATATAATCGCCGATGGCGGATTTCATGATACCGGCAAGCTTGGCATACTGTTTGGCGTGTTTGGGCACGAAGTCGGAAAACATCCCGAGCAGATCATTGATTACCTGAACTTGACCATCGCAATCTGCGCCAGCTCCGATGCCGATGGTAGGGATACTTATCTTCTCTGTTATCAATTTAGCAAGCTGTGCGGGCACTGTTTCTAGGACGACGGCAAATGCTCCGCCTTGTTCCAGAGCGCGGGCATCTTTAAGCAACCGCTCTGCAGTCTCCGGTGTTTTGCCCTGTGCCTTGTGTCCGCCTAATTGATGTATGGATTGTGGTGTCAGACCGATGTGCCCCATGACTGGTATGCCACAGTCAACGATCCGTTTTACAGTATCAGCTACTACTACCCCACCCTCCAGTTTAACTGCCTGGCATCCACCCTCTTGCATAAATCGAGCAGCGTTGCGCAGTGCATCGGAAGCGCTGGTGTGATAAGTCATGAAGGGCATGTCACCTATTACCAAGGCGTGTTTGGCTCCTCTGACTACCGCCTTGGTATGGTGAATCATCTCGTCCATGGTCACGGGAATGGTTGAGTCATATCCTAGCAAGACCATACCCAAGCTATCTCCAACCAGGATAAGGGGGACACCAGCTTCATCTACCAGCCTGGCTGTGGAGTAGTCGTAGGCTGTGAGCATCACGAATTTCTCTTTTTTCTGCTTAAACTCCTTGATCTCGCTTATGGTGACGCGCATTGTGTTACCTCCTACATAGATGAGAGGAGGTTCTTGGTCCAGTCCTTCTCACCTTTTATTTCAATGATTCTGTTTTCCGAGTCCACATAAACCAGCCTGGGTGTGATTGTAGCCGCTTCTTCATCAGGTACCTCGTGGTAGGAAAGGATGATAATCAAATCGCCCTTGGCTACCAGTCTAGCTGCTGCACCGTTCAGGCAAATTTCGCCTGAATCCCTCTTGCCCTCTATCACGTAGGTGCTGAATCTGGCGGCATTGTTAATGTTCAAAACATCCACACGTTCATATGGCAAGATGTCAGCAGCCTCCATCAAGCTCTTGTCAATAGTGATGCTGCCTTCGTAATCAACATTACATTGCGTTACTCGAGCCCGGTGGATTTTACTCCTTAGCATTGTTCGCATGAGTGACCCCCTGTAGATGGTTTCTTGGCTAACAGAGCCCGTAGTTCTGCCGCTCTCTGTGAATCAATTTTGCCTTTGGCTAAGGCGATAGGTACAGTTTGCAGACCTAGCTCCTGATACATATTCAGTAGGGTAGAGTTATCTTTTTCTAGAGCTGCCAGATGCTTCTCAATAGTGCCAAGGTCACCTCTAGCAATGGGACCGGTAAGGCAATTTGGCAGTCCTACGTTCTCGATGTTGTTCAATGTCCCACGTAGCAGAGGCAGGAGGGCTTTTGTGGCTTTTGCAGGTGGCACATCGAAGGTTTGCCACAGGTCTGTGGCTAATTTGATCAGCGTGACCAGATAATTGCAGGCAAAGACAGCAGCAGCGTGGTACAGCACTTTATCACCGGCTTTGAGCACTACCCAATCGCCGCCCAGAGCGGTGGCTATATCTTTGAGCGTGGTTAAAAGCGGCTCGTGGGCTTCTACAGCGAAGGTTGAGCCGGGTATGTTATTTATTGCCTGCTCAACGCTGGCAAAAGTTTGCAGGGGATGGAGGCAGCCGGCTGATGCTCCGTTTTTGGTGACAGGCTCTAGAATATCTACTGAATGAGCGCCGCTGCAGTGAACAACGTTTTGACTCTCATGCCAGTTAACTTCGGCAGCTACCTTTGCAATAGTGTCGTCTGGCGTGGTTATGAAGACAAGCTGAGCGGCATCAGCTACTTCTTGTGCTGATTTGCTGACCTTGCAGCTGTCCATCCTCTTGGCCAGAGCCTCAGCAGACGATTGTGTTCTGCTTGCCACTGCAATTACATGATATCCTTTCTGGGCAAGCCTCACGGCTAGCGCGGTTCCCGTAGTGCCGGCGCCGATAAAGCCTACTGTTATGTTCTGCCTTTTCATTTAGCAATATCTCTTATTGATGGTATTCCACCAAGTGTTTTTGCTTTTTGCACTGCCCTGGCTATGGCATGGGATACAACGTCAGCCGCCACGGAACCCAGTATGTTAATATCACAAGTCTTGTCACCAAGTGACAAGGCGAATACCGTATCGCCATCATGCATCATGTGGCTCGGATTTATGGCTCTGGCAAATCCGTCTTGTGCCATCTGGGCTAGTTTGTTAGCTTGCTCCTTGTTAAGGCTGGCATTAGTTGCCACGACGCCGAGTGTGGTATTGGTGGTCGTCCACCCTTGCCAACCACACATCTGTACAAGAAGGTTCAATGTGCTCAGGAAACCTTTGTTTTGCTCGTTTCGTGGCCCAGCTATGGTCTTACCATTTTTATAATCAACCACGTCGCCAACAGCATTGACGACAACAAGTGCAGCCACTACGATGTTGTCTGCAATTATCCGGCTATCGGTGCCCAGTCCGCTTTTTATGGCCTTTTCGATTCCCAGTATCTTTCCTACTGTAGCCCCAGTGCCAGCTCCTACGCTGCCTTCTTGAATTGCCTCATCTGTAGCTACAAGACAGGCTTTGTAGCCTTCTTCAAAACCGGGGCGTACCGTGTGGTCACCTACGTTAAGATCAAAGATTACGGCGGCTGGAACAATTGGTACTTTCGCTACTAATGTATCGTATCCATAACCTCGCTCTTCAAGATAGCGCATCACACCTCCGGCAGCATCCAACCCATATGCGCTTCCGCCACTAAGCAGGATAGCGTGTATCCTTTCCACAAGGTTTGTAGGCCGCAGGAGGTCTGTTTCTCTGGTGCCAGGGGCTGAGCCTCTCACGTCGACTCCGCCAACCGCCCCGTTTTCACAGAGGATTACGGTGCAACCAGTAACTGATTTGGTGTCCGTGTAGTGGCCTACCTTTATGCCGGCTACGTCGGTTATTGCGTTGTACATTGCCAAAAAACTAGAGCCTCCTCAGCCGTAACTGAGAAGGCTCACAAGCATGCTTTGCTATGTCCCGTCTCGGTCACTGCTGATCCAAGCGGTCTCCGTTATTGAGTTGTTAGGAGCTCACCGCCTTATGGTCGATGGCAATGATAATGGTATGTGATTTCCAATATTTTGTCAATAGGAAAACCAACCTAGATCATGGCGGAAGCATACTTCGTGGTCTAGCATTCTCTTTATTCTTACCAGACAAAGCCTATGCCCTGACAGTCGGGGCATACTTTCCATTCATCGCTGCCAATTTGTAAGCGCCCGCTGCCGCGGCAGTAGGCACATGGTTGCGCGTCCCTGGGTACAAGATTGTGGCCTCTGCCCATGCATACCGGGCATGCCGCGCGTGGAAAGACAGCTCCGCGTGTGTCAGAAATTGTTCCTTGCCCACGGCAAAATACACAGCGCTTCTCAAATATCATCTGTGACATAGCTGCATTTAGACCTCTCTCATACGTGAAATGGCAGACGTGTTCTGCGTCTGTACAAAGACCTGACGAACTGTTGATCTACTTTAACAGCGATAACCTCCACTTCGTTCGGGGCACTGCTCGGGATTCCATTGGCGGCTACACAAGAGCGTGCAGGGGATTTATCAGAGAAGAATATTCTGTAAGCCTTGTTCATGCTGTTGAGGTCGCCCTTGTTTCGCAGAAAGACTGTTACCCTTACCACCTTTTCAGGGTTGCTACCAACTGCTGCTAGCACTTTTTTAACGTTGTTGAGAACCATTTCGGTGGCTTGCCGGATATTATCAGTAATCGCTATCCCCTTGTCAATATCTATTGGTATCATGCCGGAAGCAAACAGAAATCCTCCTGCTTCTACAACATGGGAATATTGTCTATCCTTGATGAGACCAGCCACTTCGTAGGTGATTTTTTCATGGATGCCTCCTTTGGCTGATAAACAAAAATTCACCAGGTACAAGAGATACAAGCAACAATATACTAGAAAGGGTCAAATTATACGTGTTCCGACTAGGTTGATGTTTCCTTTCCTGTTAGCTGGAAGTATAATTGTGGTGATGCCTGAAAGAAAAGTTTGGAAAGGCGAATCGTTGGAGAGGTATGGCGCTGCTCAGCCCAAATTTTCCTGGGTCAAGCTATTTCTGTTTGTGTTGTCTCTTGCTTGCGACGCCGCCGTTTTATGGGCAATTATTCTTCTGGTAACTGGCCGCATAAGCCATGTTCCAGGGACTGTCTTATTGGTAGCAGCGGTTGCCTGTTCATTATCCGGAAAGTCCTTGTGGAGACGGCCCATGGTGGGTGTTGGGGCAGTTGTGATTATGTTCGTTATAGTTGTATTGCTGATTGTGCTGCTTTGTGCCTTCTCGGGAATTGAGCCATTTGCCAGCGCTAAGAACTACTTGGCTGCTTTGATACATGATTTTGGGAGATGGGTGATGGATAAATTGCGCTTGGCACTCGAGTATTTGCGCGAGTTGCTGCCTGATGGGAGATAGCTTGTCTCCTGAAATCTCCTACCACTAAATGTCCAGCGCAGCCTTGGTTCCCGAGGGAGCGTGATTCAGTATCTTGATTCTGACAGTTATTTAGGCTTTGTCTGATAACGTTGGCCAAGAGCTGCTTGCACACGATATGCTTCTACTTGTCGCTGCTGTTCAGCCGTGTCCCATCCGAGCAGACTTCCCATCTCCCTGGCTACCGTATCTGCAGCATCAAGCCCCTGGCAAGAGCTGAGGCCAATCCCACTGCGACGAAGCAGGAAGTCGCTGATGGTGCAGGCTCCCTCTTCTTTTACGCTGTGTTCGATTTGTGCCAGGATGTCATGGCAATGAGGACAGATTTGCTGCTTGCCTTCGGGGTTCCTGTACACTAGTTCCATTACCTGTGATAAGCGTGAGCCATAGAGCTCAGCAAGGTGCTGAATTGTTCCGACTGACAATCCGCTGCGCTGAGCATTTCGGGCGATTTCGGTTGCTGGGACAGATGCTGCACCGGGCAGTGGTGTTGATGCAGTGTGGCAATGCGCTTTTAGCTTGAGCTTTCTGCCGACAAGGTCAATCGCTTCCTGGGCTATGGCCCGATAGCCAGTGATCTTGCCCCCTAGTATTGAGACAAAGCCGGTGATGCCATCTTTTTGTTCGTGGTCCACTAGTTTATGCGCGCGGGAGACATCTGATGCCTTTTTCCCCCCGGTGCTGGCCAAGGCTCTCAAACCGGCCGTGGTGTAGAAAATCTCTTCGGGTTTGAAATTGGGAAAGGTTCGTTGAATTTCGGGGAGCAAGTATGCCACATCGCTGGATTCCGAATAAAGGCTGTCAAGGTCCCCAGAATAGTCAGTATCGGTAGTACCAATTAGAGAGCAGCCTTGCCATGGCAGAACAAAAAAAAGCCGACCATCTGACCGAGCGAAGCATACGACTGCATTCTTGGATGTTTGGGGGGCAAGCAAATGAATACCTTTGGTTCGGCGTATTAGTTGCTTTGGACTATCGCCAAACATACCCCTGATACAGTCCACCCAGTGGCCAGCGGCATTCAATACGATGCGAGTTTTTGCCTTGTGTATCTCTCCTGAAATCGTGTCTTTGACCTGTACTCCGCACACACCGTTGCCACTTCGCAGTAATCCCACGACTTCTGCGTGGTTTAGTACTAAGGCATCGTACTCAGTAGCAGAGAGGACATTCTCGACGCAAAGCCGTTCTACAAAGGGTGCTTGGCAATCGTAGTAGAGGTAGGAGCCAGCTAGATTTTTTGATTCCAATCCTGGCTCTCTATCAAGAGTTTCTCGACGTGACAGGCGATGGCAAGAAGGGAGCGATTTATCGAAGGATATAATGTCATACAGAAGCATTCCCAGAGGTAGAGCGAGATGGTCCATCGGCCGGGCTATGGGAATGATAAAGGGAAGTGGATGTACTAGGTGAGGGGCTATATGCAGAAGAACTTCTCGTTCCCGCATGTCCTGACGTACCAAGCCGAACTCCATTTGCCTGAGGTAGCGCAACCCTCCGTGTATCAGGCGTGATGAGCGGGATGTAGTGCCGTAGGCGAAATCCTCTTTTTCCAAAAGCAGCGTTTTGATACCACGCATTGCGGCATCACGGGCAATGCCAGTTCCGATGATACCGCCGCCTACTATGATAAGGTCGTAGCTTTCTTTTGTGATAGCACTGAAATCTCTTTTTATCATGTCACATTTGGCTCAGCTTTCAACCCAGCTTCGAGCCCGTTCAACAGCGCGTTTCCAGTCGGCATATAGTTTCTCCTTTTGGTCTGCAGGCATTTTGGGTTCGTATGTTTCAGAGGCGTGCCATTGCTTGGCGATTTGTGTAGTGTTTTGCCAGACATCAACTGCTAACCCTGCAAGATAAGCGGCCCCAAGTGCTGTAGTTTCAGCTATTGCAGCCCGTTGGATGGGCACGCCGAGGATGTCTGCTTGGAACTGCATTAAGAGAGCATTAGCGGTGCCGCCGCCGTCTACCCGAAGCATTGGTATGTTGAGATTAGCTTCGCTGCACATTGCCTCTACGACATCTCGAACCTGATAAGCAATGGCTTCTAGGGTGGCTCGGGCTACGTGTCCTCTGGTAGTGCCGCGGGTGATGCCGACGATAGTACCGCGGGCGTACATATCCCAGTAGGGCGCACCCAGGCCGACAAATGCTGGCACAAAGTAGACACCACCGGTATCCTGAACAGCGTGGGCAAGGGTTTCGCTTTCTGCAGCGTTGGATATGATAGCCAGACCATCCCTTAACCATTGGATGGCTGCCCCGGTGATAAAAACGCTTCCCTCCATGGCGTAACTGACTTTATTGTCTAATCCCCAGGCTACAGTCGTGAGCAGACCCTTTTGCGATGTCACTGGTCTGCCATCGGTGTTGAGCAGGATGAATGAGCCGGTACCATAAGTATTCTTGGCCATGCCCGGTTCGTAGCATGCTTGGCCAAATAGGGCTGATTGTTGGTCTCCAGCTATCGCCGCTATCGGAATACACTGGTCTCCTAAAAGTCCAAGCGGTGTCTCGCCATATATGCAGCTAGAAGGCATTGCCCGTGGTAAGGTAGCTTGTGGAATGTCGAAGACAGCCAGCAAATCCCTGTCCCATTCCAGGGTATGGATATTAAACAACATTGTACGTGAAGCGTTGCTATAGTCGGTGACATGTGCTCTTCCGCCGGTTAGATTCCAAGCGAGCCAGGTATCTACGGTTCCAAAAAGCAATTCACCACTTTCTGCTCGTTTTTGTCCGTTTGGTATGTGGTCAAGAATCCAACGCAGCTTTGTAGCCGAAAAATAGGCGTCTATAACTAGCCCGGTTTTGTCTCTCACCAAAGGTCCGTAGCCCTTTTGTTTCAATTCCTCGCACATGGCGGCCGTGCGCCGACATTGCCAGACGATGGCGTTGCTAACGGGTTCTCCGGTGTGGCGTTCCCAGACTATAGTGGTCTCACGCTGGTTGGTGATGCCTATGCCTTTGATTTGCGTGAGATCTAATCTTGCTTTTTGGATGGCTTCTTTGGTAACCGACAGTGACTTGCTGTATATCTCCTTGGGGTCATGCTCTACCCAGCCTGGTTGGGGATAGATCTGGCGTATTTCCTGGTAGGCGGTAGAGACCACTCGCCCCTCTTTGTTAAAGAGGATGGCAGTGCTTCCTGTGGTTCCCTGGTCTATGGCCAGAATGTGGTTCTCGTCTACCATGTTTGGTTCTCAGCGGTGAAGCTAAAAATCGTGGGTAGGATAGCACATGAGGTGATGTTTAGACAACAGGTCTCGTATTTGAGCGGGGACGTATTGGAGGCTCAGTATGATTGCTGTTGGTCTTTGGTACGTAGTAGGCTTGCTAGAGGTGTTTATTGAGCCAGGATTCTATGTCAGCCATTACCTTTTTGTGCTCTGGCTCATTAAAAATCTCGTGGTATAAGCCGTCGTACAGTTTCAATGTCTTATCTTTGGAGCTTACCTTTTCATATAGTATTTTACTACCTTCGGGACTCGACAATTTGTCATCAGCGCCGTGCATGATTAACAGCGGAAGATTCAACTTTGGCATCTCTTCTGGCAGTGCTTTCCACATCCGCACCAGCTCGGCTCCCATACGTGCCGGTACCTTGCCCCGGAATACCAGTGGGTCGTTCACATACGCGTCAACAACAGCTTGGTCTTTGCTGAGAGCCGAGGCGTCCAGGACAGTGACGCCCATCTTGGGCATCAGAGCTGAGATGACGCCTGCCAAGGCCAGGAGCACTGGTGAGACAGCCGCAGTCTGTGTTAAGCTGGCACCGGACAAGATAGCCCCGTCAAAGTCTTTTTGATGTTCAATCATGTAGACAGTAGCAATAGTTCCTCCCATGCTATGGCCTATCAGGAAAATCTTGTCCGTTTTGTGTTCCTTACGGACGATGCCGAAGAAGGTTTTGAGGTCGGCGAGGTACTCGCCGAACCTTTCAACATAGGAACGCATGCCTTCCGATTTACCATGTCCTCGATGATCTATTGCCCAGACGGCATAGCCTTTGGGAACAAAGTAGTTGACCAGATTTTTGTAGCGCCCGCTATGCTCGGCTAGGCCATGGGCCACTAACAGAACTGCCTTTGGGCTAACTTCAGGTTCCCAGCATTGGTAATAGATATTTAGGTCGTTGTATCCTTTGAATTTGCCTTCCCTGTGTTTCATCTTCGTCCTCCGTTTGATTTTGTGTAGCGGTCTTTCAACTAATTTCAAACGCGCCAGTTATTCGCAAATCTTAATGACTAGCAGCATGGCTGTCAATACCTTGTAAGCGTTTACATGTATTGAGGCGGGAGCTTTTTGTGTTGTTTGTCTGAGTTATAGCCGTTCGTAGTTGGTCGTTTTAGGTAATATGTGATATATTTTCTTGTAAGCACCTTCTTAGGTGTTGTTAGCCCTACGCCTAAGCGATTTTGGCAATTTGAGATGGCCAAATCGTCGGGCAAAGCAATTGTTCATTAAAGGGGGATGAGGCAATGACTACAGCAACTCCTGAGAAACCAAAATTTGCCATTAAGGAGCCCCAAAATCTCTCACCGCGTATCAAGTGGCTCCGCGACTACTACTTCCAGGGTCTAAAACGGAAGTGGAATAACGAATTTACATCTTGGACTACAGGAACCCCTTGGGACTTCCAGTTTCAGGAAGGACAGTACTATATTGTTCCTGAGACCTATGCATTCTTTTCAACCTTCACCGGCGCTTTCAAACAAACGGCAAAGAAGGTGGAACTGCATCCTGATTTCTGGAAGTGGAGTCTACCGGAGCGCCACGCATGGTTTGTCAGGGAAGTAATGGTGCGCTATCTCCCCCATGAAATTCTGCCAGGCGACCTTATTGCTGGAGCACGTTTCAACTTGCAAGCATCTACCTGTCTCAACGCGAGAGAAGCAAAACAATACCGGAGGATGGTTTACGGCAAGAACGGTCTCCGCGCTGCTATTCTGTGGCTGCATAATCATGGCTATGGCAATGTGGGTGCTACCAGCGGGCATCTCATTCCTGATTACGCCAGGGTGATAAAAAAGGGATGGAAGGATATCTATGTTGACGTAAAGGAGCACTGCGAGGCTCTTCCTGATAGTGATGGAAGAGGTAGGAAAGGGGCACAACTCAGAGCCATGATGACTGCTGCCACGATGGCCCGAGATGTGGCAGCGGAGTATAGCCGTGTGTGTACTGAGCTTGCTGCTAAGGAGCATGATAAGACCAAGAAAAGCGAACTGCTTCAAATGGCTGATATTCTGAAGAAAGTGCCTTGGGAACCTGCTCAGACGTTCTGGGAGGGCGTGCAATCTCTTTGGTTGACACATATGCTGGTGATGAGCGATGAAAGTTATCCAGGGCCAGGACTTTCCTTTGGACGTATTGACCAATATCTTTATCCGCTGTGGCAGAAGTCCATCAGCGATGGTATGGGTCGTGAGTTTGGTAAAGAAATACTGAAGTGTTTTTGGATTCACGCAAACACAGTCTACGATGCCATGATACGCACCGGGGGCAACCAGGGCATTACCTCTGGGTTTGGCCAGGTAGTAACGCTTTCGGGCATGGGGCCTGGTGGCAAGGACATGACCAATGACCTTACTTACGCGATGCTTGAGGTCATTGATGAACTGTCACCGATTCTGGAACCAAAGCCCAATGTTCGCTTGCATAGAAATACTCCTGAACTTCTGTATGACAAAATACTCGATATGGTCGCCTCAAGTCAGGGAGCGCCGTTCCTTTTGAACTTCGATGAGCGTTCCGTAGCTGGAATGATGCTGGAAGCCAAGAAGGCAGGTGTGGCTGAATTGATCAATGAAAACAGTGTCTATGACTATGCACCTGTGGGCTGCCTAGAAAATACAATGTGCGGTAATGATCGTTCGGGAACGGTTGACATAAACTTGAACCTGCTTAAGGCTGTCGAGCTAGCACTTGGCGGTGGTTACGACGTATTGTTGTACACTGATCCCATGACAGGTAAAACCGAACCCCGCAAACGATGGGGTTCTGACACCGGGAACGCTGAGAACTTCAGAACATGGGGGCAATTCTGGGATGCATATGTTACCCAGACTATGTACATTATCAAGCGAATTGCTGAGCTTTATGAACGGACAGATGAGGTGCGAGCCAGATTTCTGCCAACGCCTTATCTTTCATGTCTTGTTAGGGGGTGTGCGGAAAAAGGTAAGGACATCAACGAAGGCGGTGCTGAGCTTAACCTTGTCACGTTAGAGACAGTAACCTTCGCTACAACCGTCGATTCACTTCTGGCTGTTAAATACCTTGTGTTCGATAATAAGATTTGTAGCATGAAGGAACTAATCGATGCCTTAAAAGCTAATTGGGAAGGATACGAGGTGTTACAAGCCAAGGCTCTTCATAAGGCACCCAAATATGGGCGGGATGATGATGTTGCTGACGAAATGGGCAAGAGGGTAATGGATTTATGGACAGAGGAAACATGGAAATACAAATCTAAGCCTACTGGTAAGCAATTTCGCCCCGGTATGTTGAGTTGGAATTATTGGATTTCTGACGGCTACATTTTACCGGCGAGCCCCGATGGAAGACCCAAGGGCAAATTTCTTTCCAATGCTATTTGCCCTTCGGATGGAGCGGACATCAATGGTCCAACTGCAAACGTTAACTCAGTTGGCAAGGTCATTGGTGGTAAAGACCCTGATGGCAATGGTCATTACCTGGAGTATTACAACTTGTTGCCCAATGGCGCCAGCCATACGATAACGTTCAATCCTTCTCTTATCCGCGACCCTGAGCACAAGAACAAATTTAAGGCCTTTTTGCGTGGCTATACAGAAAACGGTGGAACTTGTCTGCAAATCAATATGATAAATGCGGACATGCTAAGAGATGCCCAGAAACATCCTCAGAGTTATCGGCACTTGCTAGTTCGTGTCACTGGATATAACGCTTACTTCACGTCTATTGGCAGAGAGCTGCAAAATGAGATTATAGCTCGTGAAAGCCATCGGCTCTAGTAGAACTGGTTAAGTCACATGAAAAGCAGTCGTATTGCTGTTGCTGCACAATTGATATCACCAGAAAGCGCGGCACTGACCGGTACGGAAGCGAACGTCTCTGGATTGATACTTCACTTGCAGCGGTTTTCGACTGAGGATGGCCCGGGTATACGTACCACGGTATTTTTCAAAGGGTGTCCAATGCACTGCTGGTGGTGCCACAATCCTGAGAGCATATCAATGGAACCTCAGGTACAATGGCTGGAAAATCGCTGCATTGGATGTGGAACTTGCATTAGAGCTTGCCCTCATGGCTGTTTAGTTAAAGCAGAGAATGAGTTGGTCATCGACCGGAAGCTTTGTACAGGGTGTGGTTTGTGTGCTGATGAATGCCCGTCCGGTGCCTTGGAGCTTTTGGGCAAGCGAATAGGTGTGGAGGAGATCATCGGCGAATTGATAAAAGATCTGGCATATTTTGAGAAATCAGGTGGAGGTGTGACCTTGTCGGGTGGTGAACCCACTATGCAGCCTGATTTCGCAGCCATGGTGCTTCGACGATTAAAAGAAAGAGGTATAAATACTGCTATCGATACTTGTGGAGTTTGCTCGGCGGCCAGTCTTGATAAGCTCTTACCCTATACCGATATTGTGCTCTTTGATTTGAAAGAGGCAGAGGCGCGGAAGCATCACGAGTTTACAGGGCAACACAATCAGAAGGTCTTCGACAATCTGCTATATATCAGGGATTATATCGTTGAATGTTTGCCTGAGAAAGTGCTATGGATCAGGACGCCTCTCATCCCTGGGGCAACTGCTGTGCCTGAAAATATTGCCGCACTTGGTGCTTTCATTGCCGGGAAATTGGATGGTATAGTCCAGCGATGGGAACTCTGTGCTTTCAATAACCTTTGCCGCGATAAGTATCGCAGGCTGGAAATTTCTTGGAAATATGCCAATACACCGTTGATGAGCAAAGCCACGGTGGACGAACTGGAACAATGTGCCAAACGGTCAGGTGTTGACCCGAGGATTGTAATTGCCACCGGCGCAACAAAAGTTGAGGATATATAGGGGGCTGACATGAATGTTCAAGGAGTCGTGTATAAATCCTTTTTAGAATCTGACATAAAGAGCTTGAGTGCAGAGTTGAAGGTAGGATTACTGGCCACAATAAATGACGAAGGGTTGCCTCATTTGACGTTGATTTCTACGCTTCAGCCAAGTTCACCTGAGCAATTGGTTTTCGGACAGTTTGCAGAAGGATTGAGCAAAGCCAATATTACGAAGAATCACAAGATTGGATTTTTGATACTGACGTTGGATCGCAACATGTGGCGGGGTAGGGCTAATTTCATACGGACAGCGAAAAGCGGGAAGGAATTTGATATGTTCAATAACATTCCCATGTTTCGTTACAACGCCTATTTTGGAATTCATACGGTTTATTACATGGACTTGTTGGAGCACTATGGCAAGGAGCCCCTGCCGATGGGTAGCATCATACAAGCAGCCCTTAAAACCATGGTAGCGAAAACTTTTTCTTCGAAAAAAGGCACCCACGAGGCACTCAACTTTTGGACGCGTCAGTTGATAGGCAAGCTGTCCAATCTTAAGTTTCTATCTTATATAGATGGGAATGGCTACCCTGTTATTGTTCCGGTAATCCAGGCCCAGACCCTCGGCAATGAAAGGATAGTGTTTGCAGCCTCGGCTTACCGCGAGGAGCTCAAAGCGGTTCCAGTGAATGCAACAGTCGCTCTCTTCTGCATGTCTTTTGACATGGAGGATGTTTTGCTGCGAGGAAGATATGAAGGGATACGAGGAATGGGGGGAATCCAGTGCGGAATCATGTCTGTCAACTGGGTTTATAGTCCAATGCCGCCTAAGCCCGAGCAGGTCTATCCTGAGACCAAGATTGAGGCAGTAACCTCTTTTTAGTTTGTATTTCAATCTGTAAATTCAGTTTGCGGTGATGGAGGATCGGGTATCGTCCCAACCTTTATATTTGTTTTTCATGTTAACCAAGATAGGTTAGGTGAGGGGGGCTTGACATGACTATAGGTTGACAGTGTATTATATAAGGCAGTCGTTTTTCTGGGAAACGGCTAAGGCCTATGGAAATCCTTTGCAATTTCATAAAGGTGATCGTGTGTTTTATGGAGTTTAGTTGTGGGTGTATTAGACGAGGTTAAGCTAAAAGTTGATAGTATCAGCCTCAGTTTCGGCAAATTACGTGCCTTAGACAGTGTTGACATCGAGGTCAAAGGGTACGAGATATTGGCCGTGATTGGGCCTAATGGCGCTGGCAAAAGCTGCTTGCTCAACTGCATAAATGGATTTTATCGCCCTCAAGAGGGCGATATTTATTTTGAGGGCCAAAAGATCACCCGTATGCCCACTCATAAGATAGCTGATATGGGTGTGTCTCGTACTTTTCAGAACATAGAACTTTATACAGGGCTAACTGTGCTTGACAACCTTCTGGCAGCGAGGCACTTACGTATGAAGCAGGGGGCATTGGCTGGGGCACTCTATTTCGGACCAGCATACAAGGAAGAAATAGAGCATCGTGAAGTTGTGGAAGACATTATCGATTTTTTGGAAATGGAACCGATCAGGAAAAAAGTAGTGGGGCTCTTACCATACGGGATGCGTAAGCGGGTCGAGTTGGGTAGAGCTCTTGCGTTGGAACCGAAAATACTCTTGCTTGATGAACCTATGGCTGGGATGAATATAGATGAAAAAGAGGATATGGCTCGCTTCATTATCGACACTATTGAGCTGAGACGGATTCCTATTGTTCTTGTCGAACATGACATGGAAGTGGTCATGGACATAGCCGACAGGATAGTTGTACTTGACTTCGGACACAAGATTGCCGAAGGTACACCTAGCGAGATAAGGGCAAATCCTGCTGTAATTAAGGCTTATCTGGGTGAGTAGGAAGATGAAAACAGATTCTGGACCTATGTTTGATACTATCGCCAAATATCTGAGACACAACTACTTGAAGTGGGGCGACAAGAAAGTGGCGCTGAGGGTGAAAGACAAGGGTATTTGGCAGTCGTACACGTGGGAAGACTATTACGAGAGGGTCAAATACCTCTCTCTTGGCCTTGTTAGCCTTGGATTGGAACGTGGCGACAAAGTGGCAATTCTAGGTGAAAACAAGCCGGAGTGGTATTGGGCTGAGCTAGCCGCAGGGACAGCGGGTGCTGTTGTGACCGGAATATTTGTAGATTGCTTGCCGAGCGAAGTCAAATACTACGTTGAGAACTCTGAAGCTAAGTTTGTGGTTGCGCATGACCAAGAGCAGGTTGACAAATTCTTGATTCCGTACAAAGACAGAGAAGGCAATGAGCATTCACCCTTGAAAGATGAACTACGCTTGCTTAAGAAGGTGATTTTCTGGGATTCCAAGGGGATACTGGGATACGAGGGTGTACCGATTGGAGATTATGACGACCCTATCATTATGAGCTTTGACCGTGTCCTGGAGTTGGGCAGAGAGTACGAAAAGAGCCATCCCGGCTTGTTTGAAGAGAATATAGAGAAGACGAGCGGTGATGACATAGGGTTATTCATGTACACGTCTGGTACAACGGGACTGCCTAAGGCTGCCATGATGAGAAATAGGACATCGCAACTCACAAACATGGCATGGAATTCTGTGGATAAGTGGCGTGATGACGAGCAATATGTGTCCTTTTTGCCGCCAGCCTGGGTGACAGAACAGGGACTTGGGGTGGGCGCAAATCTGCTCACAGGCATGGAGGTAAATTTCCCGGAAGAACCGGAGACAGTGCTGGAGAATATCAGGGAGATCGGGCCTGGCATTCTGTTTTGGGGACCAGCGAACTGGGAAAATGTCAGCCGATTGATACAGGCCAAGATAATTGATACCAGCCCATTGAGGCGATTGTTATATCACATATGCTTGCCAATAGGTTACAAGGTGGGCGATTTGCGGGTGGCTGCCAAGAAGGTAAATTGGTTCTGGCAGGCACTTTACTCGCTTGCCAATCTGGTAGTATTCCGAGCCTTGAAGGACAAGGTTGGATTGTTAAAGGTAAGGATTGCCTATAGCGCTGGCTCGGCAATAAGCCCTGATATCTTTCGATATTTCCAGGCTCTGGGAGTCAAGCTCAAGCAACTTTATGGCAGCACAGAGATGGGGCTGGTTACCATACATCCTGACGATGATGTCAGGCCTGAGACCTGCGGGCCGCTGATGCCTGGATACGAGTGCCGTCTGGATAGCGACGGGGAAATAATGGTCAGAAGTGAGATGCTTTTTGCCGGCTACTACAAGAAGCCGGAGGCAACGAAGGAGAAATACAGGGGTGATTGGTATACCAGTGGTGACTTTGGCCACATTGATGAGCACGGTCATCTCATTTGTATTGACAGAATGGACCACCTGAAGGAGCTTAGTGGAGGGCGCAAGTTCTCACCACAATTTGCGGAAATAAGATTGAGGTTCAGTCCTTATGTTAAGGGGGCATTGGTTGTAGGTAGCGAGGACAAGGATTTCGTCACCGTTATTATGAATATAGACATAGAAAATGTAGGACGATGGGCTGAAGCCAGGCGCATCCCGTATACTACTTTTAGTGACCTGTCTCAGAAACAGGAAGTTATTGAACTTATTAAAGGAGAGATTCGGAGGGTGAACAGGAGCCTTCCGGAGTGGGCGCGGATAAAGAGATTTGTGAATCTTCATAAGGAATTTGATGCGGATGATGCAGAGCTTACCAGAACCAGGAAGTTGCGGCGCGATTTTATCGAGGAAAGATACGGATACCTGATAGAAGCGCTGTATGGTGATAAGACCGAGCTGCAAGTAGAAGCTCCTATCACATATCGCGATGGTCGAACAGGGACGATAATAACATCTGTAAAGGTCAACACTGTTGAGTAAGGTACGCTCAGGGTAAGGAGGAGAAGTGCAGTTCTTTCTCGAGCTAAGCATCAATGGTCTTGTTATCGGAATGCTCTATGCCTTAGTGGCAGTGGCAATAGTCATAGTATGCAAGGCCACGCAGGTGGTAAGTCTGGCTCACGGGCAGTTGTTGGCTTTCGGAGCTCTATTCTTTTATCTGGGTTATGTTGCTTTGGGATGGCCGCTTTGGGTTAGCGGGTTATTTGCTTTGGCTTTAGGCGCCATACTGGGGTTTGCTGCTGAGCGCCTTTGTCTAAGACCGCTGATTGGCCAGCCTTTATTCTCTGGTTTTTTGATGACCTTTGCCATATTCATGGTATTGGATGGGATTTTTGCTCTTATCTTGAAGGGTGAAGCGTGGGGATTCCCTGACTTCTTACCCAGGGGCGATATTGTTATCGCGGGTATTCGCGTGCACATAAGTGGTCTCTACAGCATTGCTATCTGCTTCCTGACATTCGGCTTGGTCGTGCTCTTGTTTCAGTACACTAAAATGGGCCTGGGAATGCGGGCTACAGCCGAATCTCACAAATTATCCCAGAGCGTGGGCATAAACGTAAGGACGATCTTTTCAATGGTGTGGATTATATCTGCTGTAGTCGCTGTCGTCGCCGGGGTTATGCTGGCGCGCTACTATGATATTCGTTTTATGCTGACCATGGTCGCCTTCAAGGCTATGGTGGTAGCTATTGTGGGTGGCCTGGATTCCTTGAAAGGCGCTGTTGTCGGTGGACTAATACTAGGTTGGGTAGAAAATGTGGCCGCTGGATATCTTGACCCTCTTGTAGGTGGTGGCATAATGGAGGTTGCGGGGTATATCCTGCTGCTCTTTATACTATTAGTTAGGCCGTATGGCATTTTTGGTCTAGTTCGCGTGGAGAGGATCTGACATGCTTCCGTGTGGCACATTTAACGAGGATTACGGTAGAGATACAGCAGTCATCAGGACAAGACTGCAGTGGATTATCACGATATTAGCTATTGTTCTGGTACTCCTGGTACCACTCTTCGGCAGCTACTACTTCATTGGTTTGATTAATAAGATTTCAATCACCATAATAGCTGTGCTTGGTCTACAACTCATGATGGGGTATTGTGGGCTTATCTCCTTTGGGCAGGTAGCATTCATGGCAATAGGTGCTTATGCTTCAGCTATACTTACCGCCACCTACGGTTGGCCATTCTGGCTAGCGTTGCCAGTTTCCGGCATTGTCGCTGGAATTACGGGAATCATTGGTGGTGCCCCATCTATGAGAATCAAGGGGTTCTACCTAGCTTTGGCTACTCTGGCCATCTACTATATTGTGGTCTGGTTGATAATGCACCTGAATATAACTGGTGGGGTCAAGGGGTTACACGTGCCACCACCGACAATAGGCGGTTTTGCCTTCGATAGCGACGAGAAAATCTACTATATTATTGTGCCTGTGATGCTACTGATGACCTATTTTGCCAAGAATTTAGCCAGGAGTAGAGTAGGCAGGGCTTTTGTAGCCATCAGGGACAATGACCTGGCAGCGGCGGTGATGGGTGTGAACTTGTTCTATTATAAACTGCTCGCCTTCTTTATCGGCTGTTTCTTCGCCGGCATCGCTGGCTCACTGTTTGCCCATTGGATGATGTACGTCAATGTGGAGCAATTCCCTCTGACCGATGCGGTCTTTTTTATTGGGATGCTTATTGTTGGTGGACTGGGTACGATAACCGGCGTGTTCTTCGGCACTCTTCTTATCAGCCTGCTCATCGAGGGGGTTACCTTTGCATCACCAGTGCTGACGAGGCTGCTCCCGGCATTAGGCATGGCACCGGCGGCAGCGCTGGCTGCAAGCTCCTTCGGTATCATCATTGCCCTGTTTTTGATCTTTGAGCCCAGAGGACTAGCTCATCGCTGGGCTATCTTCAAAGCATCCTATCGGCTTTTCCCGTTTGCCTATTGATGATTTATTAGTGGAGTTTTGAGGCACGAATAGCTTCAGATAAAGGGGGTGAGAATGGGTGTGGCATAAAGTAAACTCGGAGCGAACTACAGGAGCTATTTTAAGGAGGTGAATGGGTTTAATGCACAAAGCTAGGTTTTTGATGATGGGCGCTTGCATGTTCATGGTTTTAGTGGCACTGCTGGCGGTTTCTGCTTGCGCCCCAAAGGCACCACCGACAGAGAAGGTCGTGACTTATGTCAGCATTGGCGACTATACTGGGCCTATTGCCGGGCTCAACGTTCCTGCTGATAGGGGCTGCGAGGACATGTTCAAAGAGATAAACGAGAAGGGTGGTGTAGACGGGGTGAGGGTGAACGCCATTTTCGTCGATACACGATATGATACAGCGCGTGGCATATCGGTGTATAAGAGATATCGGACCGAGCCCAAGCTGCTGGTGGTCAATGCTATCAAGACAGACGTAAGCAAAGCAATTGCCCCGATGACTGATAACGACAAAGTATTGAAGCTTACTGCCGGAGATGGTGAATTCCAGGCAAAAGTTGGCTGGACTTTTATCTGGGGGCCGGTGTACCAGAATGCCTTCGGTGCTACCATTGACTTCATTTTGGCTGATTGGAAAGCCAAAGGAAAGTCTGGAATGCCGACCATTGGCTATATGTCATGGGATACTGCCTACGGCCGAGAGCCATTGCGTGGCGGTCAGGAATATGCCGAGAAAATGGGTGTGAAGCTGCTGAGACCGGAGTTCTTTCCGACAGGCGCAGCAGACCATACAGTGTGGCTCACCAGGATAAATGAAGGTGGGGCTAACTATTGCATAATCGGTGGTGTGGACCCAACGCCCTCTCTTATCTTGAGAGATGCCATGAAGTTGGGGTTGAAGGACAAGATGCAATTTGTTGATGCTACATACTGGGGACCAACTGAGGCGGTTGGCATCAGGCTGCATCCCGAGGCTACCGAAGGGACGTGGGTTATTAGTTTCTATCTTCGTGGAGACGATGCCTGGTCGCTGCCTTTAGCCCAATATATGATACCGAAGTATCAGGGGAAGAGCATTGACGAGTTTCGTAAGACAATGGCATCACACTATCTCACTGGCATGGCCTGGGCGCTTACCTATCAGGAGGGCCTGAAGAGGGCACTGAAGGAAGCCGGAGGATATGAGAAACTTGACGGCAGGCACATGAGAGAGGCTTACGAGTCTCTGACTGGGTTGGACATCTCACAAGGCATCCAGGGACCCAATACCTATAGTCCCACCAACCGCCAGGGAAGCGAAGTGGTGAAGTTCTACCAGGTGAAGGGCGGCAAAGAAGTCGATATCAGCGGCTGGAAACAAGTTCCCGACTGCGTATCTCTGCATACAGATTGGACTAAGTAGGAAGGAGGCGCATGATGAAATTACTATATTCCGCAAAACTAGTTGTTCTGGTTATGGTTGCGCTTCTAATCTTGTTGCCAGTAGCCGCTTGCGCTCCGAAGGCAGCGGAACCACCGCCTCAGCCACCGGCACCACCTGCCGGCACCATAGCCGTTGAACCGGCCAAGATAGACATGGATTTGCTCAAGACCAACTTCGAAATCCTGGTCAAGCTGCGCCGTTACACCCCGGAAGTGGCGGCAAAACTGCCGGTTCAACTGGGATTACTGGTTCAACCAGTCACCTTTATCGGCGAGGGCTGGCCAGCAAACGAGATGGTCTTTGTCGACCTGGTGATACCGCCCGACGTAGAAATGAAGGGGCTGGATCGAAGCCGTGGTGAAGACAGTGTGGGCATTGCTGTGGGTACCGCCGATTCCCAGGGACGTTTTGAGGCAATTATGGAAGCAGCGGCAAAGCTCAACTGGCTACTGAGGACCGATTGGCTGCCCACAGTGACGCCCGACCTGGCTTCGCTGAAGCCGCTTCCCACCGGTACCTACACCATAAGGGCAACGGGCATTGACCCGCGCACTGTGGCTACCGGCACCTGGGTGCTGGAACTATCAGCACCAGCCGGCAAATAGCGTTAACCAATAGGAAGATTTGAGATAGCCCTGAATTATGTAGGGAGAAGCCTGCCAAAGGGGAGGCTTCTCCTTTCCTGACATAGGCTAGATGTTGGCGAAGCTAGGTCGCTGATGGTTGTGAGTGGATAGAAGGTGTGCGCTGTTTGTTGTCCTAGGATAGGGCTATTGTCAGAAGGAGACAACTATGCTGAAACTGAATAACATCGAGGTTATCTATCTGAGGGTGATTCTGGTGCTTAAGGGCGTGTCTCTGGAGGTACCAGATGGGAAGATTGTGACTTTGCTCGGTGCTAATGGCGCAGGGAAATCAACTACCCTAAAGGCCATTTCTGGCCTGCTTTATACTGAGGAAGGTGAAGTAACCGATGGCAGCATCGAGTTTGACGGTCAGCGAATAGATAGGATGAATCCCGAGGACATCGTTAAATTGGGGATCGTCCAGGTTATCGAGGGGCGGCCCATGTTCGAACACTTGACAGTAGAGGAAGACTTGCGAGTTGGTGCATATACTCGGAGCAACACCTCTGAGATTAAGAGAGACCTGGACATGGTGTATCAGTATTTCCCCAAACTCAAGGACCTCAGACATTCCGTTACTGGTTATCTTTCTGGTGGCGAGAAACAGATGGTGGTGATGGGTCGTGCACTGATGTCTCATCCTAAGCTCATGCTTCTAGATGAGCCTTCGTTGGGGCTCAGCCCAATCTTAGTGAAGGAAATTATGGATATCGTCAAATTAATCAACGCCGAAGAGAAGACATCTATTCTGGTTGTTGAGCAGAACGCCAGGGCGGCGTTGGAGCTAGCTCATTATGGCTACGTAATGGAGAATGGGCGCGTTGTCATGGACGGGCCAGCGGAGAAACTGAGGGATAATGAGGACATCAAGGAGTTCTATTTTGGTTTGAGCAAGGTTGGTCAAAGAAGAAGCTACCGCGAGGTCAAGCACTATAAGAGGCGAAAACGGTGGCTAGCATAGCTGCAACATGTGTTTATGTTCCGCTTCCTGCTCTCTGCAAAACTGGTTGCTGCTAGTCGTCAATACCAATATATAAATGAACCCAACGGGTTTTAGAGAACAGTAACGGCAATAAGCACAGAGGTTATAAGTGGATGGTTTCACCGTCTACTGGATATGATGATGAGGATGATGGCCTCCATCCTTTCAATGATGAAGAGTACTATGAGTGGTGGTATTTCGATGCCCAATTTGACAATGGGTATTCGTGTGTTCTGACTTGGCATTGGCGGAATGCCTTTTTAAAGCCTCATATTCCTACCATTCAGATTTTCACTTATACCCCTGACGGGAAACGGCATATTGGCATGGCTGTTGTAAAGCCAGAGGAATGCGATGCCAAGAGAAACAAATGCGATGTTCAAATGGGCGAAAGTTTTGCGCGCCAAGATGGAAACCGTTACCAGGTCAAGATGCACGCCAAAGGTGTTGGGGCAGAGCTTTGCTTCCAGGGTGAACTACCAGGCTGGAAACCTACATCGGGTTTTGTCTATCAGGATAAGGGTGTGGAGCAGGGTTGGGTTATCGCTGTTCCTAGGGGCCATGTGGAGGGACAACTATACCTCGGTGATAAAACCATCGCAGTGAAGGGTCGTGGCTACCATGACCACAACTGGGGTAACAGGAACCTGTACGATTGCTTCCGTGGCTGGCATTGGGGACGCCTTTTTGACCCGAAATACACGTTAATATATGCGTTAATGCTTCCATTGGATAATACAAAACCAGTGACCCCTTCTCTGTATCTAGCCAAAGGCGATAAGCTACTCCTAACTGCGAGTGAATTCGGTTTCATTGTCCAAAAGGAAGAGGCAGACGAAGTTACCAAGAAACCTACTGCTAGGGATATTGTGCTGAGTGGCAAAGGAAGGGATATCCAATTTAAGTGTTACCTGAAGACGAAACGGGTAGTGGAGCAAGGCAAGCTGCCTCAAATTACTGAGTGGCCACAGTACAACTGGAGATTTTTGGCTGATTATCATGCTGAGGTTAAAATAGGCAATTCTGTCGATGAGGTTTCGGGTGAGACTATACACGAGTTCCTTCTTCTTAGATAAGCTGTGGTAGTCTCGTGTTATACCTCTAGCTTTGTTTGGAAGCGACCTAGAGTCCTAACTCTTGAGCAACGATTGCTCTTTGGAAGTCACCATCGCCAAATGATATCTCGCCAGCCTTGGCTCGCCTATAATACAGATGAATGTCATGGTCCATAGTGAAGCCAATGGCGCCGAAAATCTGATGGGCTAAAAGGGTAACACGTGCATAGGCTTCGCCGGTCCATGCCTTGGCTACTGCCACATCATAGGTAGCTGGGAGCCCTTCACTCACCTTCCATGCTGCCTTGTAAGCAATGAAGCGAGAGCCATCAACATCTGTCACCATATTGGCACAATAGTGTTGGATAGCCTGGAAGCTACCGATGGGGCGGTTAAACTGAACTCTTTCCTTGGCATAGTTGACTGCCATCTCTAGCGCTGCCTGCGCACCGCCTACCATCTCCATGCACTTTGCTGCTGTTGCCTTTTGGAGTATATCTGATACAATCGGCCAGCCTTTGTTTAGCTTTCCTACGATGTTTTCCTTCGGCACATGCACGTTGTCAAAAATGACTTCGCATTGCTTATCTCGAGCAAGCGTCTTAAGAAGGGTGCATTTGATGCCAGGTGATTTCGAATCCACAAGAAACACGGTGATTCCACCTTCGGCGTTCTTTTTCGACTGTGTTCTGGTGACGCAGAGCATGTAATGGGCCACGTTAGCATCTGGAACGAAGAGTTTAGTTCCGTTGATGACATACTCATCGTTCTGCGCAGTAGCTCTAGTTTTGATAGATACCGCGTCATACTTGGCACTGGGTTCAGTTAGTGCGAGGGTTAAAATCAACTCGCCAGCAGCGATCTTAGGCAAGAGGCTTTTTTTCTGTTGCGCACTTCCCGCTGCTAAGATAGCAAGGCCACCCAGGACAACTGTGGAGAAGAAGTGGCCGGGCAGGATGCTGTACCCCATTTCTTCTAGAAGCACTGCTAAATCGAGGAAGCTGCCACCATTGCCGCCATATTCCTCTGGGAATGCTAGGCCCAGCCATCCCAATTCTGCCATCTTTTTCCATAATTCCGGCGAGTAGCCAGTGTCGCTTGCGTCCAGTTGTCGAACTAATTGTTTCGGACATTCTTTCTGCAGGAAGTCTCGGGCTGACTTCTTTAACATTTCCTGTTGTTCACTTAGGCCAAGATCCATCTTTTGCCTCCAAAATATTTTTGAAACAACGATAGTTACATCAGGGGTAGTCCTAGTCCTCGTACAGCGATGATATTGCGCTGGATTTCGGAGGTGCCTGCGCCAACCAGAGCTGATATGCAGTCCAGATAGCCAAGGCACACTCTTCCTCTGAGTGGAACAAATTTTGATGCTTCATCTAGCTGGCCGTAGTGTCCCAGCACCTGCATTCCCGTTTCGGCTAGCTTTTGACTCAGCTGTGTGGTGAAAAGTTTAAGTAAAGAGGCTTCAATGTTGGGCATAAGCCCCCGGTCAAGCATCCAGGCTGTTTGCCAGAAGAACATGTATGCGACCTCGGTCTGGATTGCGATTTCTGCCAGCTTGTTTCTTATCAACGCGTTGTGGCACAGAACTTGACCGTTGCGCTTTGTATCTCTGGCATATAGTGTTAATTCCTCCAGTGTTCGCTTAAAGCCACCGATGGGTGTAATTAACCGTTCAAAGTCAAGAGCCACCATTAAGTAATACCATCCCTTGTTTTTCTCACCGACAATGTTCTTCTTTGGGACGCGAACATTGTCAAAAAATACCTCGTTAAATGAATGTCGATTGCAGATATTGATGAGCGGACGTATAGTGATGCCCGGCGTCTTGTTGTCAACAATAATCAGGGAGATGCCCTTGTGTGGTGGTGCTGAAGGATTAGTCCTTACTACCATCCAGGCATAGTCTGCTACGTGAGCGCCGCTGCTCCAGATTTTTTGGCCATTGATGACAAGATGGTCTCCATCCTCAACTGCACGAGTTTGCAGTGAAACCAGGTCTGAGCCGGCATTGGGTTCACTGTACGCTAGCCAGAACTTGGTATCCCCTCTGGCTATGCTAGGTAGCCACTCCCTCTTCATTTCTTCGCTGCCAAAGCGAAGGATGGTAGGCCCGCCAATCAATACGGCTACTTCTGGACCTGGCGCTCTGTAATAGCTCATCCGTTCCCCGAAGATAGCCTGTTCGATGTGAGTGCGACTGGCTCCGCCATATTCTTCGGGCCATGAAATGGTAAGCCATCCTTTTTCACCCAGCCGATGCCGAAAACGCTGGATTTCTGGGGCAATTTCCTCAAATTCGGCAATAGTCCCGTAGCCTCCTGGCCAATACGCGCTTTCTTCTGTATAGCTAGAAGGAAGTTCTTGCCGTATGAAATCTTCGACTTCTTTTCGGAAAGCCTCTTCCTGCTCATTGAAACGAAAGTCCATGATTATTTAATCCTCAAGCAAGATGTCTGGTAGAATCCATATTGGTCAGTGGCGTGGCAAACCCAGGCCACGGATGGCAATGATATTGCGCTGTATTTCATTGGTACCTCCACCGAGCCCTATTGAGAGTGAGCACAGGCACATGCGCATGAACCGAGCATTCATGACTGCCCATTTGGAATCTTGGTCAAGCTCGCCATAGTGCCCCAGGATTTTCATGCCTGCGTTAGCCACATGTCTGGTAACCTCGCTGGTGAATACCATCGACATCGAGGACTCATAACTGGGATGCATCCCCTTACTATACATCCAGGCAATACGATAATTCATCATCCTGGCGATTTCATTTTCCACTGCTATGTTTGCCAACTCGTTTTTGATTAGCGGGTCATCGGCGAGTGGCTTGCCATTATATTTCGTCTCTTTGGCGTAGTGGACTAATTCCTCTATGATCCTTTGATTTGCGGCGGCATATCCAATGGAGGAACGCTCGAAGTCAAGCGCCATAGCTAGCTGGTACCAGCCGTTGTTTTTCTGTCCCACTAAGTTGGTTTTGGTGACTCGGACATCGTCAAAGAAAACTTCGTTGAAGGAGTGACGGTTTAGTATGTTTATCAGTGGGCGGATGGTGATTCCAGGAGTTTTCATATCGACGAGTATCATGCTAATCCCCTTGTGCTTAGGGGCATCGGTATCAGTTCTGGCTGCCAGCCAGCAATAGTCAGCGTAGTGTGCATAGCTCGCCCATATCTTCTGGCCGTTGATAACGTAATAGTCACCAGACTCCACGGCGCGTGTCTGCAGGGAGGCAAGGTCAGAGCCTGCGTTTGGCTCGCTATATCCCAGGCAAAAAATAATATCGCCTTTAGCAACGCCTGTGACATATTTCCCCTTCTGCTCTTCAGTGCCGAACAGCATGAGTGCTGGGCCCACCCAATTTACAGAGATCTCAACTTCCACACTTATCGGCGCCCTGTTATATGCCAATTCCTCGGCAAGAACAAGTCGTTTTGTATGGCTTAATTCTAGCCCCCCATATTCTTTGGGGTAAGCGGGAGCCAGCCAGCCTTTGTGGCCGAGCTTGCGCTGAAATTGGCGCGAAAGCATCCATGATTCTTCAGTCTCCTCCCAGAAAATAGGATCGAGTTCAAGCCATCGTTGTGGAATTTCTTGCTTGAGCCATTCACGAACCTCTTGTCTAAAGGTCTCTTCTTCTTCGGTGAATCTGAAATCCATGGATTTCTCCTCTGTTGTTATGTTAGTCCTTATTCGATAATAGCTATGATGTCATCCTCCAGAATGGAGTCGCTTTCTTTTACTTTAATTTCTGTCACCTTGCCGTTATGCGGAGCCTTCACCTTGATCTCCATCTTCATGGATTCAAGTATGACAACGGTATCGCCTTCATTCACCTGTGCTCCTGTTTGAGTTATGATTTTCCAGACACTGCCAGTGATGGGTGATAATATCTCTGTCATCGTCGGTTCAACTCACCTTCCTGTTTTAGTTATTGCTTGTTTATCCCTAAAATGACTCTGGCTTCTTCCACGGTCGCTGGCTCTCTCCCCATATCCCTAGCCATTCTCACGGCTTTTTCTACTAGTGGGCCATTACCTTGCGCCATTACACCAGGAGCCAAATAAAAGTTATCTTCCAGTCCTACTCTTATATGTCCACCCAGGGCTAGGGCAGTTGCTATAAGAAGCCATTGGTCTTGGCTGATTCCGATGACTTGCCAGGCTATACCTACAGGTACCATGCTTGACACACAGGTTAGATTTCTTGAGGTAGCGGCCATACCGCCGACTACACCCATTACCAGACTAATCTGGAAATGCTTCAGTATCCCCATGTCCATTAGTGGGATTACACTTTCCACATGTCCTAAATCAAAACATTCGCACTCTGGTTTCACGCCGTTTTTAATCATAGTATCCAGGAAAAACATGATGTCGTCGAAGGGATTCTGGAAAACCAGGGAAAACACGACCCCCTTGCGTTTGGAGCTGTATTTTGCATAATTCATGGAACCCATGTTTAGTGCCGCTATTTCTGGTTTGAGCTCTCGGACGTGTGCGATTCGGGTGTTCTGTCGATGCCTACTGCCCCAGTGGAGAAGTTGATGATGGGACATCTCCTTCTGACCTCTTGCATAATCTCTCGAAAGATTTCAAGCCTCCATGACGGAGTGCCGTCATACTCACGACCATGAATGTGTACTATTGGAGCGCCGGTATTGTAGGCGTGTAATGCCTCTTCGGCGATCTCCTGTGGTGTGTAGGGGATCCACTTACACTGGTTTCCGTTTGCTGCTACGCCAGTTAGGGCAGTGCTTATTACAACCTTGTCTTCTAAGCCCATAGTCTCTCTCCTGTCAACTATTTTCCTTTCCAAACTGGTTCGCGCTTTTCTAAGAAGGCGGCAATGCCTTCGGCTACGTCCTCAGCCATAGTATTTATGGTCAGCATCGAAGCCAAGAACTCTAAAGCTTTTTCATATTCCATATCGCGCATGGTGTAGAAGGCCCTCCTGCCCAGCCTTAAAATGGCCGGGCTCTTGCTGGCTATTTTAAGGGCAACTTCGCTTATCTTTGTATCTAACTGCTCTCGGGGGACAACATAGTTCACGATGCCTAGTTGCTGCGCTTCCTTAGCTTCTATTCTATCGCCAGTCAACATCATTTCTAACAGCCGCTTAGGTGATGAAGTGAAGCGTAATAACGTTGCCATAATTATGTAGGGGAAAAGCCCAACATTTATTTCAGGTGTCCCAAAGCGGCAGTCATCGGCGGCAATCACTATATCGCAAGCACAGGCTAAACCAAACCCTCCACCCATGGCATGGCCGTTGACCCGCCCTAGAAGTGGTTTTTTCAAATTTTTGACTATCTTGAAAAGCTCGGCGAATTTTCTTTGTCCCTCATATCGGTCAACTAGGCTTCCAGTGGTTCCCATAGATTCACCGAAGTCAGCACCGGCGCAAAACACCTTACTGCCAGCTCCAGTAAGCACTATGACTCGTGCATCAGGATCAATATCGTATTTAGTGAGGGCATCGAGAAGCTCTGAAATCATAGTTGGTGAAATTGCATTCCGTTTGTCTTCGCGGGAGAGAGTGACCGTGGCTATTCTATCTTTTACATCAGTGGTTATTGTCTGATACATCGCCTATCTCCTTATACGGGGTAGACCCCGTGTTTCCTGGGATGACGGAATATTTTCTTGTCTTTAGTGAATTCCAGGGCTCTGATTAGAATCTTTCTAGTCTCCCTGGGGTCAACGACTTCATCTACAATGCCTAGCCTGGCTGTTTTTTGAATATCAAATTGTGGCCTTATCTCATCAGCAAGACGTTCCACCATATCTTGAGGATTTTCGGATTCCGCGAGCTGTTTTTTAGCAAAGATGGATACCATGCCCTCAGGGCCCATTACCGCTATCTCAGCACCGGGGTAAGCAATCAGCAGGTCTGGGTCAAAAGAGCGGCCGCACATGGCATAGTAGCCAGCACCGTAGGACTTTCTCACAATCAGTGTAAATTTGGGAACAGTGGCTTCGGCTACAGCATGTATCATCTTGGCGCCGTGCCTGATAATTCCAGATTTTTCTGCCTTAGACCCGACCATAAAACCGGGGACATCGGAGAGAAATAAGAGAGGGATGTTGAAGGCGTCGCAAAGCCAGATAAAGCGCGCAGCCTTGTCAGCAGCGTCTATATCTATGACTCCGCCGTAAAACATAGGATTATTTGCGATAAATCCGACAGGATAACCTGCTAGCCTACCGAATCCGACGATGATATTTCTTGCCCATCTAGGTTTTATTTCGAAGAAATAGCGGTCGTCCACGATGTGTCTTATGAGGTCGTGCATATCAAAAGCTTCACGGGGGCTATCCGGAATGACACCCAATATACCGTCAGCGATTAAAGCTTCGGGGTCGCCATCCCAGCTTTTTCGGAGCGGTTTTTGGTCGCAATTCTGGGGGAAGAAAGATAGATATTCCTTGATAGCTTTGATGCATTCTTCGTCTGACTTGACCTCTAAGTCACCGCAACCACTTATTTCACAGTGAACTTTAGAGCCACCTAGCTCATCTTCGGTGAGTGTCTCTTTTATTACCATTTTTACAAGCGATGGACCACCTAGTCCCATGAAGCTAGTCCCTTTGACCATGGGCACGAAATCTGATAGGCCCGGGATGTATGCCGTGCCGGCATATCCAGGCCCCATCATGGCTGCGACCAAGGGGATTACACCAGACATTAGCGATTCTTCTTTGAAAAGGTAGCCGGAATCGGCGAACATGGGTATCATATCACCCGAGAGACCGCCGCCACTTACCCTGGCGCCTCCTGAATCTCCTAGCCATATCATCGGAATTCTCTGTTTAAGAGCGATTTCTCTTATTCGGGATACCTTTCTTTCGTTTGTTATGCCCATGGAGCCACCTCTTACCGTGAAGTCATAGGCGGCAACAGCTACATCCCTAAGTGTAACCCCGTCATTCATTTTGCCATAGCCGGTTATAACTCCGTCAGCCGGTTGAAGCTCAGCTACTCCAAATTCAGTGCCAAGCATGCCTACTTCAACAAATGTACCCTTTTCTATCAGGAGGTCGAGGCGCTCTCGGGCTGTTAACTTCCCCTTTTCGTGATGCTTCCTTACGGCCTCCTCGCCTCCCATTTTCTTAATCTCTTCACGGAGGGCATAAAGTTTTTCGACTTCCCGCTTTATTCTGTCAGCCATTGCTCTTCTCCTTCAACTTAGATATGAAATGAGTATCGTAATTGCCCGTTTTGAAAAGCGCTGAATCAAAGGCCTGTTTCAAGAAAGGTATATTGTTTTTAATGCCTGTTATCTCAT
>Ga0194125_10002108_pt1 | contig 33269 bp, 29 predicted proteins | sample TA2KigC250mmetaG_FD_148626 | JGI IMG/M metagenome (GOLD analysis project Ga0194125, IMG submission 148626) | Freshwater microbial communities from Lake Tanganyika, Tanzania - TA2015034 Kigoma Deep Cast 250m | ecosystem: Environmental > Aquatic > Freshwater > Lake | place: Tanzania: Lake...
CCGCAACTCGTCGCGGAAATTTACACCGCGTTCGTTGCAGGCGATCTGGCGCGCGCGCGCCAAGCGCAGGCGCGTCTCGCGCCGCTCCGGATCGCATTCGACCTGGGAACATTTCCGGTGGTCATCAAAGAAGCGTTGGCATTCATGGGGATTTGCTCTGGACGCGCCAAAGCGCCGGTCAAGCCAATGGTGGACGCACGCCGCGCCGAGCTGAAACTGATTTTGCAAAACCTGGGTGCTTTGTGACATCAAGCGGCAAGCGAAAAAGAAAATGTTCAGCGCGCCGTATTAACCGCACGAGGAGAAGTTTCTAAAATGAAAATCAAAAACGTTAAAGCCCACGCTCTGAAATATGTATCAAGTGAGGCATTGGCAGAGTTCCGCAACGGAGGTCCTCACAAATTATTGCGGAATGATCCCGTATTGCGCAACAACTGGATCTCGTTTACCGCACTCGATTGGAATTCCATCGAGAACTGTCTCTCTATCGGGTTGACTTCGTTCGACACCGATATTTTGTGGCGCTTTGATCCCTCCTCCAGCAAGTTCGAATCGCTCGGTTTCGCAGCGGTCGCCAACGACTCGCAACGGATCAAGATCCATCGAGGTTTGCAACCCGATCTGGAGGGGGGGTATTTTTTTGGCACGGCGGGCTTGCCGGATTTGGACGAGCGGAACGACACCATCGGCGGAGGCGTGTATCACTACCGAGGCGGACGATACGAATTCCTCGGCATTCCTTTGCCGCACGAGTACATTCAGAATATCGAACTTGATCTGCAACGACAGCGCGTTTACGGAATCTCGTATCCAACTATGAATTTTTTCGATTACGATTACAAGAACCGCAAGACCGTCTTCTCGTTTTTCACGCGCAGCCATTTCCACGAGTCCGGGCTGGACGACGATGGATTTTTCTGGGGAACCTGGTCCACTCGAAAAGGGCATTGTCTTTTCCGCTATCATCCCGAAATGGGACGCCCCGAGTTTTTCGATGAGCCCATTCCAAATTTGGGACCTGACCACCCCTTTCAATTCACGATGAACGGTCCGATTGATTCCTTCATCAACGGGCGCGACGGATTTCTCTACTTTGGCACGACGCCCGGCGAACTGTACCGGCTTGACCCGAAAAGTGGAAAACACATCCTCTTGGGGCGCCCCACTCCGGGTTTGCGGCTCTCCGGTTTGGTGCTCGGTCCCCAAGGGAAATTGCTGGGCAGTTACGGCGCCTACCACCAAACGGGATTATTCCTTTACGATAGAGCCACCGGCGAGTTTGCCGACTTGGGTTCCATCCGCGACGAAAACTATGCGTGTTTCATGATCCATGATATTGCCTGGGATGGCGGAGTGCGCGTTTTTGCCGCTGAAACAGACACCCTCGACCGAAGTGGTTTTTTGTGGGAAGCAACTCTCGGATAGAGCCTTTTTTTTCTTCGCGTCGCGAGGATTCACCTCGCTTTGCGATTTTTGGATCAGGAAAGGAGGTTGCGCGTTTACGATTTAACGATTTGCTTTGTCAACCCAAAATATTCGATGAGGAGAAGAAGATGAAAAACAAAATTTTGCTGTTCGCGTTGGTCGCGCTGTTGGCGTTGATCGTCGTCGCGTGCGCGCCTGCGCCAACTCCCGCCCCCACTGCCGCGCCGCCGACCAAGGCGCCCGCGCCAACGGCTGTCCCGGCGACCAAGCCGCCGGAAGCGACCAAGCCGCCCGCGCCAACCACCGCGCCCGCCGCCAAGTACAAAGAAGCGCCGGCGCTTGCGGAGTTAGTCAAGTCCGGCAAGTTGCCGCCGGTCGAAAAGCGATTGCCGGATGAACCGCTCGTCGTGCCCGTCGTCGAAAAAGTTGGAACGTATGGCGGAACGATTCGGCGCGGCTTTACCGGACCCTCGGACGCGAACAACTATGTCCGCATCGCGATTGACTCGCTCGTCTGGTGGTCCATTGACGGCAGCAAGATCGAACCCAAACTGCTCAAGTCCTGGAACGCATCCCCGGATTTCAAAGTTTGGACGCTCAACATGCGCAAGGGCGCCAAGTGGTCGGATGGCAATCCCTTCACGGCAGACGACATTCTCTTTTGGTACAAAGATACTCTGCTGAACAAGGACCTCACCCCGGCAGTTCCGCAGTGGATGCAAAACGCCGATAAATCTACCGCGCTCGTCGAGAAGGTAGATGATTACACCGTGCGTTTCACGTTCCAGGCATCGAACAACTTGTTCTTGCACGAACTGGTGAACAAGGATGGTGGTGATCGTACGTTGGCAGTGTTCTTGCCTGCCCATTACTTGAAACAATTCCACGCGTCCTACGCCAAGAAAGATGACCTCGACAAGATGGTGGCGGACGCCAAATTCAAGACGTGGGTGGAACTCTTTATGACCCGCGCGACGCCGGCGGAGAATCCAGATCGTCCGACGATGGCGGCGTGGGTGCCCACTTCGCGCGTGAGCGATCAGATTTTTGCGCTCAAGCGCAATCCGTACTACATCGGCGTTGACCCGGAAGGCAACCAACTCCCCTACGTTGACGAATTCCGCTTTGTGTTCTACGCGGATGCCAAGACGCTGAACGTGGCGGCAGTCGCCGGTGATCTCGATCTACAGGATCGTCACATTGATATGCCGAACTATCCGGTGCTGAAAGAGAACGAACAAAAGGGCGGCAAGTATCGCGTCCTGATGTGGCCCGGCTTTGGCGGCGGCGATGCGAGTATGACGTTCAATCAAACCTACGATGCGGATCCGGTGATCGGCGAACTGTTGCGCACCAAGGATTTCCGCATCGCGCTCTCGCACGCGATCAACCGCGAGCAAATCCGCCAGTCCGCGTTCCTGGGTCTGGGCGAAATTCGCCAGAACGTTCCACCACCGGCGAACCCGTTCTATCCCGGCGATGACGCCGCGTTCAAGTACACCAAGTTCGATCAAGCCACCGCGAACAAATTGCTGGATGGGATCGGACTGGACAAAAAGGGCGCAGACGGCATTCGGCTGATGAAGAACGGCAAGCCGGTCACTATTGACATCTCGGTCGTGCCGGCGTTCGGTCCGTGGCCCGACATTGGACAACTCATCGCGAAAGATTGGGAAAAAGTAGGGGTCAAGGGACTCGTCCAGATCCGCGAGCGCGCACTCGACTTTTCGATGCGCGAGAACAACACGCTCCAATGCGAGATCTGGAACACCAACTCCTCGCCCTTCACCGCCAACTCGCAAGTCGATCCGCGCGCGCAATCCATCGTGCCGTTTGGCACGCTCTGGCGCGTGTGGTATCGCACGAATGGCAAGGAAGGCGTGGAACCGCCTGCCGAAGTGAAGAAAATCGTCGCGAACATTGACAAAGCCAAAACCGTCTCGGCGGAAGAGCAAGCCAAGTTGGGCAAAGAGATCTACCAGATCTGGACGGACAATATCTGGCAGATCGGCACGGTCGGTCTAACCGCGATGATCCAAGGCGTCGTCGTCGTCAACAAAGATCTCAAGAACGTTCCGGCAAAAGCGGGGAACGATTGGCCCCTCCGCACGCCCGGCAACGCCCGTATCGAACAATTCTACTACGCCAAATAAATTCCGTAGGGGCGACGTCACGTCGCCCCTACTCAACTCCGCGATGAAACACATCCTCCTCGTCGGCGATTCGATTCGCCTCGGCTATCAAGCCGTCGCGCGCCGCGAACTGGCAGGGCTCGCCGAAATCTGGTCGCCGGAAGAGAACGGACGCGATAGCCGCAACGTCCTCGCGCACTTGGACGAGTGGGTGATCGCGCGCGCGCCTGATCTCGTCCACCTCAACTGCGGCTTGCACGATCTCAAACAAGAATTCGGCGCGGCGACGCATCAGGTTCCGTTGGACGAGTACGCCGCGAACGTGCGCGCGATCCTGACGCGCGTGCAACGCGAGACGCGCGCGCAAATCATCTGGGCGACGACTACGCCGGTGAATGAAAAATGGCATCACGCCAACAAAGAGTTCGATCGCTTTGAAGCCGATGTCGCCGCGTACAATTTTCGCGCGACGCAGATTGCGCGCGAATTGAACCTCCCGATTAACGATTTGAACGCGGTTGTCACGCAGTTCGGACGCGACCAGATTCTGTTGCCGGATGGCGTGCATTTTTCAGATGAAGGGTACGGGCTATTGGGCAAGCGCGTTGCAGACTGCGTGCGGAGGTACTTGTGAGTGAGAAGAGAGACCTACCGCGCTTACTTGTCATCAGCGCGCACGCCGCCGACTTTTGTTCCCGCGCCGGCGGAGTTATCATCAAATATGTGAAACGCGGAAGCCCGGTGCGCGTCGTCGAGTTGAGCGTTGGGGAGCGCGGTGAATCCGACGAGGTGTGGCTGGAACAACCGGGGATCACGCTCGCGCAGGTGCAGGAAATTCGCAAGCGCGAGGCGGAACGCGCCGCGGCGCAGATGGGTGCGGAAATCCGATTTCACAACTGGCTCGATCATCCGTTGACGATGAACGAGGAGCGACTCGTCGCGCTGGTGGAAGAAATCCGCGAAATGCGCGCAGATATTTTGCTGACGCACCACCACAGCGATCCACTCAACGTCGATCACGAATACGTCGCCAAAGCGGTAACCGAAGCGTGCTGTCTGGCTCAGTTTCAGGGTTTGGAAACCCGCTTTCCGCGCACGCCTTCGCCCGCGCTCTTCTTTTTTGAGCCGACCATTCCAATGACAGACCTCACTGGGTTCAAACCGAATCTCTACATTGACATTACCGACGTATTCGACTTGAAGATGCAAGCGCTCCGCGAGTTCAAATCGCAGAGTATTTTACCGGCGGCATACGAACGATACGCCTTATGGCGCGGCTCGCAAGCCAAAACGATGTCAGGAAATCGGAACATTCAGTACGCTGAGGCGTTTGAGCAGTATCTCCCTTCAGTTGCCAACGAATTCCCACTGTCGGGCAGATACTATGCAATTTCAAAATATCTTAACAGGTAAACAAAATGAAATTACAAGATCGAGTTGCAGTTGTCACCGGCTCAAGCCGCAACTTGGGACAAGGCATTGCGCTCGGACTGGCGCGTGAAGGCGCGCGGATCGTCGTGAACGGCTCGAAAGAAAATTACGTCGAGAACACATGCCGGATGATCGCCGACCTGGGTGCGCCGGTCGTCGGCGTGACGGCTGACATCTCAACGAGCGCGGGCGCGGAATTGCTCGTCACGCGCGCGCTAGAGAAATTCGGACGGATTGACATTCTGGTCAACAACGCCGCCGTCGTCGCCGTGATCAAACATTTTCTCGAACTGACGCCGGAAGTGTGGGAGCGCATCTTTGCGGTGAATCTGGGCGGGCTGTTTCAAGTTTCGACGCGCGTCGCGCGTGTGATGGCGCAACAAGGTTCGGGCTGCATCGTCAATATCGGCTCGGTTGGATCGAGCCGCGCACATCGCAATATGGCGCCGTACGACGCGACCAAGGGCGGGATCGAAGCCGCGACGCGCGCGATGGCGATCGATCTCGCGCCGTACAACATTCGCGTCAACGCGATCTCGCTTGGACTGATGCGGACGGATCGCTGGGAAGGCGTCGCCGAAACGGAGTTGGCGCGGCGGCGTCGCGCGATCCCGTTGAATCGCGAAGGAACGAACGAAGACACCGCGAGCGCGGTGATTTTCTTGGCAAGTGAAGAATCGTCGTACATCACCGGGCAAGTGTTGTACGTGGACGGCGGCTTGCTCGCGCAGTTGCGCCCGGCGGATGCGGAATCCACGCCGCCGCCCAAAGACAAACTGTATCACGATTTCGTGACCAAGTAACCACGACGAAAGACCAAAGACGAACGACCTCTGACCTTCGTCATCCGTCATCCGTCCTTTGTCTCTCAAAATGTCTCACCTCATCGGTAACACAATTTGGGTTTATCCCTGGGATTTGTTCGACAACGGGCTCGAACACGCACTCGACGCGATTGCGCGCGCGGGGCTGGACAGCATCAGCGTCGCCGCGACGTATCACGCCGCGCGCTTGCTCTTGCCGCACAACCCGCGTCGCAAGGTGCTGACACTCGATCCGGACGCGGCGTACTTTCGCCCCGATCCGGCGTTGTACGCAAATCTTCCATCGCCGCGCGTCGCGCGCGAGTTTGCCGACCGCGATCCGCTGCGCGAGATTTGTGACGCGGCGCGGCAACGCGGTTTGCGCGTGCAAGCGTGGACGATTTTTCTGCACAACAGTACGCTCGGCGAGCAACGTTCCGATTTGACCGTCGTCAATTGCTTTGGCGATCACTACGTTCACGCGCTTTGTCCGAGCCATCCGATTGCGCGCGCGTACGCGCTTGCGCTCGGCGCGGACATCGCGCGGCATTATCCGATTGTCGTGCTCGATGTGGAAGCGCTCGGTTTTCTGGGTTACGCGCATAATTCGCATCACGACAAGGCGAGCATCGTGCTCGCGCCGCTCCACCATTTTTTGCTCTCGGTCTGCTTTTGCGATCACTGCGCGGAAAAAATTCGCGCGACAGGCGCGGATCCGCAAATGATCGCCGCCGCGTTTCGCCGCGAACTGCAAGCGTGGTTCGATGGCAATCGGCGGCTGGCAAACGCGAACGAGCGCGCGGGTTTGATCGAATTGATCGGCGAAGCGAACGCGCGCGCGTTGTTGGACGCGCGCGCGCAAATCGTCACGTCGCTCATCGCCGAACTGCGCCGCGTCGTGCCAAGAAACGTCGCGCTGCAAATTCGCGCGGCAAGCACGCCGTTTCACGTCGGCGGCAAAACGGCAGGCGATTTGCGCGCCATCGCGCAACACGCGGACGGATTCGTGTTTTCGTTTTTTGGAATGCCGTTCGCCAAATTCCAAAGCGAAGTGCAAATCATTCCGCGCGATGTGTTGGGAGACAAGCCGATGTGGGGCGGAATCAGTGTCGCGAATGGCTTGCCGGAATGTCAGGACGAAAATGATTTTCGCCAACGCGTCGCGCTGCTGCGCGCAAACGGAATCGCGCAATTTTATTTTTACAACTATGGTTTGATGCCGCGCGCGGGGCTGGATTGGATCGCCGCGTTACTGGAGCGCAAATGAATCAACCGAATGTTTTGCTGATCTGTGCGGATCATTGGCCCGAACGATTGCTCGGCGCGCTGGATCATCCGGCGGCGCTGACGCCAACACTCGATCAACTCGCGCGCAACGGCACGTTGTACACGAACGCGTACAGCGCGGCGCCGGTTTGCACGGCGGCGCGGCGCGGCTTGATGACCGGACTGACGCCGCGCGCGCACGGCGATCGCGATTACGACGAACATTTGCCAATGCCCAACGCGCCGACGCTCGCGCAATGTTTTCGCGACGCGGGCTATCAGGCATATGCGGTCGGCAAGCTGCACGTGTTTCCGCAACGCGCGCGGATCGGCTTTGACGATGTGTTGCTCAACGAGGAAGGTCGGCACACCGGGATCGAGGCAGACGATTATGAGATGTTTCTCGCCGATCAGGGTTATGTCGGACGCGAATTCACGCACGCGGTTTCGTCGAACAGTTACAATACGCGCGCGTGGCACTTGCCGGAGGAATTGCATCACACGAATTGGACGGTGCGCGAAATGTGCCGCCAGATCAAGCGGCGCGATCCGACCAAACCTGGGTTTTGGTATATGTCGTTTCAAGCGCCGCATCCGCCGCTCGTCCCGCCGCAAGCGTATCTCGATCTGTATCGCGACGCGGAAATTCCAGAGCCGTTCGTCGGCGAGTGGGCGCGCGCGAATTTGCCGTACGCGCTGCAAGTGCGCCGCGACCGTTACGCGCCGCTCACGCGCGCGCAAATGAAATCAGCGCGGCAGGCGTTCTACGCGCTCTGCACGCACATTGATCATCAGATTCGTTTGGTGATCGGTTTGTTGCGGGAAGAAGGTCTGCTCGACAACACGATCATCGCGTTTACATCCGATCACGGCGATATGCTCGGCAATCACGATTTATTCGCCAAGCAGACGTTCTACGAAGATTCGTGCAAAATTCCGCTCATCATCATACCCACTGCCGATTACGCGCGACTGGGTCATCACCGCGTTGACGATCGCCTAGTCGAGTTGTGCGACGTGATGCCGACCTTGCTCGATCTCGCGGGCGTGCCGATTCCATCCACCGTCGAAGGAATATCGCTGGCGTCAGATCGCTCACGCGAATTTCTGTACGGCGAAATGGGGCACGGCACGCTTGCCAAGCGGATGATCCGCGACGCGCGCTATAAATTGCTGTACTACGCGGCGGGCAATCGCGTCCAGCTATTCGATCTGCAAAACGATCCGGACGAGTTGCGCGATCGGGCGAACGATCCGGCGCACGCATCGACGCGCGATGAATTGACGCGCGCGCTGCTCGCGCAGCTGTACGGCGACGACGTGAATTGGATCAAGGACGGTGAATTGATCGGCTTGCCGGACAAGGAATATGTCCCTTCGCCGGATCGCGGCTTGAACAATCAGCGCGGCTGGCGCTTTGCCGGATCGGTGACGCGCGCGGCGACGCGGCATTAGCCCATCGCGGCGCCTTGTGCTATGCAGAGACCCGCAGGATTTGCGAACTCCTGCGGGTCTTTTTTATTTCACATACTCCACGCGCTCCCACGTCAAATAACCCACCGCTTGCTCGCCCGCCAGCGGCATTGGCAGCGTCATCAGCGTCAGCCGCGCGTCCGCGAATTCAAAGAACAATTCACGCGCGCTGCCGATCCAGTTGGGAAACGCCGCGCCCTGAATGTGATGGATGATCATCTGGCGGCGCGCGTCCAATTCGAACGTGCCGTAGTACGAGAACGCGCCTTCCCACGCCGATTGAATTTCATCCGGCGTGCCTTTCAACCAGTCGCCGGACTGAAACAAGGGACGCTCCGGGTCCATCACTTGGAGCATCATATAACCGGCGCGATCGTACATCAGCAAGCCGCGCACCCCTTGCCCCATCGGGCGAATCAGGATGCCGTCCGCCAAACGAAACTCGTACGAAATCAGTCGCCACACACCCCAGAATTGTTCCGGCGTCATCGCCCACCTCCGTCGCGTTGCGCGTCCCTCAACTGTGCTCCGATTGTAGTGCGGCATTGCGCGCTTGCGAGTCCAGAAAAAAAGAAACCAGGTTTCGCAAAGAAACCTGGTTTCTGCAGTGTCCGTTACTCGACGATGTTGATATTATCGCCTTCGATGTGCAGTTTGAAGGTCCACGGTTTGTCGTTGGGATTGGTCACGCGGATGAAATACGTCCCGGGCACGGTAAAATTACCGACCCACACCAGATCGTTGCCGGTGCATCTGCCCTGATCGCACAAAACCGGCTGCGTCATTCCGCGTCCGATGAATTTGTCGTCCGTAAAGTGAATCGCCTGATCGGGCGTGAAGATTGCGAACCAGATGCCGGAGACGTTGCCGTTGTACAACTGAATCCAGATTCTGGAACGATCTCCCCCGTAATCGAACTTGTACCACATCGAAGTGTTCGCGGGAATGTTTTGATCGCGATTATCGCGCACGTAGATCGCGGTGTACGGCGAATCGTTCTCCACCGCGCGCACGGGCGTGGGCGACGGCACGGCGAGCGGCGGCGGCAGGAGCGGCGGCGGTGGCGGTGGCGGCGGGATGATCGTCGGCATCGTCGTCGTGATCACCGGGCTGGTGATGACCGGTTGGATGCTCGTCGTCACCGGCACAGGCGAAGGTTCCGGCGTCGGCGTCGGAATGCCGTGCGTGACATTTTCGCCGGTGATCAACAGCGAGAATGTTTTCCAATAGTTAGTCGGGTTGATCACCAACACATAGTACGTGCCGTACTGTTTGAACGCGCCCTGCCACGTCAGATCGACGGAGGCGCATCTGCCTTCCGCGCACGGAACCTGATCGCGGTTACCGCGTCCCACAAAGCGATCTTCGTTCTCGATATTCCGCGCTTGTTCCGGCGTGTAGACGCGGAATTCCAGCCCCGCCGCGCCGGCGTTCGGCGAGAAAATGTTGATGCGCTTGTTCTCTCCGCCGTAATCAAACTTGTACCAGAGCCACGCGCCTGCCGGAATCTGGTGCGGCTGAAAGTCCGCGTACAACGCATAAAACGGACTAAGATTCGTGGGACCTGTCGTGGGACCTTGCGCCGCCGAAGGCAGCGAGCCGAAACTGACTGCCAGCGCGAGCGCCAGGGCGACGAACGTCCCGATCAAAATTTTTGCTTTCACTCTAAACCTCCTCTGAAACTGCGCCTGCCGACGGACGACCGCCGACGGACGAGAATTTCGATCTGCTTGATCGTTGACTCGCTCAAAAACCCAGAGGCGAAATCTTGGCTACAGTATATCGCATTTGTGTCAAATTCCAAAATCGCGAATCGCGCGGATTACGGATTCTCCGTCGAACTTTGCGAACGCGCTTTGGCGCGATCCGGGCTGACGGTGCACGCCCAGTTGTTATCGCGTCCCCAGACGATTTCCGAGCCGCCGACCCAGAACGGATAGTTACATTCCAAGCCGGTCTTGGGATCGCGCGCCGCCGTATTCTTCTCGAACCAAACATTCTTCGAGTAGGTCACCTCGTAGCAATTGTGCGGCGAGCCAAAGCAGGTATTGCGGAAGAATTTGACGTTGAACGACGGCACGCCGCCGTCGCCGTTCACATAGTAGCAATTGCCGCTCCCGCGACACTCGTTGTCCGTCAGCGCAATGTCCACGCAGCCGATGCACACCCAGCCCGCCGTCTCGCACCCGCTCTGGAAAAAGCCCTTGCCGGTGGGCGCTTTGCAACTGCGGTTGGCATAGAGCAACGCATTGCCCATAAAATAGTTGCGCGTGATATACCGATTGTACGACGACCAGCCGGTTTGATACAGAAACCGATTGTTGATGATGTAATTGTCCGCGCCGCTGATGATCGCCAAGCCGGTGGTGCCGCCGCTGACCGTCACATCGCTCACCAGCGACTGCGATGCCTTGAGCAAAATGCCGCCGCCGTAAATCGTGCTCCCCGGAAACGCGTTCGGACCATCGCCGCATTTTTCGTACTGACACAGCCAGATATTCGCGTCGAGCGGATCGGTCGAGGATTGCACCTTCAAGCCCTGCAACGTCAAGCGTTCGCCCACGGCGGTCAGCGCGAAACTGCGCCCCTCGCCTTTGACGATCGCGCTGCCGGCGTCATCGCCAAACACGCCGATGCCGCTTCCGGCGACGTTCAGATTCAGATACACACTGTTCGGGCACAACTTGATTGACTGCGTGATCACTTCGCCCACCTGGTTCGGCGGCGTGCATTTTTCCGGCGGCTTGGGGAGGGACAAGATCATCGGCGGAATCCCCATTTCCGGCGGATGGAAGATGCCATAGTTGGTCAAGGCGACTTCGTCCAACTTGGGCAACAACAACCCGAGCGAATCCCACGCGAGTTTGTAATCCATCGCGACGATCGCGCGCGGCGTGGGCGTGCTCACTTCGATCTTGACGCGCGGAAAATCGGGAAGGTTGTCCGTGCCTGGCTCCGGCGCGGTGATCGCGCTGGCAGTGACGGCGGGACCGCTCGCGTTGAGACGATAGATGATCGTCCGATCGGTTTTGTTGATGACCGCGATGTAAAACGTGCCGCCCTGCGCAAAACTGCCATTCCACGTGACCGCCTGCGCGCGGCTGTAACTGCCGCGGCCGACCGGCGCGCCGCGCACTTCGTTTGTCTTTGGATCCACTTGCTCCGGCGTAAAAATTTGTAATTCCAAATCTTGCACGCCGAAACCTTCGAGCGCGACATTGATCGGCGAACGATCGCCGCGATATTCAAAGCGATACCAGATCGTCGAAAAGCGCCGGATCATCGTATCGCTGTTGTAGCCGATGGACGCCGCGCCGGGATTGCGTCCTTGTTGCGTCGGCGTGGGAGAAGGCGAGGGCGTGTACGTTGGCGTGACGGTCGGCGTGAGCGTGGGGGTGCCGGTGGGCGTAGTCGTGGGCGTGTTCGTCGGCGTGATCGTCGGCGTATCGGTGGGCGTGCCGGTCGCGGTGCGCGTCGCGGTTGCCGTCGGCGTGTCTGCCGAGGTGCTGGTCGCGGTTGGCGTGCGCGTCGCAGTTGACGTGGGCGTGTTCATCGGCGCGCCGCTCGTCGCGGTGCGCGATGGTGTGGCGGTTGCCGCGCCGAAAATCGGGATCGCGCTGATCGGATCGAGGAGTTGCGTGTACGCCGCGGCGATCCACGCGCGATTGACCGCGTCGGGAAACGCGATCTGCCACCAGGAATTATCGGCGGTGCGCGCGAGAATTTGCACGGTCGCGCCCTTGTTCACGCGTCCGACGACGGTCGCGGTGGCGTTGGGCGCGGCGCGCACGTTCAGTACCTCCGCCGTGACGATGGCTTGCGCCGCGCCGGGAATCGGCGTGGGGGTGGCGGCAAGCAGAACCGAGGAAATCGGGAAAAGGGAAAACAGGGAAATTACGACGAGCGCGCCAAATCGCAAGGGGAAAAGAAAAAAGTAATGAGTTTTAACTATGGGATGATCCCGAAAAAACAGCGAGAGGATGTCTGTGTCAACGAGCGCCGGTCGCATAACTGCGTCTCCCCGCAAACGCCTGTTGACGGCGCGGAAAAATTTCCCCGAGAAATTCCGCAAAAATTTCTTCAGGCATTTCGTTCCAGCACCCGGCAAATTTGAGAATGGGCAAAGTTTGTCCTTGCGCGGATTCCAGTCCTACCCTAAAGTGATGAATCACATCGTAGAGTTCATCCATTTTGCTCTCTGGAATTCGCTGGACTTCTTCAAGGAGTTTCTCTCTCAGTGTAAACGCGCTCATCTTGGCATCCTTTTCAGGACAGACAACGTGAACGCGACAGAGGTACACTTCTGTCGCGTTCGTTGACTTGCGGTTTGGTAACACACCCCTGATGTCCGGCAAGTCAGGACATCTTGTTCGATTCGTGCGGGAGAGACATCAAGGATGTGTTACCGGATTCAACCGATTCTCAGCGCGTCCGGCGATTTACATCGCCAGTGTTGATGCGGGCGCTTGGAAAAGGTCGAAAGTTGAATTACGGGCTAACCTGGCGGTACGAGCAGACGCTAACCGTACCATCCCAGAGCATTTGGTTCCACACGCGGACGAAGACCCATCCGTCGTATCCACCTTCGGTCCAGAGCAGGTGGCTCGGTTGGAACCTGTTGAAGGTCGCGCCATTGATTTTGTTCTGCGCGCCCAGCATACCGGTCAGGCTCACGCCGGCGGGAGTGGAAGCGCCACCCTTGCTGGCGGGAACGCACGGTTGACCGGCGTACGCGGCGGAGGTGCAGGAGCGACGGAGCGATCCAGCACCGGAGTAGTCAACGGTGAAGAGCGCGGCGTTCGGCGGAGCGAAAGCGAAGTTGGGTTGCAACACGTCTGGATCGTAGACCATCATAAAGTAGCCATTGACTTCGTTGATGTCATTGGCGTTCGCGCCCCAGAAGACGTTTGCGGACCAGCCGTCCATGGGTGCGGTGCCCCAGTAGTACTTGTTGGCGGCGCCGAAGACAGCCGAGCCGGAGGGCTTGGTCGCGCCGTCGAGTTCGTCATCAAGCCAGATTTGGGTGCGGATCTTGCTGCCGTCGTTGCTCTTCCACCAAGTGTCGAGCTTGAACCACTTGGAACTGCCAGCCGGGATCTTCACGGTCGCGCACGCGGGAAGTTCCATCGGGTGTTCGTACGGGCGGCGGCATTTGTAGAAATTCGCATCGTCGCCGTTTTGATCCCAGACGAAACTGCAGACTGGGTTGACGCCGGAGGGATCCGCCCACGCGCCGCCGATGTAGATGGCTTTGCGCGGGTTGGCGCCGTCACCACTCATGCTGGACGGAATACCGCCCGGCAGGATTTGATCCGGTCCGAAAGGTTGCAAACCGAATTTGGCGACGATCCCGGTGTAGGGCCACACGGCGCCGGGTCCTTGGTTAAAGACGGCTCGGACGCCGCCCTTGCCGTCGGGCAGGTACTCGACTTGGACCGCCAAGCGCGGATTGCCACCGAACGGGTCGCCTGCCCACTTGGCATCCATCTGCGCGGTTCGGTTGAACCAGTTCGCGGACGGATTGTAGGGGAAGGGTCCCTGTGCGGCGACGGGCATCGCGACCAAGACGAGCGCCGCGACGACGATCAATGCAAACAAAACTTTTTTCATTTCTTCCTCCTTGGAAGACGTGCCCTCTTTGGGGCCATTAGATTTGGATTTCGATGTCCTGTTCTGCCTTTGCCCCCGCAGAGACGCATCAACGGTAGGCATTATACACCAGTTTTGGGAAATTTGTCAAGCGCGATTTTGTGCGCGATTTTGTGCGATTTTCTCGTAACTGCTCAGGCTGTCATTCTGAGGAGCGGTTTTTGCGACGAACGCTTTGCGTCTCGCAATTCGCGATTAGCGAGATGCTTCGCTTCGCTCAGCATGACAATGGGCTGAGCAGTTACATTTTCTCGCACAACTTGTAACTGCTCAGCCACCGTGTCATTTCGAGACGCTGCGCGCATACCGCCGCGCGCGCAAAGCGTGTTTGAGCCGAGAACTGTCATTTCGAGGAGGCGATTTGTGCCGACGAGAAATCTCTGACGGGGCTGGAGATTTCTCCTCGCAAACCACGCTCGTCGAAATGACATGTTCTGGGTAGCGGAGCGAGAAATCTCCGCGCGGACAGCCGAGATTTCTCGACGCAAAAACCGCGTCTCGAAATGACGGGTGAGCAGTTACCACAACTTGCGATTTTTCTCTCTGCGTTCTCTGCGGTCAAATCAAGTTGACGCGGTCGCCGTGCGACACGGACGGTTTTTTCGCGTTTTTGCGTGTCCGTCCAAAGCTTGGATCGTTGCGACCCGCTGCCGCCGTTTGAAAACGGCATCTCGATGCGGTGGAAACTCGATCAATCGAGTTGACGCCGAGCGAATCGGTTTCCAAGCGATTTGCGCCTGATCAGACGCCGATTTGAATCGGCGGTGTTCTGAGCCATCGGGATGCCAGACCCACGCGCATCACTGCGGCGGATTGATCACGATCGGCTCGTTGAAATCGAAAAAGTTGACCGTCAGCGAAAGCGGCGCGCCAAAATCCGCGCGGCGCGGATAGCCATCGCCGGTGGCAAACCACAACTTGACTTGCATCTGCACTTGCGAGATCGTCGGCGTTCCGCCCGGCGTTTTCGGCGGATCGGCTTTCACCATCGGCATCGTCGCGGCATAGCCGATACACGGCACGCCTTCCGCCGTGCCAGGTCCCAACAAAGTCACCTGGTTCGATTGCGCGAACAGATCTTTGTACCAATTGACATTCGCGCGATCAAAGTACGGAGTCGTCCCTGAGCCCATCCGCCAGCCGGTCATCGAAGTTGCCCAGATCGTACCGCCGATCTTGATCACCGTGTCTCCACCCTCTTGCCAGAAACGATCCGGCAACACGACGGCGATGTAACGCCCTTCTTGCGGAACTTCGATGCGATATGTCTTGAGACTGGCGAGCGCTTTGGTAAACGCCGCCTGCACCTGGGTCTTGGTATTCGGCGTGGCAGTCAAGGTCGCCGTTGCGGGCGCGTTCGTGCGCGCGGGCGGAACGGTTGCCGACGGCAACGCCACGGTAGGTCGGACTGGCGTGAGCGATGGCGCAACCTGCACCGGAATCGGCGTTGGAATCAGCGTGGGCGGTACAGTGGGCGGAGGCGACGTCGCGCCGTCGCACGCGATTACTAGCGCGGCGAGCCAACCGAGCGTGGCGAGGGCAGCGCAAATCCTAGCCAAATTCATTTCGTTCTCCTTCACGAGAGAGTAATTTTGCGCGCGAGTATAGCACACCTTGTGGGCTTGGGCAAACGCGCGCTTTTCAGAAAACTCTATCTGTGCTACAATACGCGCGAGAAACGCGATGCCACCCTTGTCGTTCCAGCCCCCCCGCTCCCCGCTCGCGCCGCCGCGGCGGCGCACGAATCGCCGCGTCCGCCGCTTGCAAGTCGGTTTGGCGATTGGCATCGGCATCGGCTTGCTTAGCGCGTTGTTGATCGCGTTCGGCGGGTTGACGCGATTTGAAGCGCGCCTCGCCGATCTGTTCTATCGTCCGCGCGCGCCCAGCGGCAACATCGTCTTGATTCTGATGGACGACGCGACGATTGAGAATTACGATTGGCCCCTCGAACGTTTCATCCATTCCGGTTTCTTGTTCAACCTGATTCGCACGCGACCCAAAGTCATCGCGCTCGATTTCATCCTCCCCGATCCGGCGTCCCCGCAAGAAGACGAAATGTTGGCGGCAGTGCTAAGCCGTCCCGACAAGATCGTGCAACCCGTCCTGGGGATCGAAGCGACGCGCTATCCGACCGCGCTCAAACAGTTTCCCGCGTTCGCTTCGATTCTCGCGCCCGCGCCGTTGTTGCGCACGCCGAACACAGTTTTTTCGCACGCGATGATTTACCCCGATCCGGACGGCGTCGCGCGGCGGATTCCGTTGGCGATTGACGTGCCGGGCGCGCGCTTTCCCGCGTTGGGATTTGCCGCGCTCGCGTTGTACCTCGAGCGCGAGCCGGTGATCGAAATTCAGCACGAGCAAGTCGTGTTTGGCGGCACGCCCCTGCCCTTGGATGATTACGGTCAACTGTTGCTCCACTTTGTTCAGCGCGACGCGATCAAGAAAATCTCGTTCGCCGATTTTATGCAAGGCAAAGCCGATTACGCGGCACTGCGCGACAAGATCGTGCTGGTAGGACCCCAGAACACAGCGGTGCGCGAAACGTATGCGGTGCCGGTGACGCTCGGCAGTTCCGCCGCGTCCAACGTCGAGATGCAAGCCGATTTGATCGAAACCTTGTTAGGCGGCGTGTTCTTGCGAAATCAAGATCGTCCATCCCTGATCATCGAAGTCTTGGTTGTTACGCTGGTCGCCGCACTCACCCTGCCGCAACTGCCGTGGCTCTACGCCACCGCGCTCGCGCTCGTTTACTTTGCCGTGTACTTGGTGTACGCGTTTCAGCGTTTCGACCACGGCATCGTCGCCACGCCGTTGTACGTCGTGCTTGCGCTCGGCGCTACCTACGCGCTGACGATGCTCTATCGCTATCTTTCGGAAGAGCGTGGGCGCGCGCTGGTGGCGCGCGCGTTTCTGGGCATCGTCTCACCCGATACGGTAAACCAAGTGTTGGTGCAGTACGAACGCGGCGCGCTTTCGCTCAGCGGCGGGCGGCGCGAAGCGACGGTGTTGTGCGTCAGTCTGCGCGAACTCACCAGTTTGTCCGACGCGCTCGCGCCCGAAACGTTGATCGAATTGATCAACCGCTACACCGCGCGCGTGTTCGAAATCGTCTTTCGCTGGGAGGGCTCGGTTTACAAGGCGGGGAACAACCTCTTCGCCGTGTGGAATTTGCCGCTCGATCACCCCGATCACGCGCGCCGCGCCCTCCACGCCGCGTTCGACATCGTGGACGCGATCGCGCAACTCCAACCCGCTTCCGCCGAGCAACCGATCGGCGTGAGTCTAGGCATCGCGACCGGCGCCGCGCTCGCGGGTCGGATCGGCGGGACCACCCGCGCGGATTACACCGTGATTGGCGAAGCCGTCACGCTCGCCGAACGCGTCAGCATTATGGCGGAGAACAATCAAGTGCTGATCGATCCGGTGGCGTACGAACAGGTGCGCGAGGCATTCGAGACGCGTCCAGTCCACACGATCCGCGTGCGCGGAAAAAAAGACCCGCTGGTCATTCGGCAAGTTTTGGAAAAGATCAGACTCGCGGAATGAACAGCATCCACTCTGGAGGATTGCCGATGCCGTCAACCAACGATGCGCCCGCGCGCGCCGATCATCTCCACGCCGCGTTCGACAAGCACGATTTGCCGCGCGAACGCTTGAAGCGCTTGGGCGCGTCCGCGCTCACCACCGCCGAATTGATCGCGCTCATTCTCCGCACCGGCACGCGCGGCGAAAACGTGATCCACTTGGCGGAACGACTCTTGCGCGAACAGCACGGGCTGATCGGTTTGTCGCGCGTGCCGCTCAACGAACTGACGCGCGTCAAAGGCATCGGCGAAGCCAAGGCGATCGAATTGCGCACCGTCTTCGAGTTGGGGCATCGCATCAAACTCGAATCGTTCCAGGATCGTCCGATGATCAAAACGCCGCGCGACGCCGCCGAGCTGCTGGTGGGAATGGGCTTGCTGGAACAGGAAGAGATGCGGACCGTTTTGCTCGATACGAAAAATCACGTCCTCGCGATGCCGACGGTGTACGCCGGCTCGCTGCACACGACCGTGATCCGCATCAGCGAATTGTTCCGCGAAGCGGTGCGCCAGAATTGCGCGGCGATCATCGTCGTCCACAATCATCCCTCCGGCGATCCGACGCCGTCGCCGGAAGATGTCGCCGTCACGCGCGAAATCGTCCAAGCCGGAAAAATTTTGGACATTGACGTGCTCGATCATCTCGTCATCGGCGCGGGCGACAAGTTTGTGAGTTTGAAGGAACGCGGGTTGGGGTTTGGGTAGGCAAGTCCTCATCGTGTCATTGCGAGGAGCGCTTTTTGCGACGAAGCAATCTCCAAGTCGCAGCGTGGGGATTGCTTCGGGCAAAGGACGCCCTCGCAATGACACAGTGGCGCGATTTTGCGCCAGCCCTGTGATCGGAAAAATACCCACTTGCCAAAATTCTGTTTTTCGCTAAACTGTAATCGGCCAATGAAAATTTCGCGGCGGTCGGCGGTCAGTCGTCGGCGGTCGTATCTTGAGGAGCAGAAATGAAAAATCAAAAACTAGTCATCGGGATTCTCGCCGGTTGTCTCGTCGTGCTGTGTCTGTGCGTCGTCGCCGCCGGCGCGGCGTGGTTTGTGCTGGACGTGCCGAGCAAGTTCACCGAGATCAGTCAGAGTCTCGGCGGCGAACAAAGCAAGCCCTCGCCGATCGCGCCGTTTCCCACGAGCGCGGGCGCGCGCGTGACGCCCGGCGCGCCGAGCGTGCCGACCAAAGCGAGCGGATCGAGCGGGCAACCCCCGGTCGCGCCACCACCCAGCGGCGCATCGTCCGGCAATCCATTCACCGATTTTCTGAACAAGACCAAGACCGCGACCAAGTATCGCGTCGAGTTCGCCTGGACATTTGGCAACACCGAACAAGGCAAGTATCAAGAGGTCTCGTTCTTCAATATGACCGGGATGGTGGACGGACAAAAGTCATATTTCACGTCGAAGGGCGGCTTGATGGCGATGCTGGGCGGCGATCAAAACGCGACGATTGAATTTATCGAAGCGGACGGCAAATCATATATGAAGGGCATTACGCTGTTTGGGATGACCGATCCCAAACAGTGGTACGTCACCGATGATAAATCAACGTCCAGTTTCAAAGATTTTGCCAGACCGGATGAATTCAAGAATTTTACCGGCGGCAAGGACAGCGATTTCAAAAAAGTTCGCACCGAACCGCTCGATGGACAATTGTGCGACGTGTGGCTGTACGATTTCAAGAATGTCCAAAATGCGGCGCTCACATCTGCGCTCGCAATGTCCAAAGACAAGGGCGATTTCTCCGCGATTGATATGGGGCAATCCGCCGTGTGGTTGTGCGGCGACGGCTTTGTCCATCAATGGACGTTCGAAGTGCGCGGACACGATGTCAAGAACCCGAACGAAAAAGGCGCGCTGCTTATGAAGGCGCATATGTGGGATTTCAACAACCCGACGATCGTCGTCACGGCACCCGCCAACGCCAAGCCGATGCCGAAATAGCGAATGAGCCAATTTGTCAATGAACCAATGAGCCAACTTGGGCTTTGTCAAAGTCGCGTGCGTGTGTCATTGCGAGGAGCGCGAAGCGGTTGCGACGAAGCAATCCCCGAGCGGCTTGGGGATTGCTTCGGACAAAAATCGTCCTCGCAATGACAATAACAAAACCCTGGAGCCAACTCGAACTGAGTTGGCTCATTGATTTTACTGCGTCGTCCCGGTAAACCGGAAGCCGTCTACCACCAACGCCGGCGCGACGCGCGACGCGCCGCCCCAATCGCTGTAAAACAGTTTCGTCTCGCGGCTGATCGCGCGCAACTGATTGAGCGCGGCGAGATAACTCATCGTGAACCGGAAATTTTTCAGCGGCTGCGTCACCTGCCCGTTCTCGATCAAGAACGTGCCGTCGCGCGTCATTCCAGTCACCAACACTTTCATCGGATGCACCGGACGCGTGTACCAAAAACGCGTCACCCAGATGCCGCGCTCGATGGATTTTAACATTTCGCTTTTCGGCGTGTCGCCCGGCGCCATAAACACGTGCATCGGGAACGGTCCCATCGAATTCGGCGCGGGCAGCGAATGTCCGGTGGAGGGCTTGCCCTCGCGCTGCGCGGTCGGCGTGTCGTACACCACGCCGCGCGCGATGCCGTTTTCGATGAACGTCACTTTTTGTTTTGGCACGCCCTCAAAATCGAACGGCAGCGGGATCGCGTGCGGCGCGCAGCCGTCGTCCCAGATCGTCACGCGTTCGTCCATCACCTTCTCGCCGATTTTGTTTTTCAGGAACGAACGATCCTCTTGCATCGCTTGCGCGGTAAAGCCGAGCATCCCGAAAAAGTTGAGCAGATCGAGCACGGCGTACTCTTCCAGAAACACGGTGTACTCGCCCGGCTCGAACGCGACCGGATGGCTCGCGCGCATGGCTTTGTCAATCGCTTCGTTTGCAATTGCTTCCGCGTTGACCTGGCGCGCGTCTTGATGCGTGAACGACGCATAGCCGGAGCCGGTCTCGGTCATCACCGAGGTGACCTTGGTCATCACCGTGCTGATGTCGGCGCAGGTACCGGGATGATACGCGAACACGCCGAGCGAATTCGCCACCGCGATTTCGGTCGCGGTCGTCGAAAACGCGCCCGCCGCGACGACGTTCTGCGCTTTGGCTTTTTTGCACAGCACGCCGACGACGTGCGCGCGTTGCTCCGGCGTGCAACTCGCCGTCTGATCCACGAACGCCTCGACGCGCGGAGCCGTTTGCGGCGCGGGCAGCGATTGGAATTCCGGATCCTCGCGCTGTAACTGCGCGATCGCGCGCGCGGTTCCAACGGTGCGCTTGAGCCCCTCCGGCGAAAGATCGTTCGACGACGCGACGCCGATCTTTTTGCCGTACACCACGCGCACGCGCACCTCGGTATCGTTTTCCGCGACGTTTTGGTGGATGTACGAATTGGCAAAACGCGTCAGCGCGGATTCGGTCACACGCACGATCACTTCAGTCTGATCGGCTTTGGAAAATGCGAGCACCTGATCGGTAATTTCACGGATTTTATTTTCGCCAAGCATATCAACTCCTGTTTCAAGTTTCAGGTTTCAAGTTCAAGGTTCAAAGTTCAAGGTTCAAAGTTTAACCTTGAACCTCGAACCTTGAACTTTGAACTCACCTGATCACTCCCACGCGCACCCCGCGAAACCGCGCCGGTGCCGCGCCGTGTCCGGTATGCGCGACCTGGGATGGTTGCCCCTTGCCGCAATTCGGCGTGCCCCAGACGATCCACGCTTTCTCGTTGCAGACCGCGTCGCACGCTTGCCAGAACTGCGGCGTGATGCCGGTGTACGTCGCGTTTTTGAGCAGCCGCGTTTTCTTGCCGCCCTTGATTTCCCAACCCAGTTCCGTGCCGAATTGAAAATTCAATCGCTTGTCGTCAATGCTCCACGACCGATTCGTCTCCATCCAAATTCCATCGTCCGTGTCCGCGATCAACGCGTCCACGTCCCAGGTACCCGGCAGCAAATTGATATTCGTCATCCGAATGATCGGCGGACGCGCCCAGCCATCCGCGCGCATCGTTCCATTCGATTTGCCGAGTCCGAGTTGGTGCGCGCTTTCGCGGCTGGTCAAATAGCCGACGAAAATTCCGTTGCGAATGATTTCGGTCTTCTGCGCGGGCACACCTTCGTCGTCGAAACCGAACGTGCCAAGTCCGCCGGGCACCGTCGCGTCCGCGACAATGTTGACGACTTCGGAGCCGTACCGGAATCGTCCCAGCTTTTCCGGCGTGAGGAACGAGGTGCCGGCGTACGCGGCTTCGCTGCCCAGCACGCGATCCAATTCGATCGGATGTCCGCACGATTCGTGGATTTGCAGCGCGAGTTGCGAACTATCGAGAATGATCGTCGCCGCGTCGTAACTAGGACATTGCTCGGCGGTGAGCAACGCGACCGCTTCTTCCGCGACGCGCGGCGCGTTCTCGGCGAGTTTTTGTTCCAGAATGAATTCGTACCCGCGCGTCTGCTGATGCCGTCCGACCGAATTGGGGTACGAGCGCACTTGGACTTCGCCGGTTTGCAGATCAGTTGCCAGCGCGACGATGCCGCAGCCGCTCTCGACGATCTCCTGGTTGATCAAACTCCCTTCGGTCGAAGCGAACAATTTGTTCTCGCGCACGAACGCCATTTCCGCGCGCGCGACTTTGACGCCTGACACGCGCCGCATCGCTTCGTCCGCGCGCAACAACAGATCGATCTTGTCGTTCATCGGCACGGTGAACGGATTGATCTTGACCGGCGTCTCGTACGACTCTTTGTTGACCACCGGTTCGCCCAGGTGTGCGTCGCGCGCTTTGACGTGCGCGCTCGCTTTGGCAATCGCGATGGCTTGCGCCACGACCGTTTCGACTTCGCGCATCTCCAGGCGCGAACTGGCGGCAAAGCCCCACGCGCCGTTGACGATCACGCGCACCCCAAAGCCCTGCGTCTCGTCCTGCTGGATCGCTTCCACCTTGCCGTTCTTGACCGCGACGCGTTGCGTATCGCGCGCGACGACGCGAATGTCGGCGTACGCTGCGCCGCGCACTTGCGCCACGTTCAACGCGCGCGCTGTAATGTCTTTCATTGTTCCTCCGTGTACGGGCGACCCTGTGTGGTCGCCCTGTTTGGGCAAGCACGCAGGATTGCCCCTACGCTCTCAATTTCTGTTCGACTTTGTTTTTGAACCGCGCGGCATCTACGATCACGCGCGTATGCGTCCCCTCGCCGATCCGGTCGTGCGGGTCCCACGCTTCGATCTGGAACGTCACGCGCCGCTCTTCGATCGCGATCACTTGCGCCCGCGCGCGGACGCGCACGCCGACCGGCGTCGCGGCGAGATGTTTGACGTTCACTTCCACCCCGACGGACGTTTGTCCCTTGCTTAGACATTTTTGAAGCGCGGTGACGGCGGCATTTTCCATCAACGCAATCATCGCCGGTGTGGCGTATGCAGAAACGAGTCCGCTCCGCACAGACACCGCCGTCAATTGCTCGCTCACGAATTCACTCGCCTCCGCGGTCAAACCCAGTTTCAGTTCTTCCATCGCCCCTCCATCAGATACTTACCCACCCGCTATTGTACGCCAAAACGCGAAAATAAGGTAATCGGCAACGCGCGACGCGAAAACGACAACGGGGTTCTAGTCAGCGAGGGCGCAATGGCGAAAACGATCGTCATCTTGAATCCGATTTCGGGGCATCACAACGGCGAAAAGGTGTGGCAACAGATCGAAACCGCGTTGCGCGCGGGCGGACTCGCTTTCGATCTCGCGCGCACGACGGCGCCGCGCGCGGCGGTCGCGTTGGCGGAGAACGCGCGACGGAGCGGCTACGAAACGATCATCTCCGTCGGCGGCGACGGCACCGTGAGCGAAGTGGTCAATGGAATGATGCGCGCGTCGAAGAGCGCGGCGACGGGAACGCTCGGCGTGATTTCAGTCGGCTCGGGGAACGATTTCGTCAAATCATTTTCGCCGCAACTCGGCGTCGTGCCGCCAAGTCAGTCTGCCGATTGGCGGGCAGGGGTCGCGCGCGTGCTTGCCGGAGAAACGCGCGTCGTGGACGTCGGACGCGTGATTGCCGATCATCCCGCGCCCGGATTTGACGCGCCGCATTATTTCGTGAATAGTTTCGACACCGGTTTTGGCGCGCACGCCGCGATGCACGCGCACGATTTTCGTTTTCTGCGAGGGATGCCGATGTATCTCGCGGCGGTGCTCAAGACGCTCGCGAAATATTCCTTGCCGCGCGTCAAAATGATTTGGGATGACGCGCCGATCGAACAAACTTGCACGATGATCGCGGTGGCGAACGGACGTTGTATCGGCGGCGGATTCTGGGTCGCGCCGGACGCGCGCAACGACGACGGCGTGTTCGACGTGATGATCGCGCAAGGACTGGGTCGGCTCGGCATTTTGTCGCTCTTGCCGAAAGTGATGCGCGGCACGCACATTTACGATTCGCGCGTGCGGTACGTGAAAGCCGCGCGCATTGTGATCGAATCGCGCGATCCGTTGGTGATCGAAGCGGACGGCGAGATTCCGTTCATCGGCGCGCGGCGCGCCGAGATTGAGATTTTGCCCCAGCACTTGCGCGTGCTGGCTTGATCGATTTCACTCGACGCGTTGACTGCCCGACATTGCTTGGCACGGATAGACTGCCGGCGCGATCCCGACGCGCCTGGAATATTCGCGCGCCACATTTTCCACAAACCGCGCGACCGATTCATTGCGGACGAGATTCACCGCGCAACCGCCAAACCCCGCGCCCGTCAGCCGCGCGCCCCAACATCCCGCTTGCGCGCGCGCGATTTCAACCAGCGCGTCGAGTTCCGCGCAACTGACCTGGTAATCGTCGCGCAAACTCGCGTGCGATTCGTTCATCAACGCGCCGAACGTCGCCAGGTCGTTTGTCTCTGCGGCGGCAACGGCGGCGAGCACGCGCGCGTTTTCCGTGATGACGTGACGCGCGCGGCGCGCGACGACCGGCGGCAATTCTTTTTCGCGCCGCTGGAATTCCGCGAGACTCACGTCACGCAGCGCGGCGACGCCGAACGCGCGCGCGGCGTGTTCGCACTCGGCGCGTCGCGTGTTGTACTCGGAATCTACCAAGCCGCGCCGTTTGCGCGTATCGCATACGACAAAGGTCGCGCCGCGCGGCAAGGGAACATTGCGGTACGATAAATCGCGGCAGTCAATCCAGAGCGCGTGATCTTGTTGCGCGAGTGCGGACGCGAACTGATCCATAATCCCGCACTGGACGCCGACAAAATCGTTTTCGGCTTGCTGGCACAACCGCGCGATTTCGACCCGGCTGATCTGCGCGCGCGCCAACTCGACGAACATCGTCGCGGTACACACCTCCAACGCGGCGGACGAGGACAAGCCGGACCCAAGCGGCACGTCGCCTTGCACGACGAGATCGATCCCAGGGACTACGACGCCGCGCGCTTGCAACGCCCACGCGACGCCACGCACGTAATTGCTCCACGCGTTTGCATCGTCGCGCAGAATCGGCGCGTCGAGCGCGAATTCCGAACGCGCGCCATCGAAATCGAGCGCGATCATTTGCACGCGCCGAGCGTCACGCGGGCGCGCGGCGATCCACATCGCGCGATCAATCGCGATCGGCAACACAAAGCCGGCGTTGTAATCGGTATGCTCGCCGATGAGGTTGACGCGTCCCGGCGCGCGCGTAATCAGCGTAGGCGCGGCGGCAAATGCCTTTTCAAATTCATCGCGGATTGTTTGGGCTGTGATCATCCCTACTCCGGCATTTCCCGCAAGCGCGCCGCCGCGATCTCCGGCGTAATATCGCGCTGCGGCTCCGCCAGCATTTCGTACCCGACCATAAATTTTCGCACCGTCGCATCGCGCAACAAAGGTGGATAATAATGCGCGTGCAAATGCGTTTCGGGATGCGCCAGATGATCGGTGGGCGATTGGTGGAACCCCATCGAGTACGGAAACGAAACGCGGAATCGTTTCGATTATACGAGCGTCCCCAAGAATGTCAAAGTGGAATCCCGTACAAGGTTCCGATTCAGCGACGGCATTGTCAGCCATCGCGCAACCGGGCTCCAGCGGCACGCCGCTACTTGGGACGTCGAAAATCGGCGAGGGTGGTTTCGCCGCGCCAGCGGGCATCGCGCCAGGGCTTTCAAAGTCGAGCCCCCGTGTCATTTCGAGACGCTTCGCGCATACCGCGCGCGGTATGTCTGCCGCCAGAAACTTGCTCTTGCGAGAACGCCCCCGAATGAATTCGGGGTCTCAGCGAGGCGCGAAGCGAATCGGTTGCAACCGATTCGCTTCGCGCAACTCGATTTATCGAGTTTTCACCTCGTTGAGCCGCCGATTTCCAATCGGCGGCGCCGCAAGTCTGCGCAAGTTTCTGGGTAGCGGAGCGAGAAATCTCCGCGCGCCCAGCCGAGATTTCTCGTCGGCACAAATCGCCTCCTCGAAATGACGATGACAAAACCCTAGCGTCGCGCGGCGCCCCTTGACTTGCGGATTGTGCGTGGTATACTGGCACGCAGAAAATCTTACTGCGCGTTTTCCATCGGCGCGTCAGCTCCACGCGATGGTCTTCAACGAATTGCGGCGCAGGCAAGCAGTGAACGAGTCAGGACGAATATGCTCAACCCCAATCAATTCGATCGCGTCACCCGCGCGTTGCCGATCTTGCAACGCGCCGATCCGCAACTGGCGCGCGAGTTCCAGCGGAGCGCCTTCTTCGCCCAGATTCCGGCGGGCAGAGATGTGTTCGTCGAAGGGGACCGCGCGGACGCGATCGCGCTTTTGCTGACGGGCGTGGTGCGCGTGTACAAGATCGGCGAGACGGGACGCGAGATAACGCTGTATCGGTTCGGCGTCGGCGAATCGTGCATTCTCACCGCCAACGCGATTCTCAGCCAACAATCGTTCCCGGCGATTGCGACCGTCGAACAAGATGCCGAAGCGGTGATGATTCCGGCGGACGCATTTCGCGAGTGGGTGCGCCGCTACGATCTGTGGCGCGGCTTTGTTTTCGATCTGCTTTCGCAACGGCTCGTCAGCGTGTTGGCGCTTGTGGACGAGGTGACGTTCCGCCGCGTGGACGCGCGCGTCGCCGCGCTGTTGCTCGATCGCAGTCGGACGAACAATCCGATCCGCATCACGCACCAAGAAATCGCCGCCGAACTGGGGAGTTCGCGTGAAGTCATCAGCCGGATTCTGGAGGGCTTCGCCAGCGAAAAAATGATTCGCGCGGGGCGCGGAAGCGTCGAAATCGTCGAGATTAAATCTTTGCAAAGACGCGCTGCAATGTGACATTGTCACTGACAAGCACACCAACATCTCGTATACTGCAAGCAGTTTGAAATTCAAAAAGGAGATGTTGAAATGAACCCGTTCGTCAGTTTTATGGCTTCGACCGCAGGTCGCGTCGCGCGCATCGTCGTCGGCGTCGCGTTGATCGCGTGGGGCTTGCTGGGTCTGGGCGGCACGTCCGGACTCATCGTCGCCGGGGTGGGCGCGCTGCCGTTGCTGGCTGGCTTGTTCGACTTTTGCGTGTTCGCGCCGCTGTTTGGCAACCCAATGAGCGGAAGCAAAATTCGCGCCGGCAAATGATCGCGCGGCAACAACAACAGGCATCACGTTTAATCCGCGTGATGCCTGTTTGCTTGGGCGCTCCGATCTCTTTGTGGAGGTGGCAAATTGAATCGCACAATTCCAATTCGCCCGACGCGGCGTAATTTTTTAGCGTGGCTGGTGGCGTTCGCCGGCGCGATGGTTGGCTGTACGATCCAGCCCTCGCGCCGAAACGGCGATGAAGCTACGCCGGAGCCATCATCAATCGTACAACCCGCCGCGCCCAGTCCAGCCGCGTTCGCCGATTATGCGTTCGAGATGCAACGCCTCGCGCTGGCAAAGGGCGATCAAGCGTTCGGCGCGATCATCGTCAAAGCTAACCGGGTCGTTGGTTTGGGTCCCAGCCGCGTGATCGTCCATCACGATGCGACCGCGCACGCCGAGATGGAAGCATTGCGCGATGCCGCGCGGCGTTTGGGCGTCGCCGATTTGAGCGGCTGTGTGATGTACTCCACGTCGCGCCCGTGTCGCATGTGCGAAGCGGCGAGTTATTGGGCGCGCCTGGATCGAATGTACTTTGGCGCGGCAGCAACCGATGCCGGTCCGCCGCAATACTCTTGTTGAGAAGAAGACTATGCTAACCAAGTTGATCGCATTGATCGCGATTCTGATGTTCGTCGCAGGGTGCGCGACGATTACGCCGACGCGAACTCTCATACCCACGCTCGTTCCGTCTGTCACGCCGCCGCGAACGGATTCGAATATCGAAACGCTCACCCAAGAACTCGTGCGCGCCGCTCAAGCCGGGGATACGCGCGCGGTGCAGCAACTCTTGCACCAAGGCGCGAATATCAACGGACGCGACGATCAAGGTCGGACGCCGGTGCTGGCGGCGACGCACGGCAATCGCGTCGAAACGGCGCGCGCGCTGATCCAAGCCAGCGCGGACATCAACCTGCGCGACCATCGGATGGACAATGTGTTTTTGTACGCCGGCGCGGAAGGATTGCTCGACATCCTCAAACTCGCGATCGCCGCGCAAGCGGACACCCGCCTCACGAATCGCTTTGGCGGCACCGCGCTCATTCCCGCCGCCGAACGCGGTCACGTCGAAATCGTCAAAGAATTGCTGACGCACACCGACGTCAACGTGAATCACGTGAACAACCTGGGCTGGACGGCGTTGTTGGAAGCGATCATTCTGGGCAGCGGCGGCGCGCGACACACGGAAGTGGTGCGGCTCCTCGTGGCGGCAGGCGCGAACGTGAACCTTGCCGATGCGAGCGGCGTCACGCCATTGACGCACGCGCGGCAGCGCGGCTTTCAACACATCGTGACGATTTTGGAAAACGCGCGTGCGCGCTGAGCGTGGTCAGCCGCACGCCATCAATCGGGGGCGGATTGAATACCTGGGTCAGCGACAAACACAAGAGTATGGATCCTTGCGCGATTTGATCTATGTGGTATACTAACGCAAGAATCTTGTGAAAAAGTGAGATCGTACCAATGCTTCAAAAAGCCACCGCTGTCTCTTGCAGCAACATCGCGTTCACAATGTAATCTCAAGGGAACACGATGTTTCCCCATTACATTGACTGCACGGATTGTGATTGGAAAGGGAAGCCATGGGTTCGCCACGCTACGCGTGCCGGCGCTACAACAATGAACTGAGAAGCACAAAGGGTTACGCTAGATAGACTTGGAGCGTGACCTTTTAGGTTGCGCAAGTTACCCTGGATTCAAGGGGGTTCGCTCTGGCACGCGATGCCTGTGCAGAAATCTTACGGCGCACTCCGCACGGCGCGAAATCCCAACCCGAACAATCGCCGCGACTCAAGTTGATCAAGAGTCGGTCGGTCTATAGCTGGTGAAGAATGGTTGCGAGCGACGGATAGAGTTGACGATAGATCCCATATCGCGTGTCGTAGTGCTTTTTACGCTCGGCGTCGGGGTTAAACGTACGTTCCAGGTTTTGGGCGGATTCGGCGGCTCGCTCGACATCGGGAATCAAGCCAGCGCCAACTCCGGCTAGCAGTGCCGCGCCCCAACATGCCGCTTCGGCAATTCTGGGTGCTGTGACACGATGACCGGTAATGTCTGCTTTGAGCTGTAACCACAGTTCTGACTTGGCGCCGCCGCCAATTGCACGCAAGTCGCTGATCGTCACGCCACCCTCTTTCAACAAATCGAGGTTCACCCGCAACTCGAACGTTAATCCCTCAATAATCGCTTTGGCGACATCGGACTTGGATGTGCTAAACGTCAAGCCCAACAGCGCACCTTTAGATTCGGTGTCAAAATGCGGCGTGCCGCTACCCGCGAAATGCGGAAGGAGCATCAGGCGCGACGGTTCAGCCGACACCCCCCGGAACATCCAATCGTATGCGTCGCGACCTTGCGCTTCGGCTTGCGCCATCTCCTCACGACCAAACGTATCGCGGAACCAACGCAGAATCAGCCCACCACTGTGATTTAGCGTCATCGCGAGATACAAACCCGGGATGACATGCGAGTAAACCGAAATGTTCCCGCGCTCAAGTGCCGGCGTAAGCGCCGGCGCGGCAAGCGCGACCTCGACCACTTCGGCGGTGCCGGTCGAAACCATCGCCAGTCCGGCGCGAGTCAGCCCAACGCCCAGCGCGCCGCATGCTTGGTCATGTCCACCGGTGACAACGAGTGGACGATTTGAGAAACCAATTCGCTCTGCGACCTCGGGCAACATCTTTCCAACTACGCGGCCAGAGGGTTGTACGGTCGAAAATCGAGTCTCGTCCAACTCGATAGCCTGCAAGATCTCAGGTGACCACAATTCATTTTGCAGATCGAACAATTGCGTGCGCGATGCAAGACAGTGACTCACCACCGTATGTCTGGACATTTTGTTAATGAGATAGTCCTCGTAGAGCATAAAGCGCGAGGCATTCTTCCAAATATCTGGCTCCTTTTGCTTGAGCCACAGCAGCTTGGGGAGGGTATTGATCGTGTGAATCGGCATACCCGTGTGCTGGAAAAGGTACTCGTTGCCGAATTTCTCTCGCAACCACGCATTCTGTTCCCCGGTGCGCCGGTCCATACCGAGGATCGCGGAGTAGAGCGCGTTTCCTTGTGCATCCACCGGAATGACTGCTTCACCCTGCACCGATAATCCCAACGCGACCACATTGCGGATTCGCGCGTTCATAGTCGCTTCGCGCATCGCCTCTTGGGCGAGCACCCACACGCGCTCCGCGTCTTGCTCAGCCCAGGATGGTTGTGGCATGGCCACAGCATATTCGCGGCTGGCTTTGGTCACCAAATTTCCGCGCTCATCAAAAATTGCGGCTTTGCAGCTTGTCGTACCGACATCGAGTCCGAGAAGGAACATGGGAAATCACCACCCACCATATCTCAATCGGGATTCACCGCACGTACTGTTTTGCTCCATCGAAAATCGGCGTGTAATCCCAGTGTGTATCATTCTTTTTCATGGCCGCGCGGATAAGATTCTGCTTTGGCAGACTTGTGAGAACGTCGCGCTCAATTTCGTCAGGGTCGAATGTTGTAAGGATCTGCGCGCGGAGTGCGTCTTCCAATTCTTTGAATTCGGGCTGGCCGGACAAGTTCTGCCATTCGTTAGGATCGTTCTCGAGGTCGAACAACTGCGCGCCGTGACCATGTACGTAGTTATACTTGTACTTGCCGGATCGAATCATAAAGCAAGTTGCATAAACACCTTCGGAGTGATACTCGGAAAACACCTCACGCGCTTGAGAGTCACTGCCATCCATCAGCCCCATTACACTCTTGCCATCCATGGGCAACCGGTTTTCAGCGCGGACTTCCGCCATGTCGAGGAGAGTAGGCGCAAGATCGATCAAGGACACAGGTTGTTTGACCTTTGTCCCCTGGCTCCTCTCGTCGGGGAAGGAAACGATGAGCGGCACTCGCGTAGACCACTCATAGAAGGTCCGTTTTTGAACCATTCCCTTTTCGCACAGCATATCACCGTGGTCGCTTGTAAAAATGACAATCGTGTTGTCTTTCAGTCCTGCTTTTTCTAGTGCGCCAAGCAACTCACCGACCTTTGCATCGATGTACGAGACCAGCCCGTAGTATGCTCTCCTCAACACGTATAGACTCTTGGGATCCATGAGGTGGTTGACCCAATCAACCCCATGAAAAATGTTGAGCCACTTGTCCTGCATTGAGTATGTCGCTTTGAGATTGGGGGGTACTTCAGGAATATCAATCCGCTCGCCTTCGTACATGTCCCATAAATCTTTCGTTACGATGAATGGTTCATGGGGATGATGATAGGAGACGCACAAAAAGAACGGTTGGCGTTCGTCCTCACTTGCTGAGATGTTAGTATTGCCAGATGTTCTTGGATCGGCATTGGCATCTCCCGTGGTGATACGCCTAGAGTACAGGTATTGGATCGCGCGCATTTGTGTCTCTTCATCATAGTCTAAATACATGCTCCACTTTGCCAAACCAATTTTAGGTGTGGCATACATCAAGGCGTGCGGATGATCCGGAAACATCGGCTTACCCTGACCCTGACGCGATGTCACCCATTTGAAATCGGATGGGTAGATATCGGTCGTGAGCCGCGTACGGAAACCGTGTAATTGATCGGGTCCGACGAAATGCATCTTACCACTCAACACGCTGTCATATCCAGCCAGGGATAGGTAGTGTGCAAAAGTCGGTTCGTCACAAGCAAGCGGACTCGCGTTGTCGACGCAACGGATTCGTGATGCATAACGGCCGGTCATCATACATGCGCGCGCCGGTGCGCATAGTGGGTAGGGTGAGTACGCTGTGTCAAAGCGAATCCCTTCCCGCACCAATCGATCGAGATTGGGCGTTTTGACGATGGGATGTCCATACGCGCCTGTCAAAAAAGGGCCGAGTTGATCTGCCATGATCATCAGAATATTGGGGCGATTATCGTTTGGCATTGTCTTCTCCTCACGTTTTGCGAATTGTCACCGGCAATTAGCCCTTGACAGCGCCCGACACCAAACCTGTCGTCAGAAACCGCTGAATATAACCGAAAAGAATGAGACTTGGGACGAGCGCCAAAAAAGCTACGGCAAGCAACATACCGTACTCTTGGCGATTCTCGTCCATCATACTTCGCAAGCCGACGGGTAGCGTCTGCAATTGGCTACTACTGACGAATACGACAGCATAGATTAGTTCATTCCATGAATTGATGAAACCAAAGATGCTCGTTGCCACCAAACCGGGCAAAGCCGCTGGCAGAACGACCTTTAACAGTGCTTCAATGCGACCACAACCATCTACCATCGCCGCCTCGTCCAGTTCAACCGGTATCGTCTCGTAAAAACTTTGCATCATCAAAACACAAAAGGGCAAATTGGTGATGGTATACGTGATGATTAGACTCCAAGGTGAATTGGCTAAATCGAGGGACGAGAATATGACGTAGAACGGCAAAAGCAAAACAACGGCCGGCAACATCTGCGCCAGCAAAAACATGACGAGGATGATTGACTTGCCTCGGAAACGAAAGCGCGCCATGCTGTAGGCGGCGAAGATGATTAAGATCAACAGTATCACACATGTGAGAGCAGAGATGACGAGGCTGTTCACATAGAGGCGTCCCAAACGCGTCTGAGTCAGCGCGTCCGCAAAATTCTGTAGCGTCGGCGAATCGGGCCAATATTGGGGTGGAAATGTAAACAGTTGATTGGGCGGTTTGAGGGCCGAGTTTAGCAACCAGTAAATAGGGAAAAGCGTAAAGAGCAGAAATACCGTGGACAGTCCGTAGAGCCAAAGCCCGCGCACGAATTGCTTTAAGCACATATCCCAAAAGCAATTCCGGCTTGGCGTGCCGCTGGGGCTGATTAGACAGACTCATCCGCCTCTTGTAAAATCAAGGAAGCACAACCAACCTTGGTTCACAGGAGCTGCGGATGAGCACGGCCATTATATCTGATTCGAACTCGGATGTCACACGCGCGGC